>Ga0131853_10000218_pt1 | contig 102321 bp, 94 predicted proteins | sample TergutLab28metaG_FD_92764 | JGI IMG/M metagenome (GOLD analysis project Ga0131853, IMG submission 92764) | Labiotermes labralis P1 segment gut microbial communities from Petit-Saut dam, French Guiana - Lab288 P1 (version 2) (version 2) | ecosystem: Host-associated > Arthropoda: Insects >...
CAAAGGCAGGTGGGTGTGGGCGGTAGTTGGGTTCTATGGATGATACAGCTCCGCAGCCGACGTGTTCGTCAGTAACGGCGCAGTCAGCGGCAAACACCTCACCACAAAAACTCCTTACTCTAAACCCGGGCTCGCATAGCGGCTGGGTAAGTTTGCGGGCGGCCAAGGGCTCGAAATCCAAAGGCATCTACTGTTACTCCTGCCTCTGTTGGCAAGCCGGGAGTTCGCAAGAATTGCACACGGGTAAACGCTCTAGTCTTCGCTTACCTGTCCGTATAGTGGGGGTCTGGGGGAGTTGTGCGCGACTGGTCTTGGAGCGCACCCGGTCCTCCCCCAGTCGCCTTTCTTTGCTTACTTCTCTTTGGCGAGACAAAGAAAGTAAGTGCCTCCGCGGCATGAGCGGTACAATAATCCCAGCCCGCAGGCTGAATCAATATTTGGTCTTGAACTTGACCTGAGCCCCCGGAACTTCAGCACCAATCGCGGAACGTCACTGGAAATCAGCGGGACGCGCAGGGGCGCGGCCCCTACAACAGTCGTCTGTGGAGTTAGACGGGACGCCCGGATGTGCGGCCCCTACAACAGGCACGGGTGGGATAAAACCCCGACCACGCAACAACAGGCTCCCGGTAAACCGCGGGCAAACGCAGTTCGCCCCTACAACCCCAGATTTCCCGCGTTACCGTGAGGGTCGGGCTTTCCATGCCAGACCGGCTTGTTCCTTTTTTGACACAAAACAGGCCGACGCATTAACATGCGCCGGCCTGTCGTTCGCATTATTACTTAACTTCGTAAAGCTTAGAGAGACGTTCCAGATGCTCGTATTTTTCCTTGGCGACTTTGTCGGCGTGCTCGAAGAGCTCCTCGGCGCGCTCCGGGAATGTGTTGGCCAAAGTGGTAAAGCGCACTTCGCTCTCGATGAACTCTTTGAAGCTCAGGGTTGGGGCCTTGCTGTCCAGCTGGAAGGGGTTCTTGCCCTCGGCCTTTAGGCGCGGGTCAAAACGGAAGAGGTGCCAGTAGCCGGCGTCTACCGCGTGCTTAGTCTGGAGCTGGCTAGCCGCCATACCGCCCTTGATACCGTGAGCAATACACGGGCTGTATGCGATAACGATCGATGGGCCCTTGTAGGTCTCGGCCTCGACAATTGCCTTCATGGTCTGGTTGTAGTCGGCACCCTGACCAACCTGCGCCACATAGACGTTGCCGTAGCTCATGGCAATAGCCGCAAGATCCTTCTTCTGGCCTTCGCGGCCGGCCGCAGCAAACTGAGCGACTGCGCCGGTAGGCGTAGCTTTGGATGCCTGACCGCCGGTGTTAGAGTACACTTCGGTGTCGAAGACCAGGATGTTGACGTCTTCTCCGGTGGCGATTACATGGTCTAGCCCGCCAAAGCCAATGTCGTAGGCCCATCCGTCTCCGCCGAAGGCCCAGACGCTCTTTTTGCCCAGATAATCCTTCTCGTTGAGGATATACTTCAAGATGTCTCTGGCGTCGCTGTCACAGGCCCCGCTGCCGCAGCAAGTGCCCACACAGGCTTCCAGCTTGGCGATGAAGTCACGGGTGGCAGCAGTGTTGGCAGCACCGTCATCCATGGTGTCCAGCCAGTCTTGGGCAAGTTTGCGCAACATCTCGTCGCCCTGGCCGGAAGTTATCAGCTCCTGGACTTTGCCCGCAAGGCGGTTGCGGATCATCCGCTGGCCCAAGAACATACCGTAAGCGTACTCGGCGTTGTCCTCAAATAGTGAGTTTGCCCAGGTGGGGCCGTTGCCGTTTTTGTCTTTGCAGAACGGGTTGGAGGGTGCGCTGCCGCCCCAGATGGACGAGCAGCCGGTGGCGTTGGCGATATACATCCGCTCGCCGTAGAGCTGGGTAATTACCTTGGCGTACGGTGTTTCACCGCAACCCGAGCAAGCGCCCGAGAACTCAAGCAACGGCTGTTTGAACTGGCTGCCCTTGACACTGGTCTCCTTGAATTTCGCCAAGGTCTCATCCTTCTCCGGCAGCTCAAAGCAGTAAGCGAAAACAGCCTGCTGCTCGGACTGGCTCTCAAGCGGCTCCATGACGATGGCTTTGTTCCCCTTCTTTCCGGGGCAGGCGTTGAAGCAGACATGGCAGCCCGCGCAGTCCAGCGGGGATACGGCCAAAGAATATTTAAACCCGGTCAGTCCGGTTGCGTCTACAGCCTTGGTTCCGGCTGGCGCAGCCTTCACTTCCTCGTCGGTGAGGATGTAGGGCCGGATTACCGCGTGGGGACAGACGTAGGAGCAGAAGTTACATTGGATGCAATTTTCCGGCTTCCAGTTGGGTACATCCACCGCGATGCCCCGCTTTTCGTAAGCGGAGGAGCCCAGCGGGAAGGTGCCGTCTTCCCGGCCCACAAATGTGGAAACCGGCAAGAAGTCGCCCTTCTGCGCGAATATCGGGGTGTGCACGTTGTTGATAAAGTCCACCAGCGCGCCGTCCTTGCCCTTGGCCACAGGCAGCTCCAGTTTGCCTGGTGCGGTTTTCCAGGACGCGGGCACCTGTATCTCCTTGAGGTCGGAGATGCCGCGGTCAATGGCGTCCATGTTCATTTTGATGACTTTTTCGCCTTTGCGGCCGTAACTTGCAACGGCAGCATCCTTCATGTACTTTACGGCTTCGTCAATCGGGATGATGTTCGCCAGCTTAAAGAAGGCAGCCTGCAGCACGGTGTTTATCCTTGGGCCAAGGCCGAGCTCCCGGCCGATTGCAATAGCGTCGATAGTGAAGAGCTTAATGTCGTTTTCGGCGATATGGCGCTTGACATCGCCGGGCAGGCGTTTTTCCAGCTCGGCAAGATCCCAGTCGCAGCTCAGCAGGAAGGTTCCGCCCTTTTTGAGGTCGCTGACCATATCGTACCTATCCACGTAGCTTGGGTTATGACAGGCCACAAAGTCGGCCTTCTTGACAAGGTAGGTGGATTTTATCGGCTTTTTACCAAAGCGCAGATGGCTAACAGTTATGCCGCCACTCTTTTTGGAGTCGTAGCTAAAGTATGCCTGCGCGTACATGTCGGTGTGGTCGCCGATGATTTTGATAGAGTTTTTGTTCGCGCCCACCGTACCGTCGGCGCCAAGGCCCCAGAACTTACAGCTGGTAGTGCCCTTCGGAACTGTGTCTGGGTCTTCGGTCACCGGCAAGCTTAGGTTGGTCACGTCATCCACAATCGAGATGGTGAACGGGGACTTCGCGCCGGTTTTGGCGTTCTCGTACACGGCGATGATGTCTCTGGGTTGGGTGTCCTTGCTGCCCAGACCGTAGCGCCCGGTGTATATCGGGGTGCTCTCGAACTTGCTGCCTTTGGTGGCCAGAACAACGTCTAGGTATAGAGGCTCGCCCAGCGCGCCGGGCTCTTTGGTGCGATCAAGTACGGTGATGGTCTTTGTCGAGGTCGGGAAAGCCGCAAGCAGCTTGTCTGCGCGGAATGGGCGGTAAAGGTGAACCTTGACCAGGCCGACCTTTTTGCCCTGAGCTATCAGGTAGTCGATAGTCTCTTCAATGGTCTCACAGACACTGCCCATGGCTACAACTACATGTTCGGCGTCGGGTGCGCCGTAGTAGTTGAACAGGCCGTAATTTGTGCCGGCACGCTTGTTGACTTCGTTCATGTAGCCCTCTACAACGTCGGGCAGGGCGTCGTAAAAGCTGTTGCAAGCTTCGCGCGCCTGGAAGAATATGTCCGGGTTTTGGGCCGTACCCCGCTGTACCGGGTGGTTGGGGTTTAGGGCGTTGCCCCTAAAAGCGTTGACAGCGTCTGTGTCCAGCATCTCGGAGAGGTCTTTGTAGTCCCAAGTTGCTATCTTGCTGACCTCGTGGGAGGTTCTAAAGCCGTCGAAAAAGTGCAGGAAGGGCAGGCGGCCCTTCATCGCTGCCAGGTGAGCGACAGCGCCCAAGTCCATGACCTCTTGCACACTGGAAGAGGCCAGCATTGCAAAGCCGGTCTGGCGGCAGGCGTAGATGTCGCTGTGGTCGCCAAAAATGCTCAGCGCGTGGGAAGCAACCGCCCGCGCGGACACGTGCAGTACGCAGGGCAGGTTTTCACCGGCCATTTTGTACATGTTGGGAATCATCAGCAAAAGTCCCTGTGAGGCTGTGTAGGTAGTGGTCATAGCGCCGGCGGCCAATGAGCCGTGAACAGCGCCGGCGGCACCGGCCTCGCTTTGCAGCTCTACTACCTGTACCCGCTGGCCGAATACGTTTTCGACCCCGTTTGCGGACATCTTGTCCACTTCTTCCGCCATGTTGGAAGAGGGTGTGATAGGGTAGATCGCCGCAACCTCGGTAAACGCGTAGGAAACGTGTGCGGCAGCGGTGTTCCCATCCATTGTTTGTAGATTTCTCGCCATACTTTTTCCGTCCTCCCAATTTCCTTATTATCATCTACCAGATATACTATCATTTACCACTGTGGATGTAAAGAGATTTGTTGTGCTCGTGCCCAAAAAATTTGTGAAAAAATCAACCAAGCGTGATTTTCCTATACATTTTCCATATTTTTATGGAAAAAATATGCATAACCTCCGGCAACGAAGTAAAAGTTATATACAGAATCTGCGATTAAGTGCTGCGACCGCAGACTATTCGCTACAGGGAGTGTAGCGCTTTAGCTAGTAATGGGTTGCCACCGGCCTTGTGCTTGTAATACGGGCACTGGCCGGTTGAAAACGATTTGTTAACAATCGCGGTTTTCGGCTTGTGTGTAGGAACGGTTTCTGGTAAAATAAAAATGTATGCGTGATCGAGAGAGCGCTGACCTCTGCCCTTGTGGCGGCGGCGCGCAGAGGGAGTTGAGCTTATTTTAGAAGATCACAGTTGGGTGATGTACATAGCCATTGTGGTGCTGATTTTGTTGTCCTGCGTTTTTGCGGCCTCAGAGACGGCGCTTTCTACCATCAACAAAATACGCCTTAAAAAGAACGCCCAGGAGGGAGACCGCAAGGCCCAGGCGGTTCTCGCCCTTATAGAGCACTACGATAAAACCCTGACCACCATTTTGGTCTCCACCAACCTTATTGCGGTGGCAGTCTCCACCATGGGCACTCTTGTGTTCATTGCACTGTTTGGAGCTTCCGGCGCCATCGTTTCAACAATAGTCTTCACCGTCCTCTTTTTGGCAGGCGAGATTCTGCCCAAAACATACGCCAGCAAAAACAGCGAGAAAGTCGCTTTTAAGTCACCGGGGTTCTTGCGGGTGGCCGGGGTGATTCTCTTCCCCCTTTGTTTTTTGATTGTCAAGCTACAGGGCGCCATGCAAAAACCCGGCAGCCCTGAAGATAAAACCCCATCCATCACCGAGGAAGAGCTCATACACTTCATAGAATCGATTGAAGAGGAGGGCGTGCTCGAAGAGCAGGAGAGCAGCATGGTTCAGTCGGCGCTGGAGTTCGACGAGACCAGCCTGCGCGAGGTAATTACCCCACGTGTAAGCCTGGAGGCCTTGGACGCCGACAGCACACAGGAGGAAATCTCCAAGTTTCTGCTGGAGGTAAAGCATAGCCGGGTACCGGTCTTTGAGACTTCGATCGACAACGTTATCGGGGTGCTGCAGGCTCAGGACGCTATGCGCCGCATTATATCCGGAGAAGAGGTTGACCTTAGGGCAATAATACAGAAGCCCTGTTTTGTCCACAAGGGGATGAAGCTTTCCGGGCTGCTAAGCGTATTTAAGTCCAGGGAGGCCACCATGGCCGTCGTGCTGGACGAGTATGGCGGCACTGTGGGTATTGTAACCCCAACCGACCTGCTTGAACACCTGGTCGGTGACTTTTACGACGAGGAATACTCTGACAATCTCAAGGAGCACGATGACGGCTCCTACGAGATAGACGGCGGCTACTACCTCGAGGATATGTTCGAGAAACTGGATATAAAACCGGCAGACCCCGAGATTGAATACACTACGGTCAACGGCTGGGCGATGAGCGTAATCGGCTTTATCCCCGAGGTTGGGGAGAGCTTTGAGTTCGGTGGGTACAGCTTTAAGGTGACACAGGTAGATGGTAATAAGATTGTGCGGTTGAGGGCGGTGCCTTGCACAGATAATAAAAAAGAACAATAGACTTCATGGTAAGGCGGTGACGTGTTGAAAAAGGTCTTGGCTGTTTTGCTGGTTGTTGCGGTGCTGCTTGCCGGCTGTGCCCGCGATATGCAGGAGTTGCCACTGGAACTTACGGAACCACCTGTTGCCGCGTCCCCGCCGGAGCCCCAGACTGAACCTATAATCGAACCGGAGCCTGAACCTGAACCGACAGAGCCGGTGCCGTATGTGCCGGACGATATTCGTAGCATTGTCGCGGCGGGGCGGTTTGTCGGTGAGTTTGATCTCTGGGATGGTGGCGAGCAGCACTACACCACTTACGAAAACCCGCTGCTGCGCCTGCGCTACCATTTTGATGAAGACGAGGACACTCCGAGGCCGGATTTGTTCATTGGTGTTAGTCCGTCTGAGTATTCGGACGGTCTCTTTGACGCATTGAGTTTTGGCAACCGTATGGTTATGCGTTTGATTGAAGGTGACGGGCGCGAGTGGGTCGAGCAGCAAGTACGGGCGCACGAAGAGCAGCTTGTCGAGATGTACCAAGATTTTCTGCGTTATCTTGTGGAAGAGATGGGCTATGACCTTGAGCAATTGCGACGCAACATGCGCGAATCAAGGCAGCAGAGTGATGAGTGGCATGAGGAGCAGGGCGATGTTCTCGAACGCCGCTTCGATGTATCGGACCACGAAGAGCTTGCTTTTTGGCCAGCCGAGCATCTTGTGGCTGGACTCTACTACCGGGGCTACCACATAAACATTGTGGAGCCTTTCACGGGATTTTGGAATGGAACCAGCTACCTGTACGCACAGCTAGACCACAATCGCGCTGTAGTTGTGCATGTTGCGGCATGGAACGAAGAGCAGGTAAGGGAGCACATTGCCCGCTTTTCGCTACTAGAGGAATCGGAAATTATTCAAGGGAGCTGAACTGTTTTGCAGGACTTTAAAAACGCGAAACGCATAGTGGTAAAGGTGGGCACCTCCACACTTACCTACGATACCGGGCGGATAAACATCCGGCGGCTGGAGCGGTTGGTTGCCGTGCTTTCCGACCTTGCGAACTCCGGCAAGGAGATTGCACTGGTCTCTTCTGGCGCGATAGCGGTGGGCGTGGGCAAGCTTGGCCTGCGCGAGAGGCCCAGCCAAATCGCGCTGCGCCAGGCGGCTGCGGCTGTTGGCCAGTGTGAGCTGATGCATCTTTACGACCAGCACTTCTCGCAGTATTACCACAAGGTAGCCCAGCTGTTGCTGACCAGGGACGTGGTGGACGATCCCACCCGATGCGCGAATGTGGTTAACACCTTCACCGCGCTATTTGAGCTGGGAGCGATACCGATAATAAACGAGAACGATACCGTCTCCACTGCCGAGCTGGAAGGCGAAAGCTTTGGTGACAATGACCGCCTTTCCTCGCTGGTGGCAACTTTGATAAACGCCGACGGCCTTATTGTCCTCAGCGACATTGACGGTCTATACACCGCTAACCCCCAAAGCGACCCCAGCGCCAAACTAATCCCGCTGGTAAAGCGGATTGATGATGAGCTTCTGGCCTGCGCCGGCGGCACAGTCTCCGGCCGTGGCACTGGCGGTATGACCACTAAAATTCAGGCGGCTCAGCTGGTCACCGCACAGGGCATTCCCATGGCGATAGTCAATGGCAAAGACCCGGACAACCTATACAGAGTGCTTGAGGGCGCACAGGTAGGTACTGTGTTCAGAGGGCAGAAGTGAACATTAATGAGCCTGACCAGCGCCGCAAAATTTTAATCTTGTATTTTTCCGGCACGGGCGCGACAAAGAAGGTTGCGCAGATCATGCACATGCAGTTATCGCAAAGATACACGGTCAGTATCTCTTCGATTGAGGACGATGCAGGCTTAGATATAAATGATTACGATGCTTTAATAGTCGGCACCCCGGTTTATCACGCGGCCCCACCGCGTATTGTAACAAGCTATTTTGAACACATACGTCCGCTGGTTAAGGCTCTGCCCGCACTGATTTATAACACGCGGGGGCTTTGCGCTCTTAACACCAACCGAATACTGGCAAAGCAACTATACAAAAAGAAGATCGTCACAATCATGGATACGGCTTACCGAAGCCCGGCAAGCGACGGCTCGCTGATAGCCCCCCGCATTAAGAGGTTCTTCGAGTTCGAGCCAGGACTAAACCGCAAAGTCACCAAAGACTGCAAGGCGTTTGTAAAGTTGCTGCAATCCGGTAGCTTGCGGGTCTATATTCCACGGTTCCAAATTGGCAGCTTGATAAACGCTCCTAACAAGTTGGCGGGTCAGCTTATCAGGCTGAAAATACACCTTCACCGGGGACGATGCACAAAGTGCGGCAAATGCACGGCAAACTGCCCGATGGGAGCTCTAAGTAAGGACTTTTCCGGCTGGCCTGTGGTTGCAAAAAACGAATGCATAAACTGCTACCGCTGCATTCATAGGTGCCCATGCCTGGCGCTATCGCTGAGCAAGAGAAAACCCACAGACAGAGTACTGAGGTATTGAACCATATGGGGGGACAAATTGTGGACTACCTAAACACTATCGGCCAAAAAGCCAAGGCTGCTGCCCATGAGCTTGCCCTGCTCAGCGCCGGAGAGCGGGATCGTGCCCTCCTGGCTATGGCAAACGCCCTTGAGAGTACTACCGAAGAAATCCTGACAGCCAACGCCAAGGATTTGCGCGCCGCACGGGAATCAGACATGAGCCCCGCCATGCAGGACAGGCTGACACTAACTGATGCGCGGATAGCCGGCATTGCCGCCGCCCTTCGGGAGTGTGCAGCTCTGCCCGACCCCTTGGGCCGAACACTTGAGGGCATAACCCGGTCAAATGGCCTGGTTATAGCTAAGGTCTCAGTCCCGCTTGGCGTGGTGGGTATCATATTCGAGTCGCGGCCCAACGTGGCTGTGGACTGCGCCGGGCTCTGTATAAAATCGGGCAATGCCTGCATTTTGCGTGGTGGCAAAGAGGCCATACACTCAAACACCGCACTGGTGGCCGCTATGCGAGCCTCGCTTGCCAGTGAGGGCCTTGACCCTAACTTCATCCAGCTGATTGAGGATACTAGCCGCGAGACCGCCACCGCCATGATGAAGCTAAACAAATACATCGACGTGCTTATCCCGCGGGGCGGGGCGGGGCTGATAAGCGCGGTGGTCGAAAACGCCACTGTGCCGGTGATCGAGACCGGTATCGGCATATGCCATGCTTACGTAGACGATACCGCCGACCTGGAAGTGGCCGCTAGCATAGTCCACAACGGTAAGACCTCCAGACCCAGTGTTTGCAATGCTCTTGAGTGCCTGCTGGTACACCAGAGCGTGGCCGCGACATTCCTACCCATAATTCGCGAGCGGCTGAGCAGCCACGACGTACAGCTGCGTGGATGCGAGAAGACATGCGGAATTTTGGGTGCGGGCGCTGTACCAGCCACACCTGAAGACTATGAGACGGAGTTCCTGGACTACATTCTGGCTGTCAGGGTTGTGAAGGATATTGGCGCGGCTGTCGAACATATACGCGTGCATTCTTCCGGCCACAGCGAAGTTATAGTTACCCAGTCGCTGGAAAGCGCCAACCGCTTCACCCGGGAAGTTGATAGTGCAGCTGTCTATGTGAACGCTTCAACTCGCTACACCGACGGCGGCGAGTTCGGTCTGGGGGCCGAGATAGGCATCTCCACCCAGAAGCTGCACGCGCGCGGTCCAATGGGGCTGCGGGAGCTTGTAAGCTATAAGTACGTCATCACCGGCAGCGGGCAGGTGCGCTGACAGTGAATTTGTAGGGGCCGCACACCAGGGCGTCCCGCTAGCCCTAACGATGATGCCCTGTCGTTTACATTAAACTTCGCGTAATAGGGACGGGCCGCCCAGTGTGCGGCCCCTACACGCGCACATCGTTTTGAGAATTACCACCAAGGAGCATATATTATGGCAAAACCTAGCAATAACAAGAGACGCCGCTATGCCGCGCCTATAGGCGGGGCGTTTATCCTGTTGGCCTTTGTGGGTCTTGTGGCGGTTGTGCTTACAAGCCTGAACCTAACCGACCGGCTGCTTGGCAATGAGGCTGACAAAGAGCGGATCGAGGACGTCATTCGCCCGCTGCTCATGTGGGACCCGCCGCCCTTTGAAGACCCGGCCGACATAAGCCCTGCCCTTATGCTCCACGCCAGCATGTGGTCGGCGCTGGGCTACACAAGCTACCCCTTTAACGAAAACCAAGAGATGGAGGTGCCCGCCTCCGACTTGGATGTAGCCGCCACCAGGCTGTTCGGCCCCGGTGTGACCCTGCAGCACCGCACCTTTGGTGAGTATGAGCAGAGCTACTACTTCGACAGGGTTCGGCAGGTTTACCATGTAGCGGCCACCGCGCAGCTATTTCGGCACTCACCGCGGGTAATTTCGATTGAGCGGGGCGAGGGCGCGTACTACGACGTGCTGGTAGGGTACCTGCCGCCGCAGGGCGCTTTTACCGCGAATTTACAAGGGGCCCGGGGAATCCCCGAGCCCGAAAAGTATATGATTTATGTAATGCGCCGAACAGGAGATAGCTTCCAGATCGTGGCGCTGCGGGATACTCCGGCCGCTGTTGGGGAGATGTATATGCCGGGGTAGAGATACGCAACAAAAAACGGCTCCATGCACCTTGTGCGGGGCGTTAACTATTTGGCAAATAGTGAGACGTTATAACACAAGATGCTCCACTCTGCCAATCCCCTCAATACCCAACCGGCCGGCTACCTCTTCGAACAGGGCAGGGTGGCCGCTTGTGTATACTTCCAGCTTGCCTTTTGCCTGCGGATTTAGCAGCCCCTGCTCGGCCAGCAGTTGGGAGGTGGCTTCGGCCTGGGATGCGGCAGGGTCGAGGAAGGTAACTTCGGGGGCAGCCATCATGAATTCGCCGTCCACTATGGGGTAGTGGGTGCAGGCAAGAATTATATGGCTGAGCGCGCGCCGGGAGAGCAGCTCGCTTGTGAGCCTGTGCACTTCGGTGGGAATCTCATCGCCGCCAAAGCGGCCTGTGTCCACCAGGCGGGCGAGACTCGGACTGCCCTGGCCCCAGACCTTGGTGCCGGGGCTCGCTTTTTGGATAAGCTTCTCGTACATCCCAGAGTTTACGGTAAATTCGGTGGCGATTACGCCGACTTCCTCGAGGCCCAGACGGGCCAGATGCCCCGCTATCGGCTCGATTATACTGAGCACCTTAAAGCCGCAGTCCGGCTCGCCCTCCAGTTGGAAAAGCGCGGAGGTGGTGTTGCAGGCCGAAACTGTCAGCTTAGCTCCCCTGCTCCCAAAGAAATCTAAAATTCGCTGGGTTATCGCGTTCAGCTCCTGACGGCTGCGGTTGCCGAAGGGACAGTTTGCACTGTCGCCGAAGTAGATAATATCTTCCCCCGGCAGCAGGGCGCGCAGGCGTCGCAGAACAGTCAGGCCGCCCACCCCGGAATCGTATATGCCAATAGGGCTGTTTAGGTTATGTGTCATTAAGCGAGTGTTCCCTTCGTATGTATTGCCGGCCACTACACATTATATATGCGCGCATGCCGCCATGTTAGCAGAAAATTTTCTTCATTGCCGCTCTCAGCTTGACAAACACTGACCGGTGGCGTTATAATTATTTGGTTGGTGCCCGATTGTGTAATGGTAGCACGACAGACTCTGACTCTGTTTGTCTGGGTTCAAATCCTAGTCGGGCAACCAAATATTGCTTCCTATGACAACGCGGTTTTCAACCTGTCTTATCGACGGGGGAGAGCCGCGTTAGTCATTAAATGGTATAATTGCGCATCAAAAACCGGTTGCCGCTTTAGCGGCGAAGCATTTCGCATAAGTATAATCCCACGCCTTACAGTGGGTATTATATCACATTAAGCTACGCTGTTACAAACGAAAAGTTCATTATGCATAGAGCTTGGGAGCATTTGCACATTTGGTGCAAATGCTCCCAAGCCTGTCAAAAAGGAACAATCCTGCGGGCTGAGCATATTGTACCGCTCATGCCGCGGGGCCACCCGCAAACCTGCCCTTGACCTACCAGTGAGGGCCCGGGGGAGTTGTTTGCGACTGACCTTGGAGCAGACCCGGTTCTCCCCCCAGTCGCCTTTCTTTTGCTTGCTTCTTCTTTGGAGACAAAGAAAAGTAAGTGCCTCCGCGGCATGAGCGGTACCAAAGTCCCAGCCCGCAGGCTGATTTGAAATTTGGTCTTGAACTTGAACTTCAGTGCCATACATGGAACGCCGCTGGAAATTAGCGGGCCGCCCGGGTGTGCAGCCCCTACAGCGACAGGTTCGCGGTAAGACGCGGGCGATTGAAAATCGCCCCTACAACAGGCACCACGGTAAACCTAGACTGACACGGAACCAAGCTCAAACTATGTTGTATTTCTTTGACAGGCTGAGGAGCGCTTGCACTAAGTGTGCAAACGCTCCCAAAGAGTCAGCGGACTATCTCGCTAAGTAACCAGTTGTAATTAAGAACCTGTGCTCATAAGTGAGCAGTGCTGACACGGTGTGGCGCTGTGAGCTAAGATATAAAAGTTATATCGAACCCGATTAAGGGTTCAAATACAATCACTCAGGGTAGCAATTCCTCTTGCAGTAAGTTAAGGCCCTGTCCTGTTTGGGCGCTTACCGGAAATATCTTGCTTGCTCCAGCAAAGCGAAGGGTTGCCTCAGCCTTTTCAATATCTTCCTTTGTGTAGGCAATATCCGTTTTGCTTATCACACCGTAAACAGGCTTTTCGCCAAACATCCAAGCAAACCCTGGGGGAAAGTGGCCACCATTGCCGACACAGCTTTGCATAAGCAATACAACATCAACTTGAGCTGCTGTCGCAGCTAAGGCCCGATGTAGTCGTGGGTTTTCGAGATATTCGCCCGGAGTGTCGATTGCATTGCCCAATACCTCGATGGCTTGGGTCTTTTTTTCCAAGGGTACAAGCCCTTCAATTGCTCGGCAAAATGTGCTCTTTCCGCAGCCCACTGCGCCTATCAACATTATCACCGGCATTTTCTATGTCCTCGTAAATGGTGCCACCGAAAAGCCCATTTCGCCAGAAAGCAAATCTCTCACACCGTTTAGCGATGATTCCACGCTGGCAACGTCACCGTTAATAACAAGGGAACCACTAAAGCGGTCAAGAAAGATAATCTCCACCTCTGCGGCCTTAGTTGCCACATCTGCCGCTATAATCGCGGCTTCTCCCGGCGTTATGGTCAGTATGCCCAACGCGCCATTCCTCTCGGTTATCACGCCAAGCTTTCCATACAAGTCGGCGCTTGGGTTGGCTATCAGATGCGCAAGGGTGACCTGTTTACCCGGCACATATTCCTGTATAACCCTTTGTTTCCCGACCTCGCCTAGCACCACTATTCGGCCTCCTTTTATAATAGGGCAGAAAGCTAAGTGTCACAGCGCAGGAACGCGCAACACCTTTCTCTGCCTCTTACTCTCTAGTTTATAGCATCGACTCAAATATCGCGGGTGTCGGTCTTGCTATCACAGTTTTCGCAAATAACATTCCGTCCTTTTTGGCAATAGCCGCGCCGTGTTCAACCGCCTGAGTAACAGCCGCCACATCCCCTGTGATGACAGCGAATGATTTTCCTCCGATACCGGTTCCCAGCCGGACGTCGACCAGCTCAACTTGGGCAGCTTTGACCGCGGCGTCGGCGCCGAGTATTGCGCCGGTGATGCTGAAATACTCAAGCACTCCGAGAGCCCCCACTTGGGACACCCCTCCCGCTGCACTTATTGCGCGCACTACTTCTGGGTGAACCCGGGCGATTACAAGTTGTTCTACAAGGTAGCTCCCGGCGGCCGCTATTCCCGCTTGTATGGCTGCGTCTACCGCGGCAACCTCCCCTTTTATAAGGACATTGTACTTGCCCGGGCAGTTTGGTCTTGCGAATACCAGCGTAACCTCGGCCGCTTTGAGCATTTCGTCTGCCGCCTGCACTCCCCGTGCTATGCTGTTGGTTTCCAGAAAACCGATTGCGGTGCTCACAGGCTCTTCACCTCGCTTTCAATTACAACGCTCTGCCCGACCTCGATTACCCTTCCATCAATTGATGCGTGGACGTTTGCTCCAAGCTCATCTCTCGGGCACAGGGCAATCTTCTCGCCCATGCTCACACGGTCACCAACTTTGACTATTGGCTCGGCCGGTCGGCCTATATGCTGTTTTAGCGGTATCTCCACCCGGCCAGGGCAGTAGTCGGCAATGTCCCAGATTTCTCTTTCGTAGTAAGCAAGAAGCCCCAGCCTTGCCGCTATACGTTTAGGATAAATCTTTCGCTCTTCACGCTCTGCCATTGGCACCGGAGACCTGTTACACTTTGAGTATCTCTCGCCAGCCTTCGCGTACTCAACTTTGATGAGTGCGTTGATCTTTCTCGGCTGCAGCTGCATTGGGCATGCGTAGTCCTCGCAGATACCGCACTCGCAGCAGATAAGGGCCTCGCGCACATGGTTCTCTGCAAGGATTGACCCAATATCTCCGCCAAAAGCCAGTGCTCGCATGATTTTGTGTGGCTGCAACGGGTGCCCGGAAAGGTAGCGAGGACAGAGCTGGGTGCAGTAGCTGCACTGTATGCAGACAGAGCGTGCACGGTTAACAGTGTGGGCAACGCTCACCTCCCCACGGGCTACAAGCGGGCTCTCTGACGGCAGAACAATCAAGCCGGAAGTGGTTTTTGTAACAACCTTACGTCCAGCCTCTTCGCCGCTCAGAAGTCTGCCCATCAGCGGGCCACCGGCCACGATACTGTAATCGCGCAGCCGAGTTCCCCCTGCCTGCTCTATGCACTCGTTCAGTGACGTGCCCACCGGAACGCGCAGCAGAGTTGGCGAATTTACCTCCCCTGTTACGGTCAGTACGCGGTGTGTAAACGGCTTGCCCTCCAGCGCCCTCCCCACTGCAAGAACAGTAGCTACGTTGCTGACAACCGCTCCCAGATCCGGGGGTATCCCTCCCGGAGGAACGCTCTTTCCCGTAACCTCAAGGACTATCGCCTGCTCGTCACCGGCCGGGTAGAAGTTGTCCAGCAAAAACAACTTAACGGCCGAATTCTCTTGACCAATGACCGACTCCAGCTCGCGAATTTCTCTCTCGTAAGTTCTTTTGAGGGCAATGAAAATATCTGCCGCGCCAACATGGCTTCCTATCGCTTGGGCTGCCCGGATAAGATTCATTGCTTGGGTTCGCATAAGGTGGCGGTCGGTAAACAGCAGGGGCTCGCACTCCGCGCCGTTGACGATAAACGTCTGCGCCTCGGCGCTCAGCTTGATATGGGTGGGAAACCCAGCCCCGCCACACCCGACAATCCCTGCTTCAAATACGCGTTCTATAAGATTCATCTATGCTGCACCCCAGCCTACTTTTTTACATCAAGAGAGTCTATTATTCCTACAATGGTGCTGTCAACCGGCAGGTTATCCCGTGAGAGGGCATGGCGCGCCGTGCTGCCTTCAACCACCAGCACTCTCTCGCCTATCCCCGCCCCCACCATATCGGCCGCTACGTAAGGAATGCTCTCCCAATCCGAACGCACGTCGATCTGTTTGACCACCATAAGCTTAAGCCCGCTCAGCGACTCTTCCTTTTTGGTTGCCCACACATGGCCTATCACTTCGCATATTTTCATGGTTTTTCCACCTCTCGGTCGACTTCTATACCCGCCCTGCGAAAAATGTCACGGGCTAAAGGCGTAACTACCGCGCCCCGCTTAAGGCTTATACTTTTAACTCCGGACACCGCCAGCTTCTTTGCCACCGTTTCGGTAATTAGCTTGTCCGGCAACGCTGGGGGTTGTCCGGTTTGGGTCGGCGCTTTCTTCACCGTTGAAACTTCATGCTTTTTACACTCGCAGGATGAGAGAATCTCAGCCACTGAGCAGCTTGTCAGGGCACACGCATTTGCCTCGTCGGTATCCAAATGGAGAGCAAGTCTAAAATCCTTGCTGACCCGCACGGTTATCTTATCAAAAGTAACTGGCCGCTCACCGCGCACCTTCACTCGAACGCTCTCTCCGTCCGAAATTTTTAGGGCAAGCGCGTCCTCCGGAGCCATATGTATATGTCCTCTGGCTGCAATCACCGCGCCCTGCGCCGAAATAAAATTCTCTCCCGCGAAAATGATTACATCTCCGGCTTGGGCAAGGTCTCCCGACATGCATACCGGCGCCTTCGCCCCAAGCGCACGTGCGTCGGAGATAGAAAGCTCTACCTGTGTCTTCTCCCGGGCAGGGCCAAGTATAGCTACGTCCGCAAACTGTCCTTTGGCCCCAACCAGCCGCACCCTCTCTTTGCAGAGGTATTGCCCCGGCTGGCTAAGTTCCCGCACCGGAGTAAGCTCATATCCCTGGCCGAACAGCCGCTCAATATCCTGGGAGCAAAGGTGAATATGCCGGGCGGACACTTCCACCGGAACTTGCCGAGAGCCACTGGTATCCCGACTGGTCGGCGGCTCTTCGACTTGCTTCCCCTTGGCGAGTATCGCTTCTACAACTTCGCGAACCAACTTTTCATTCATCGTGTCCACTCTGCCACTCCCCTTTTTTACGAACCGCCTGCCGGCAATATAGAATATGAAAAGCGCTGCTCAGGCGGTTAAGGCTCTGCAATATATCTTTTCTCACAGCTTCCCCACCCTCGTCTGTAAATGCTGCCACAGCCGCTAACTCGACTTCCCGCGCTGAGGCTCTGAGGCTGTTGAGGCAAACTGCAAGCTCCCCCATCTTGTATGACGGCGGGCGAAATGGCATACCGCAAAACTTTTCCGGGTCGTGCGAAGCTTTGCGCAGAGCTGCCTCGTCCATTCCGAGAAGGGCGTCCCACTCGAATGGTTCCTCTTTGACCTCGCAGGCGAGCAGCCGGCGCAGAAAACCAAGTACCTCTTCGAGCTCTAAAACAAGCGCACGCTCAGCCTGCTTCTCGGCAAGAACCTGCCCTTCCAGCACTTTAGCTTGCAGGCAGTCAAGCTTCCCGCGCAGAGCTATTCGCGGGTGGGTCTTGGGAACCAGGTAATTCCCGTACAGATGAGTCATGTGTTCGGGCTTTACCCGGTAACGGCGACCCGCGTTGTCTTTGTATCCACTCTTAAAAGCGCAGGGTGTCTCGTCTTCTTTACACCAAACCAGTTTAATGTGGTGCTCGCGGATATAGTCCCGTGCCGCCGGGGTTAACACATCCCCCGAAGCAAGGCACAACTCCCCAGAGGGGTTTGCGCCGCGGCGCGCACGCAGTATGTTTTCGGTTATCAGCATTCGCGCCCTCCTTTAGTTTGTTATTCGAGTGGAGTTATTTTCCGCCCGCTTTGGGGAGAATCATCTCAACTTCAGCGTGTGGGCGGGGTATAACATGGACGCTCTTGAGCTCGCCGATATTAGCCGCCGCAGACGCGCCGGCGTCAACCGCAGCTTTTACCGCGCCTACATCCCCGCGAACCATAATGGTTACAAGACCGCCGCCCACCAAAGTTTTGCCTACAAGAGTCACATTTGCGGCCTTAACCATTGCGTCCGCAGCCTCAATTGCGGCAACAAGTCCTTTTGTTTCCAGCATTCCAAGTGCCTGTAAAGCAGACATATTATTTTTCCCCTTTCTTGGCATCATCCCCGGCCTTTGGCAGAATCAGCTCGACCTCGCTGTGCGGGCGGGGAATTACGTGCACACTTACCAACTCTCCGACTTTTTCAGCCGCTGCGGCACCGGCGTCAACCGCAGCCTTAACAGCGCCCACGTCCCCGCGGACCATAACGGTTACGAGGCCGCCGCCTACAAGGGTTTTGCCCACAAGAGTGACATTAGCCGCCTTAACCATTGCGTCTGCAGCCTCAATCGAGCCTACCAAGCCTTTTGTTTCTACCATTCCCAGTGCGTGAAGTGTTGCCATTTTCGCTACCTCCTATAGATGATGATTTAATTTTTTTAGCCTTTCCGCTCGGCCATCTGTTGGATGACCTGGCGGGTAATTCTCTCTATCTCTTCGCGGCCAAAACCGCTTTTGGGGGTAGTGTCGGGTAGACTTTGCGGCCCCTGCCTTATCTCCTCAAGCTCCCGAACTCCCCACGCCACCCTGCGGATATTCAGCAAGTTCATAGGCGTCACATTGTCCGATGTGGAGTTTCCGCCCGGTGCGCCGCAGCCAAGAGTGAAGGATGGGGCAAGGTTTGTACTGGCCCCCACTCCGCCAAGGGCGGCCGGAGTGTTTACAAGCAGGCGCATAACCGGCTTTTTTAGGGCAAATGCCCGGATAACCGTCTCATCCATTGAGTGGATGACCATCGTATGCCCAAGCCCCTCGCCTTGTAATATCTCTATGCAGCGGCGGCAGGCGCTCTCCCAGTCTTCCTCTACATAAAAACCTAAGACCGGGCAGAGCTTTTCGCGCGAATATGGGTTTTCATGGCCCACAGTATCCTCTTCGGATATGAGCACCCGCGTTCCCGGGGGAACCTCTACCCCGGCCATTTCGGCTATAGTCACCGCGCTTCTGCCTACAATGGCGGGGTTCATACCGCCCCCGCGCATCAGGATTGCGCCTACCCTGTCTGACTCGGCGCCTTTGAGTATGTAGCCGCCTTGTTTTTGCAGCTCACTGAGCACTTTTTCTCGGATGGAACGCTCTGTCACAATGCTCTGCTCGGAGGCGCAGATGGTGCCGTTATCAAAAGTTTTGCTGTCAAAAATATGCTTGACGGCACGCGGGATATCCGCCGAGCGCTCGATAAACGCGGGGCCGTTGCCTGCGCCCACCCCAATAGCCGGGGTCCCGGAGGAGTACGCTGCCTTTACCATTCCCGGGCCGCCGGTGGCCAGTATCAGCCCGGTGTCGGGGTGTTTCATCAGCGCGTCTGTGGCTTGGAAGGTGGGGGTGGCGAGGCAAAGCGCTAAATCTTCCGGGCCGCCAGCCCTGCCAATCGCCTCTCGGATAATCTTCACCGTCTCGGTAATGCAAGCGAGCGCGTTCGGGTGAGGGCTGAACACCACCGCATTGCCCGCTTTTATAGAAATGAGAGCCTTGAATATAACGGTAGATGTAGGGTTTGTAGATGGAATAAGAGCGGCAATAACCCCCACCGGCGAGGCCACCTCAAGGATTTTCTTTTCCTTGTCTTCGGCAATTACGCCTATGGTCTTCATATCCTTAATGAACTCGTATACGCTCTGGCTTGCCAGCAGGTTCTTGGCGATTTTGTCGGTCACTATTCCAAAGCCGGTCTCCTTTGCCGCCTGCTCGGCAAGGGGCCCGGCCATCCCGGCGGTTTCCCGGGCAATCTCTGCGACAAGGTTGTCCACCTGCCGCTGGTCATACTCGGCAAGAATTTTCTGCGCGGCCTTTGCTCTGCCGATTAAGTCCCGCGCTTCCTGAATTGAAGCAAGGTCTTTGTCAAGACGCAAAATCTCACCTCCTTTTAGTAGTCAAGCGGACTTTCCGCCACCCGGCAGACAGCCTCCGCGAAAGCCTCGCAGGCCGCCTTGCACGCGCTTTGCTCACCTGTCAGCAGCCCGCCTGCGAAGTTAGTTTCGGTTGGCGGGCCATAGAACAGCGCGAGCCTCACATCCGCTGCCTTCAGGGCAAAATCCAGTGCGTAAAGGGCTTCGGCTGGCGGCGCTATAAGGTAGGCTAAGGGAGCGCCTTCGTTAACGCCTGCACTCGCTGAGAGAAATGAGCCCGTCCGCGAAACACAGTGGGCGAAGTAAACGATCTCATCCTTCTCGTCCGCGCTGTAAAAGCACGCTCCCTCGCGGATAAATCGCTGAGCAGCTTCGAGGCCACTGCGTACTTCCTCCGGCGTCTCGCCCGCTAAGATCCCTATGAACTCGCCGGCTAAACGGGTAGATGCATTACCGGCTCCCGCGTAGAGGCTTTTAGCGTAAGCCACACTGACATCAGCCTTTTTGGTGGCTTCATCCAGAGCGAGATAGGCAACATCGTCGCTGTCAGCCGTAATCAGACCAAGGCTTCTCTTTTCTTGTGGCAACCCCAACTCTTTTAGGTATGCCGCGTCTGCGTTTGGAATAAGCTTTGCGCAAAGTACGCTGGCGCGTATCGGGTCCCCCCTCATAAGCTCACCACCTCTATCATAACTTTAAATCCAGGCCGCTTGCTTTTTCAGTCAACATCTTATGTATAAGGTCGGCAATATAGGCTCCCGCCTCCACAGCTGGCGTCCCCCGGCTGTGGATGTTGGAGATCACCGTTCGGCGCGATTCCACCATCCCCACAGTTGCCCGGTAGGCTATGTATGCGCTCATGCTGCCGGCTATCGCAAGGCCGGGCCGCTCGCCTATCAGCACACAGGTCACTTCGGCGTCCAGTGCTTCAGATATGGCCTCCATAGCCGGAACCCTCCCATACTTTACGAAAAACGGGGTTCCAATTTCCACACCATGCCGAGAAAGACCGTGACTGATTGCAGGCAGAATGTTCTCGAGGTTATCTTCCACCGCCCGCGAGCTCAGCCCGTCGCAGGCGTAAACTTGAACTTTTGGGCGCGGGTTACAGCGTTTTTTAATCTCGGCCAGCGCTTCTTCCCCAAACTGGCGGCCCAAATCGGGCCGTGTCAGATGCTGATTGCGGCAAGAGCACCGTGTCTGAACCGTAAATAGCCCCAAGCGCTCAAGTAAATCTGGGTTTACTTCTGCATGTACCGCGTCGCTTGCAACCGCGTGGTCGGCGCGCAGAGTTAGCAGTGTCTTTGTCTTCAGCCGTGGCCCCGCCCTGCCAATGCCAATTCTGGCAGCGGTCTTGCCCATCATCCGGGCAAGGGCTTCCGGGTCGACCGGGTCAGCCAAAAGAGACCTGCTTCTTTGTTCGCTAGAGGTAAGGTCGGGGAGATTTACCACCTCCGCTTTACCACTTTCCACTTCCGGATTGGCGGTGCTATTGCTGCCCTCCATTCGGCGGAGAACTTCGGCTACAATTTCTGCAACCATGGCTTGGTCGCTCATCTGCCCGTCCTCCTCTGCGTAAAGATCGTCGGGTCACCCGCGATTTTGGTGAGCTTGCCATTTTCAAAGATGCCCATCCGCTCAAGCCACTTCTCGAAAGCGGGAGCCGGTCTTAGACCCAAAACCTCCCGGATAGCCACCGCATCCTGGTAGGCACTTGTCTGATAATTCAGCATAATGTCGTCGGTGCCTGGCACGCCGATTATGTAATTACAGCCAGCCGCCGCAAGCAGGAGGGAGAGATTTTCAAGGTCGTTTTGGTCAGCGGCCATATGGTTTGTATAGCAGCAGTCGACCCCCATTGGAACTCCGGTCAACTTGCCCATAAAGTGGTCTTCCAGCCCGGCGCGGATAACTTGTCCCCCATTGTATAGGTACTCCGGGCCGATAAATCCCACCACCGTATTGACCAGAAAGGGCGAAAACCGCTTTGCGTAGCCGTAACAACGAGCCTCCATGGTCAGCTGGTCGACCCCGTGGTGCGCCTGCGAGGAAAGCTCGGAGCCCTGCCCCGTCTCAAAGTAGAGAACATTTGGCCCGGTTGCGCTTCCCTGCTGCTTAAGGAGTTGCCACGCTTCCTCGATTATTTCGCTCGTGACGCCAAAAGCCTCGTTCCCCTTCTGGGAGCCAGCTATGCTCTGGAATATGACATCGCAGGGCGCACCTGCGCGCACCGCCTCTATCTGGGTGGTGATATGGCTCAAGACGCAAATCTGTGTGGGGATAGCAAACTCTTCCTTCACCTCGTGGAAGCGCTTTAGTATCTCTGCCGTGTTGGCGGCGGTGTCGGTCACCGGGTTTAGACCGATAAGTGCATCGCCGACCCCATAGCTGAGCCCTTCGAAGAGGGAGGCCGTCACACCCTCCACGTTGTCGGTGGTGTGGTTGGGCTGAAGACGTACCGAAAGCGTACCCGGTAGCCCAACCGTGGTGTTGCAGGTGGCCGGTACGCTAATTTTTTTCGCCGCGTAAACAAGATCAAGGTTTGACATGAGCTTGGTGAGAGCTGAAATCATCTCGGCGGTAAGGCCGGGAGTGGCCCGGCGGATATCCGCGCTGGTTGTGTTTTCATCAAGCAACCACTCGCGCAACTCACTCACCGACCAGCCGGCCATTTTGTTGTAGGCGGGTATGTTTACCCCATCCTGAATAACGCGGGTGACTTCGTCCTCCTCGTAGGGGACGGCGGGGTTTTCACGTAAATCGCGCAGCAAAAGGTTCGAGATAACTTCTTTTGCGGCAATTCGCTCGGTCACACTTTCTGCTGCAATTCCCGCAAGCTTGTCACCGGATTTCTCCTCGTTTGCTTTTCCAAGCACCTCGTTAAGCGACCCGAATATGTATGTATTGCCCGAAAGCACTGTTCTTAAGTTCATCCTCATCCCCCTTTGCTCAACCGAACAGCAGCGTCTTTACGATCACCGGCACCACGAGCCCTTCCCCGATGGGGACGCCTATATCTACGTAGTCTCCCGGCTGTATGTCCACACAGTCTATACATATTACCGACCGTTTACCCGCAAGCAGGCTCTCGAGCTGATGGCCTAGCGCCTTTGCCATATCAGCCTGTAAGCAGACTAACAGCGGCAACTCCGGCGCTAGAGCCTTATCCGCACCCTGGGCAAGGCAGTGGGCAAGCCCCTTTACTCTCTGGTAGGTCGGGCTTTTCTCGCCTCTAAGTGATACCAGCAGGTTACTCTGCGCGCTTTGCTCCAAAGTATCGCGGATTCTATCACTGAGAAGCTGAACTTCGCCCACGAACAGTCGTTCTTCTTCGCTCTTTGAAAAGCAAAGGGCCGGCAGGTTTTTGAGGGGCAACACCCCTTTGTCGCAAAAGACCGTACTACCGCTGACATTGATCGTGTGGCTGCCTGCCCCTATAACGGTTGCCCGTATGGTCTGGGCAGGGTTTATCATTTTGTACCGGCGCAGCAACTTCCCCTCTGCCACTGCCCTGCCCAGCAGCATACCAATGTCGCCGTATGGGAAAAGCCGGTCGCCGCCGTAAGTCATCATGCAGTCGGCAACTCCACCTGAAAAAGATATGCAATCGATCCTTCGCGGGAGGGCAAGCGGCGTGCTCCCCTGTGTTACAAGCGCTTTAGATACCTCATCTTCAGGGGAGAAACCAAGGGCTTGCTCAAGTACATCATTCATCCTGCATGCTATCCTGCGCAATTGTTCCGCATCTGCCTTTTCCCCAACGGCGATTCGCAGGCCCAAGCTTTGAGCAATGATCTCGGCGCTGCGACTTATATGACGAACCACGCCGTCCTCGTCCAGTTTTATCAGCCGCCCGCCTATGTTATAGCAGCCTTTGGCAACTACTTCTCCACCACTGAATACGGCTATATTGGTGGTGCCTCCGCCTATGTCCAGGTTGGCAACAGTGCAGCTATATTTTTCTGAGTAATCCCTGGCCCCGGAGCCTTTTCCGGCAAGCACCGCTTCAAGGTCAGGGCCTGCCGTGGTGACGACGAAATCTCCCGCCAGCTCCTCAAGCATGTCCGCAACAGCGCGGGCGTTTTCTCTGCGAGCGCTCTCCCCGGTTATGATGACCGCTCCCGTGGACACCTCCCGGGGGGAAACCCCGGCTTTGAGATATTCCTTTTCCAGAAGGGCGCGAACTCTCTCGTTATCAATGATATTCTCGCAGGTCAAGGGTGTAAAGTGAACGTCGCCGGTATATACAACTTTTTTCTCGACAATATCCATCCTGGGCAGAGAGAAGTATGATGACGTATTTCGCAGAACCAGCTTGCTGAATACGACCTGGGTAGTGGTGGTACCCAGGTCTATTCCTACACTAATCAGCTGATAATCCGGCATGACCGCGTCTCCTCTCGAGCGTGGATTTGTGCAGCCCGCCTTGTTGTTCTAGTTCACGCCACACTCAAAGCAGCGATGCGGCATCCGGGCGGTGTAGTATTTTTTACTCGTCAAGCTGCTCTGGTTCTCCATAAATCTTTCCGCCGTTTGACGTACTAGGCGCGGGAACACCGTCCGGGAAATCCTTTTTGAGCTGCTTGAAGAACGACATTACCAGTACAGCTATAGCAAAACATATCGGGAAACCGGCAAGAATCGAAACTGTTTGCAACGGTGTAAGGGCGTCCGGATTAATCAAATACAGCCCCAGCGAAACTATACCGGCCAAAATCAACCAAAATGTAACATTCCAAAGCTGTGGGTCCTGTTCACCCTTAATCCGCTTTTCAGATGCCGCAGCAAGGGAATAGCCTACGGTAACATGCCCTGTAACGTAAGAAATAAGCACAACCAACGTAAACAGCACAACCATCAATGGCCCTGCGGGGGCATGCATCATCATATCAATAACAACACCGCCGCGCCCGCGTTCCGCCAAGGACGCAGCAAGATCAACAGCACCGGTCAGTTGCAAATGTATGCCATAATTCGGCATAACCATGTAGAATATCATACTGCCCAGCGAGCCGCTCGCAAGTCCACCCAAAGCCAGTTGGCGAATAGTGCGTCCCTTTGAAATTTTTGCTATGAACAGCCCAAACGGCAACGCATACACTGCCCACCACGACATATAGAAGATAGTCCATGCCTGCGGGAAGAATGAGTGTCCATCAGGGTTCATGATTGCTCCTATTGGGTCAGTCGCAAATCCCATGTAGATGTAGTTCTGAATCATCAGCCCCAAAGAATCAAGAGACTGGTTTAGGATGAACCATGTTGGACCAAACACCAGAATTAGCAGAAGAAGCACCACAAACCCATAAATATTAAGCTGGCTAGCGCGGGCGATACCCTTCTTCATCCCCAAGTAAATCGCTATAAGCGGAAGGAAGGTCCACAAAGCGATTACCATTGTGTCTATAAACAAGTTGCTTTCCGAAAGGCCAAGAGCAAAGGCAATACCGCTTGCCAGCGGTGGTGTGCCCAAAGCAAGAGAGGTTAACACGCCACCCAAAAGCCCAAAAATGTACAGGAAATTGAGGCCGTGCCCGGCAATACCGTCAGCGTGTTTGCCAAGCAGTGGGCGACAGTATTCGCTCATCTTCATATTGTTTTTCTTTTTTACATAGAAAAAGTATGCAATCGGTACCGACACCGCAATGTAAAACGCCCAGGCTGACGGACCCCAGTGGTACATTCCATATGTAGAGGCCCACCTAAAAGCGTCTACACTCATGGGGTCAACCCCGAACGGAGGGGCCGCCGCAATCCATATCCACTCAATAGAGCTAAGGTACAGCAAAGAGCCACCGGTGCCGGATACCAATACCAAGCCTAGCCAGGTGAATGTTGAAAACATCGGTTTTTCACCCGGAGCGCCGAGAACAATATTCCCCATACGCGAAAACCCGTAGTAAAAGCAAATACACAGCAAAATTGCTGTGAAAGCAAGGAAAAACCAGCCAAGCTCATTTGTCGTAAATGCATGAACAATACTCAGGACATCGTTGCTGGCTGCCGGCGCTGCAAAGAACAATATTCCAAGCGCAAGTGTTACTATGGTTGCCGGTAAAAAAACCGCTTTATCTATGCGCATGCCTGATGGTTTAGAGTTGGTCGGTAATTTATCCATAATAGCCTCCTGTTAATATTGTGAATTTTATCCGTGTGGTTCGCCGAATAATATCACACCTAACAGTCCTGGGTCACCACCGAGAGAATAACAAGCAGCAAACAAGCCCTCTACGCTAATATGGTTAGACGAGAGTGGCGGTGTGCTAAGCAGTCGCATGCTACTCTCCCTCCTTCCCATATTTTCAGGGTATGCTACAAAAGCTATAATTTATTTTATAACTTTAATAATTTTCTTATTTTTTAGTTCTGCCATTTTTGCGCCTTTTCTATTAGAAGCTGCAATCATAGCTCATAACCGCACTCTGAACAGTGAGGCGGCAACCGGAAAGAACGCCATTTGTGCGCTTTAAGAAATTCCTTACAAACGGGGCATCGTCCATAGAAAAAATACACAGCCATCCCCGCTATGATAATTGCAGCTCCTACGCTGCCAGCAACAACAGCAAGAGTATCGTTGCTCAAAAACATTCCTCCGTACATTACAGCAAGCCCGACTATAAGCAGCGCCAGGCGTATTTTGTGGGCAGCAGTATAAGATAGTTTCATATTAGAGGCACCTCGTGTACATTGCGCTTGGCTCACACTTTAAGAGTTAAACAAAAAGCCATGGTAATCTTTCCATGGCTTTTTGTTGTAGACTAAACTTGCTACGGCATGATAAGGTTGGGCAGAAACATAACTAGGAACGGCACATAGGTAACAATCATTAGTACAACTAGCATCGCAGCATAAAACGGTATATTCGCTCTTAAGAATCTGTCCATTGAAACCTTGCTCATCTGGCAGGATATAAACATCATAGAGCCGAAAGGAGGCGTAAGGCCGCCCATTTGCAGGTTCAGAACCATAATTATACCAAAGTGTACAAGGTCTATGCCCAAATACTGCAATGGCTCAAACAGCAGCGGCATTAGGATGATAATTGAAGGTGCCGCTTCGATGAACGCTCCCATAAATAAAAGCAAGATATTGACAGCAAGTAGGAAAACATACCGATTGTCGGTGAAGTTAAGGATAACACCGGAAATAGCGCGGGGAATTCCTTCCAATGTCAAGTAGTAACCAAATAGGTTGGCGCCAATAACAATAAACACGACCTCCGCTGTAGAGCCTAGAGCCTCGCGAAGAATTGGCACCACATGCCGAAGCTTGAGCTCGCGATAGACAAACGCTCCTATTATGAAGCAGTAAACTACCGCAATCGCGCCGCCCTCGGTTGGTGTGAAGACGCCAAGGCGGATACCCATAAGGAAACCGATTGGCATGAACAGCGCAAAAAACGCGTGGATCGCGCCCTTAAAAACTTCATTTGCGGACGCTCTGACTTCGCGGGTTTTGCCGTATCCGCGTTTTCTTGCCAGTATTGCAACGGTAACCATAAAAGTTACTGCCAGCAGCGCGCCGGGGATATAGCCCGCCAAAAAGAGGCGTCCTACCGAAACCCTTGCGATCGCGCAGTAAATGAGCAAGACAATGCCTGGCGGAATAATAGAAGTTATAAGTGACGAAGAGGCGGTGATCGCGGCACAGAATGGCCTGTCGTACCCGCGCTTTGTCATCTCTGGGACAAAGATTTTGCAATTCATGGCAGTGTCGGCGTTGCTCGAGCCCGAGATTCCACTGGTCAAAACGGTGAGCATAACGTTCGCCTGTGCCATGCCGCCTCGCATATGCCCAACCAGCAGATCGGCAAATACCATAAGACGTTTGCTGATACCCGAATGGTTCATAACAACGCCAATCATGATAAAGAACGGAATAGCCAGCAGAGTAAAGCTCTGGGTGTCAATGACCACCCTTTGCAAAGCAAGGTCGGCGGGCATCGCCCTGCCTATAAAGGCAAAGTAGAATATAGATGGAATAAAGAGCGAGAACGCGATAGGAACTTTAAGAACAAACAGGACAATCATCATAATCATCGGTAGGTAGCTCATAAAGGTAAGGCTTGGTCCCATCTTGTTACTCCCCCTTTCCGGAGCCGGTTTGCTCCTGTGCTTCTTTTTCTTCGGCCTCTTTGCGTTCGATCTCTCGCAGCTCTTCGTTGATAGTTTTGACACTCAACTTGCCGGTAAATGCTCTATACAGTCTGGGGAAACCAAAAAGTGTTAGACCGACAAAACAAACTAAAAGAGAAGCGTTAACATAAACGTAGGACATTCGAAGTACGTTCGTGGATTTTACCCCAACATTCGAAATCAAAACCCAAGCAAGGTAGGCCATGTAGGCGTTGAGCGCGAAAATTATAACCTCGTTAAAAATGGTTACGGCCTTTTTAACCGGCTTAGGAAACTTGTCGTAAACAAAGTCAATAGCAACATGGGTGTCCTTGCGGTAACCGTTGATTGCCCCCACCAGAACAGACCATAGGAAGAAGAACAAGATTAACTCTTCCGCCCAAGGCATAATAAACCTAAAAGTGTAGCGGAGAAAAACATTCACAATAGTAAGGCCGACAAATGCAATCAGAAGGAGTACGCCGAGCACTTCCTCAATGTGAATTATACAAGCCTTTAAAGCTTTCATCGCGAGATTCCTTTCCGAAAATCAAGGGCTGGCGCTACCCCGGCAATGTAGCGATTGCCGGGGTAGCTTTGGTTTTCTTACGCCCTAATATTCTCGAGTTCAGCCATGATTACATCCAGAACCCCAGGGGTCAGGTTGGGGAAAGTTTCAAAGGCTTCTGCCGCTCTTGCACGGAAATCTTCAACGCCGAATTCGTCGATGAATTCCATGCCTCTTTCTTCAAGAGTGGCTCGTGCTGCTAATTCGTCGGCCATGGAGCGCTCGTTGTTCCTGCGCGCACCCTCTGTGAACTCTTCCTGGATTATTGCTTGTTGCTCAGGGGTCATTCTCTCCCAAATGTCACGGGACATCATGGCGGCGCCGGTGCCCGCGAAATGGCTTGTCATTGTCACGTAGTTAGAGACTTCCCACATCATGTTGTCGACCATGTCGCTCAGAGAGGACTCAAACGCATCCACGACACCTGTTTGCAGGGCGTTGTAGAGCTCTGCCCAGGCAATGGCAACAGGGGAAGCGCCCAAAGCTTGGAATGTGTCAATCCACAGTTGGGAGTTGGGAGTGCGGATGATAAGACCGGCCATGTCATCGATGGAAGTAACCGGGCTGTTTACAGTGGCGACATTGCGCATGCCGAAGTTGAAGTCCAGCGCAAGCACCTTGATGCCTTGCTCGTATGCACGGTCTTTCAAGCTCTGAGCGAAGTCGGTCTGGCACATTGCGGAATACTCGGCAGTGCTCTGGTAAAGCATGGGGCCTATAAGCGCGTTGAAATCCGGTACCCAGTCGGCCATGGCGCCAGGGTCGAACATGTTGATGAAGTACGAGCCACGCACAACTTGCTCAACACCGTCACGACCGGTGGGAAGTTGGCCATCGGGGAAGATGTGGATTACAATTGTACCCTCAGAGCGCTCGTAGATTCTTTGCGCTACTTCTTCAAGGGTTTGGTGTTTTGTCTGCATGGGAGTGAACACGTGGCTGAGGTTTAGGACAAAGGATTCGGCTTCGGTTACAACCGGGGCCGGCTCGCCTGGTGTTGCAGGTTGTGCAGGTGTTGCCGGTGCGGCTTGTTGGCCCGCGCATGCGCTGAATATAGATACTACCAAAGCAGCGCAAAGGGCCAAGAGAATGATCTTCTTGTTCATTACGAATTCCTCCAAAGTCAAATTTTATTTAATGGATACGTACTCCTTGGGCAACAAGAGCGTCTTGCACTTTACGAACATCAACATTACCGGTGGTTGTGTTTGCTTTTAGAGACACTGCCGCTGCCACTCCCGCTGCTTGGCCGGTTGCGATACAGCAGGACATGTTCCTAAAGGAAGTGTGTGCCACAGGTTCGCCGGAGATGCACCGACCGGCTACCAACAGATTGTCCACTTTTTGTGGAACGAGAGAGCGGTATGGAATCTGATAGTAGCGCCCGGTCAGCGGGAGGATCAGGTATTCCCGCCCGTCAATGAACTCGGGGAAAATTGCGATGGAGTCCTCAAAGCGCCCCTGCTCAAAAACGTCTTGCTTGGTTACGGTATACCGCCCTTCAATCAGCCGGGATTCCCGGGTGCCAAGGGTCATACCGAAGTCGCGCAGTTTTGCGTTTTCAAAGCCGGGAACTTTCTCCCGCATAATCTCAAGCGCTTGAAGACAGGCGCGCCTGCCCAGCATTTCGGCTCGTGTTAGGTCAAGCACATCGGTACAGTCAATGTTTCGAACACTAACCATGTTGAGCTGAGTCACATCGCCATCTGGGGTGACCGAGCTCCATGTGCCGCCAAATCCCACGTCTTTGTGCTCGGGAACCAGGCGCCCTTCCTTCATTGCGTCTATGAATATTTTTTCCATATACGGGGAAAACATGTTCGCAGCCTCGCCGAGTATCTGCTGGTCCCAGTTGTCACCATCCCAATCCCTGTATGTAGGCTTGAGCTCACTGTGTACATACTCAAGGAAACGCTTACCGTCAACGCCCTTGCAGTTAAAGATCGTAGTGACGAACATCAGCTTTTCCTTCTCAGCCTTGTGGAAGGGTGCGCCTGCCAGCATTGCAACGTCCGCGTCACCGCTGCAGTCAATCACGCGCCCCGCAAGTATAGCCTGCCTCCCGGATTTGCTTTCGGTCACGACGCCTTTGATTACCCCGTCTTCCACAATTGCACTAGAGGCAAAGCAGTGCAGCAAAGGTTGCACACCCGCCTTTTTAATCATTTCGTCGCACACAACTTTAAAGAGCTGAGCGTCAATTGCAAAGCTGTCCGACTGGCATTCGGGCATTGTGGCGCCTGCTTCTTCGGCGGTTTTTTCGAATTCTGCCAGCAGTCCACCGGCTTCAATTGTGCCCTGGTGCCGGTACCAGGCAATCGCCTCTACGCCCACTTGTGTCAAAACGCCGCCAAAACATCCGTACCGCTCAATCAACATTGTCTTCGCGCCCTCGCGCGCACTGGCAATGGCTGCCGCTAACCCTGCGGGACCGCCGCCAACAACCAGCACATCTGTCTGCGCAAGTATGGGCACTTTTCTAGACGGCTCCGAAATATAATGCAAAAAAATCCCTCCTTACCAAAACATTTATTTGTTGTTTTGATATTTACACTCGTTTGCTATCTCTCCGATTATTTGGACGAAGCATACTGCAGTGACTGCGCGATTTCGGTAAAGATGATACCCAGAGCATGAGCACCCGCATCAGGGTAGCCGATGCTTCGCTCACCTACCGTACCGGCACGTCCTAGCCGAGCAACAATCTGTTCGGTTTTCTTCGCACCATATACGGCGGCCTGTGCTCCGGCCTTGAACGCATCCGCAAAGCCCATGTTTCGTCCGCTCAGTTCAGTCCAAGCGTCAACACATGGAACCAGAGCGTCAATCAGAGTCTTATCGCCCGGAACTGCACCCCGGCCAAACGATCTCTCGCCGATAGACTGAATTCCCTCTACAGCCGCGTGTAGCATTGACGCAAAATCCGCAGGCGTCAAAACTGTGCGATTACCCACGTACTTCCCTGCGCAGCGGAAAGCGGAACCCCAAATCGGCCCCGAAGCTCCTCCACAGTGCTCCATAATCACAAGCGAGCAGGCGTCCAAAAAGCTGCCAATGTCTTCGGACTTCTCTATAATGGCTTTCCACTCTTTTTTTAGCTGCCTAAAGCCTTTCGCCACACTCATGCCGAAGTCGCCGTCACCCGCGTGCGAGTCCAGCTCGCAGAACAAGACCTCATTTTTTATGATACATGCGCTCATGGCGTCAACGATATATATCATGTTCTCCAGAGTCAAAGTCTCGCCAACTGTGGCGTACTCCTTTGGTGTTTCCACCTCATAGCAGGCGTCAGATTGATTATCGCTTTCCACGAATAAGCTGTCATAGGCTACGTAGTCTACCGCACCGTCCACCTTAAATCCGGGGGTATCGCAAGGTTCGTCTAGCAGCGCCTCCAACTGTGAATCAAGCTTTAGAATGGAGACGCTGGCACCGGCCATATCTATACTGGTCATAAAGTTGCCCACAAAGGCTCTGGAAATAACGATCCCTTTAGAGGCCAGCTCTCTGGCCACCTCATTGTTCATGAGGTAAAGCTCCATTAAGGGCGTTGCGCCAAAGCCGTTTATCAACACCGCAACCCGCTGGCCTTTGCCGACTTGCAGCTCGTCGCAGAGCGAGCACACCATGCGCTGCGCAAGCTCGCGAGCGGACGTTAGAGCCTCCCGGCGGATGCCCGGTTCGCCGTGAATACCTACGCCATACTCCATCTCGCTTTCTGCCAGTTCAAAGGTAGGAGCTCCTTTGGCCGGAACCGTACAGGAAGTCAGCGCGAACCCAATGCTTTTCACATTGGACACAACCTTTTCTGCCATAGCTTTGACCTCGGGGAGACTGTCGCCGCGCTCTGCCGCCGCACCGGCAATTTTGTGGACAAGCACTGTACCAGCAACACCGCGGCGCCCCACGGTATACAGGCTGTCCTGCACAGCGATATCGTCATCCACTTTTACGCATTCGACCTTTATCCCATCTTCTCTGGCCATGTGAGCGGCATTTTGGAAGTTCATCACGTCGCCGCTATAGTTTTTGATAGCCAGCAGAACACCTTTATCTGAGGCTGCCGCTTTGATCGCCTGGTAGACCTGAATCTGCGAGGGCGAGGCAAAGACATCGCCGCATACTGCCGCATCCAGCATTCCTTTACCAACTAGCCCTGCGTGAGCCGGCTCGTGGCCGCTGCCTCCGCCGCTTATAAGGCTGACTTTGTCTGGGCTGCAATTTTTGCGCTTAATCACCCTGTACTTCGCAAGCAATTCTAGTTCCGGGTGAGCTATGACAATACCTCGGCACATCTCCTCAATAAGAGACTGCGGGCTGTTGATGATTTTTTTCATCTCTACCTCCGGCTCTGTTTGTAGCTGCTGCCGATTTTGTCCGCTACTTTAATAGCGGCGGCAACCGCCTCCACTGTGATTGGGAAAGGCATAGAATGCACCGATTCTTCTGGGATGCAGGACTTTTCGGCAACCGCTATAAGTTCTTGGTCCGTTATTTTGTCCACACCAATGTCCTTAAGGCAAACCGGCAGGCCAACTGAGAGACAGAAGTCAAGCACTTCTTCCAGCTCGTGTGCGGGCGCGTTTTCCAGCACCAGCTGCGCAATCGTGCCGAATGCCACCTTTTCGCCGTGGTAATAGCCGTGTGTGCCCTCCAAAATAGTCAGCCCGTCATGGATAGCATGAGCCCCGGCCAGACCGCCGCTCTCAAAGCCCAGACCAGACAAAAGAGAGTTGGCCTCTATGATGTTTTCAAACGCCGGTGTGACAATATCGCACTCGCAAGCTTCCTTTGCTTTGGCTCCATCGGCAAGCAAGGTATCGTAGCAAAGCTTTGCCAGAGCAAGCGCGGTGTTTGTTCCCTTTGCGGGCGGGCACAATCCTTCCCGAGCTCCGCAAGGCAGGCCTGCGTTTACGTTAGAGAACGAAGCCGACGTAGCCCGTGCCTCAAAGTATGTCGAAAGCGCATCCCCCATACCTGCAACAAGCAGCCGCACAGGTGCCTTGGCGATAACTGTCGTGTCGACCAGGACCACCGACGGGCTCTGCATAAAGTAGGCGTAGTCATCAAACGCGCCGTCCGGGGTATATAGAACTGCGGAGTGACTGGTGGGGGCATCAGTGGCAGCTATGGTCGGCGCAATAATCAGCGCATGACCCTTCGCAACGCACTTGGCTGTATCAATGGCTTTTCCACCACCCAGGCCAATGGTACAATCACACTTATTTTGTTTGGCAAGCTCCTCAAGCCTTGCGACTTCCTGACGGGAGCATTCGCCTCCAAAATTACTTTCCACAAAAGTAACTCCGTATTTAGATGCCGTGGCATCTAGCTGGGTCTTAACGCGAGCGACATCGTCGCTGTGTGCAATCAGCAGCGCCGAGCTACCGAAGCTTTTGACAAAATAGCCGAGGTTTAAGAGTTCATTTTCGCCTTGTACATATTTCGAGGGACAGATAAACGCTTTTCTCATCTTCTCATACCTCCGATAAAATGGGGTCGATTAAATCAATTATAATTGCCGCAATCTAAATAATCATTGCAAATTGATGATTGATTTTTACACTTATCTATTGTATTTTTTTGCGCTATCGTGCTATAATTGTAGTCATCAATCAACACTATATTCATAACGCCAAATAAGGTCAGGTGTATTTTGTGCATACTGCCCAAGGTGGAGATGGCTATGAAAACACATCACATGCAACTGGATAAGATATTAAATATGCATAAGTGGCAAATTTTGCAGGACTCTTTGGCTATTTCTACCAATTTGGCTATCATCACGGTAGATTACAAGGGAGTACCCATTACCAGGCATAGTGAGCGAAGGCCCTTTTGCAAAATGGTACGCGAGTCACCACATCTAGAAGAGTTTTGCCGCAAGTGTGATTCACGCGGCGGGCTGGAGGCCGTTCGGCTAAACAAGCCCTATATCTATTTGTGCCACTGCAATATTGTGGACATAGCGATCCCCATTATTGTAAACGACAAGTACATAGGCGCTATTATGGCAGGGCAGGTAACCCTTTCGGATAGCAGATACGACCTAGAGAAAATCTTAATTTCTCCCCGCCAGGATTTGTTGCAAACTCCCGCCTTTAGACGGGCGTACGACATGCTGCCTGTCGTATCATATCGGGAGGTCGAAATTGTCTCCCAAATGCTATATGACCTTTGCCAATATATTGTGAGCGAGGCACTGAACCGCAACTTGATGATGGAGGTAAGTGAGCGGTTGCGCCCGATTGACCATGCCGGAAGCGATTTGTTTTTTGAGGGATACGGCGTCGATGCCATCCATAGTGTGCGAAAAGAGTTGGGCAACGCAGTTGCTAGTGCCTATGTTGAATCTTCGTCAAAGAAGCTCACCTGCACAAACCCCGTCTTGCAGCCCGCGTTTGATTATATATTCAATAACAGGCGCGAGAATGTGCCACAAAAAAAAGCCGCTAGTCTCTGCCATATTAGTGCCAGCCATTTCAGTAGGCTTTTCGCAAAAGAGACGGGCGAGAACTTCTCGAGGTTTATCTCTCGTCAGAAGGTAGAGTGGGCGAAACACTTATTGGAGCATACTGACCTATCTATCACACAAATCAGCGAGGACTTAGGATTTGGTGAACCCGGGTACTTTATAAAGACCTTCAAAAAATACGAAGCAGTTACCCCTACAACTTACAGAAAATATTTTCGGGAAAGTAGGGGTTCCAAGTAAGCGTTGGCGTTATATCTCCTCAATGTAGAATACCCCTTCCACCTCTGCGAACTTCTCTACAATTTCGTTGTGAGGGTATCTCTTGGGCAGCCGCATTGAAATAAGCGCGGCTTGGGTGTCTGTTTTATTGAATTTAGAGCGCGTAAACGCGACATTAAGTATACGTATGCTGTTTTGGTTGGCAAAGCTCAGAAGGTTGCTCACCCTTTCGCCATCGTTGAACTCAACGTAGAGCTCGATACTGCGCGAATTGGCAATCAGCATAGTGTCAATCTTTTGCAGCACAGTGATAACGAAAAGGATAATAACACCGGCGACAATAGCGCCCTGGTAAAAACCTATGCCAATCGCAAGTCCCAGGCAGGCGCTGGCCCAGAGACCCGCCGCGGTTGTCAGGCCTTTTACCTGGTTATAGCTTGTCACAATTATCGTCCCCGCGCCGAGAAAGCCTATCCCACTGATGACCTGGGCACCGAGACGGGCAGGGTCAGAGGGAAGCGGAAAGTTGAGAGAAATATACTGGCTGGTTATCATGACAAGGGCCGAGCCGACGCAGACAAGCATATAGGTGCGAAACCCCGCAGCCCGGCGTTTGCTCCCACGCTCGAACCCCACAATACCGCCAAAAACCATTGCCAAAACCAGCCTGAAGGTAATCGACGCCATGTTAAACTCCCCAAGATATTGCCAAATGTCCATTATGCCGAGGCCTCCTTTCTCGGTAAGCTGAGTGTGGTAACTCTTCTACAAGCTGCGAGTTGTAACAAAAGGTATACCTGTGCCGCAGATATCCTCAATCACGACCTGGCCGAGCATAACCGGAGCGGTAAGATTCACACTATCAAGCAGCCTGACAGCCTCGCCAATCAAGCGCTTTGGGATTGCACCTTTTGTCTTGACCGGGCAACGGCGGTGGGCAGCGCCCGAAATCTTCACTGTGGACGTTATTGCGCGCAGTGGGTTCTTAAGCTCATCCCGGCCGTAAGTTTCACCGCGCTGGCACTGGTGGCCGGTTACTTTGAAGCCGCTATCCTCATACACTTTTAGGCGGCAGCCCTTGGGGCATACGATGCAGATGATTTCTGTCACTTTGCCGCCTCCTCACAGTATATAGTAATCTCGCTACAGACACCGTCCAGCAATTTTTTAGGCAGTGTAATACGCTCTATTTCCCCCGGAGCCATATGCTCACGCTTGTATGCGGTCAGCTGTTTGCCACCGGCACTCGCAACTACCCGGCTCTCGCCCCATATCCTATTTACCCGGAAAAACACGATGGCGCTCTCACCCATATCATCGACACAAATGTGCTGTGGAACCGTGTAGCTCACGCCATCACCGCTTACAAGCCGCATCATATCTCCATTATTTGGGCGAGCACCTCTAGCTGCAAACTCAGCTGCGGAGGCTCCAGCTTTCTCGCCCTCGGTAGTGACAAAGTCGACGAGGTCGTGGACATGCAATGCGTTTCCACAGGCGAATATTCCGGGGACGGAGGTCTCCATGTTTTCGCGTACAACCGCGCCACCGGTGCGGCTGTCTAGCTCTATTCCCGCCGCGCGGGCAAGCTCGTTTTCGGGAATTAAGCCCACCGACAAAATGATTGTATCGCAGTCAAAAACCATCTCGCTTCCCGGGATGGGGCGGCGGTTTTCGTCGACCTTTGAGACCACTACTTGCTCTACCCGCTTTTTACCGCGAATCTCCGTAACGGTATGCGAAAGATAAAGCGGAATGTCATAATCGTGCAGGCATTGGACAATATTTCTGGTCAGCCCGCCGGAGTATGGCATAAGCTCAACACAGGCAAGCACCTTTGCGCCCTCAAGGGTTAGTCGGCGCGCCATGATCAGCCCAATGTCTCCGCTGCCCAGAATTACGGCGCGTTTGCCGACCATATAACCCTCTATGTTTACATACCGCTGGGCCGTACCCGCCGTAAAAATCCCGGCCGGCCTTGACCCCGGTATTCCGATAGCGCCTCTAGTGCGCTCCCGGCAGCCCATGGCCAACACTATGCTGCCGGCTGAAAGTATTCGGTAGCCCGTATTCTTTCCCACAATATGCACTTCACGGCCCTGTGTTATTTCAAGGGCCATGGTATCCAGCATCACTTCGATGCCTGTCCTTTCTACCATCTTTACAAAGCGTTCGGCGTACTCGGGGCCGGTGAGCTCTTCCTTAAAATAATGCAACCCGAACCCGTTGTGGATGCATTGGTTTAAGATTCCGCCAAGCTCCTTGTCCCGCTCTATGATTAAAATCTTGCGCAGCCCGCTCTGCCACGCGCTGTGCGCCGCAGCTAACCCGGCCGGACCACCGCCGATTACAATGAGCTCATACTGTGTCTGTCCTAGACTCATAAAGCTCACTGCCCCCTTTTGGTTTCCGCTGTAAGGATATATCTGCCTGCCTCGTCCTGTAAAACTTCGGTCGGCTGGCAGCCGTAATGCTTCGAGAGTATTTCAAGCACCCGCGGGCCGCAAAATCCGCTCTGACAGCGTCCCATACCCGCACCACATCTGCGCTTTACCCCATCAACTCCGCGCGGAGGGATTGGGGCGTTCAGCGCATCTCGTATTTCACCTTCCGTCACCGTTTCACAGCGGCAGATCACTCGTCCATAGGCAGGGTCTCGGGCCACAAGCTCAGCCTTTTTGCTGGGCGAAAGTTCATTAAACCGGATACGGCTTCGCCCCTCGTGGTAGCTAGCCTTTTCACTCAAGTCAAGTCCGCTTTCTACCAGAAGCTCAGTTGCCATTTTTGCGATGGCAGGCGCGGCCGAGAGCCCCGGAGACATAATACCCGCAAGATCGATAAAGCCCTTCGCGCCCTTGGACTGCGCAATTATGAAATCATTCTGCCCGGTTTTGGCGCGGTTGCCCGCAAAGTTGCGGATACTCGCGCGAAAATCAATTCCCGGAACCGATTTGCGGGCGGTTTGCATTACATACTCAAGTCCCCCGGTTGTGTTAGAAACGTCCTCGCGATCACTAGTAGGCGCGCTGCTTGGGCCGACAATCAGGTTGCCGTGCACGGTAGGCGCTACCAAAACTCCCTTGCCCATATCTGTCGGGCACTGAAAAACTACGTGACCAACCCGCGTACCTTCGCTTTTGTCCAGCAGATAATACTCACCCCGGTCAGGCAATATTTCGAATGCTTCCTCCGATACCATATTGTGTATCTTATCCGCCGAGAGTCCGGCGGCGTTCAGAATATATCGCGCCTCGACCTCTCCCTGCGAAGTGTAAACCCTATACCCGACACTGTTTTTTTCGATTCTCGTAACTTCGCACTCGAGCTTTAGCTCTACGCCGTTTTGCACGGCTGTTTCGGCTAATGCAAGAGCGTATTCCCATGGGCTGACAATCATGGTGGATGGAACTCGCAGCGCCGATACCACATCTTCACTGAGGTTTGGCTCCAGCTGAAGGACTTCTTCTTTTCCCAATATCCTAAGGCCTCTAACGCCGTTTGCCACACCGTTCTGCTTAAGCTGTTCAATCACCAGAGACTCCTGCTTTGTAAAAGCTAAAACCAGAGCGCCGGGTTGCCTGTATGGTACGTCCAGCTTATCACAAAGCTCTTTGGCCAGCTTTGCGCCCTCGACATTAAGCCGCGCCATCAGTGTTCCGGGGGCGGGGTCGTAGCCTGCGTGAATAATGGCGCTATTTGCCTTTGTGGTGCCCAACGCCACGTCGTTTTCTTTTTCCAGAACAACTACGTCCAGGTCGTACTTAGAAAGCTCGTAAGCGGCGGCGGCACCTACAATTCCGCAGCCTATAATAATGACGTCCGGCATAATATCCGCTCCTAAGGTAAAAATTGAAAGCAAAAAGTGCACCAAAAAGACTTCCTTGCGGAAGACATTTTACTGCACTCATCATTTCTCAAGCAGATATTCAGTTACTGCCGATTGTACCATCTATCGCAAAAGATTACAAGCGCTTTCGCGCATATTGTCACTGCTTACAAAAACCATACCCCACTGTTGGAAGATGACACAGACAACGCCCCCGCCCCCAGCGCCCCTATGACGTCCTCTTTGTCGTTGATAAGCCCGCTGGCTATAATTGGCTTTCGGGTATAGCTTGTGAGCGTTTTTATTATTTTAGGCATAGCGCCCGGCAAAACTTCAATGGCATCGGCGCCCTCAAAAGGGATTTGCTTTTGGATGTTGACAAGCGCCATAGAATCAAGCACAAAAAAGCGTTGAATAGCAAACAAACCCAATGCCTTAGCCCTGCGGATAATGCTGGCTTTTGTGGAGATTATTCCATCAACCTGTGTACTTCCGGCAAGGTAATCTACCGCCACATCTCGAGAAGCAAGCCCTTCGATCAAGTCGATGTGAACAAGCGCATACTTATCTGCCGCTTTGACCTTGGCAACTATGTCCCCTATAGATAAAACATCTCCAAACAGCACAAATACAACCTTGCTTTCACATGCCAGGCTTTTTGTCAAATCATCGTATGATTTTACAGCGCAGATTATAGGGTTCTCTTTTAAGATTGCGCTGAGTGTGCTTTCGACCATACCGACAAACCCTTTCTGGCTTTAGCGCCCGGTGCTCTTCGTACATTTTAGCAGGAAAAGTCATACCGCGCAATTTTTTATCTGTTGAAATAGGCTTAAGTAGGCATTGCATAAAAATATTAGGTCTGCTAAAATATGCTAAACGACCGGCAATCTCAGTGGAAAGGTGATAAGTAATGACAAAAAACATCGCGCATAGAGGCTTTAGTTGCCTTTACCCTGAAAACACAATGCTAGCTTTCGAAAAAGCGCTGGGCGCAGGCTGCGACGGAATAGAGTTCGATGTACATTTGACAAATGACGGGCAGCTTGTAATCATCCATGACGAAACCGTTGACCGCACAACCAATGGCACCGGCACTGTGGGAGAGATGAGCCTTGAGCAGCTACACGCTTTAGATGCCGGAAAAGGTGAACGCATCCCAACCCTGGACGAGTACTTTGACCTTGTAGCTAAAACAGACATTGTCAGCAATGTTGAGCTGAAAAACAGCATATACCGCTACCCGGGCATTGAAGGGCTTGTTGTAGGCAAAATCCGTGAGCGCAGGCTTTGCGAGCGGGTTATCGTCTCATCTTTCAACCATTTTTCGGTACTGGAGTGCAAGCGGTTGGCCCCCGAGATTCCATGTGGATTTCTCACCGACGGCTGGCTTATTGATGTGGGCGCTTATACTAAGAGTTACGGTATCGAGTGTGTCCACCCCGAATATCATAGCCTAACCGACGAGGCAATCGCTGAAATTCACACAAGCGGCGTCGCGATAAATGCTTACACTGTGAATGATCCACAAGACATGCGCAGGCTGGTTGAGGCTAATATCGCAGGGGTTATTACAAATGACCCGTTGCTGCTATCTAAGGTAATGTCGCAATAAAACCCACACAGGCCATGCTGAAATTTCGCATGAATATGCGAAAATCACCATTGCTCATCCATACAGGAATTATACCACAAAAATTTGCGCAATTCAAATATATAAAACCGCCTTGTGAAGCGGCTATTTACTGTTTTTCATTTGCTCAAAATGCACAGGATTAAGTGAAGCTATTAAGGTGCCCCCCTACTTTTGCAGGGGGGCGCACTTTTTTTGTAGAGTATACGCAGATAATTAAGGAGCAAAGTTTAAAACATATGCTTCTGCTTGGTCTTCATCCAGGCTATGTGTGGCATCGATCTCCTCGCTTGTCGTGGGGGCCTCAAGAGTCAACGCGATAACTCTAACCACCCAGCTTGCCTCTAATCCATTTGCCGCAGTTGCGGTAATAGTTGCCGTCCCCACGCTCACGCCAGTTGCGACGCCGGCCTGGTTTACCATCGCTACGCTGTCGTTGCTTGAGCTCCAGGTTACCGTTTCGTCGGTAGCGCTGTTGGGTAGGGCTGTCGCTGTTAGCGCTTTAGTGTCATTTACATACAGAGCTATGGATTGTTCGTTCGGTGTCGCGCTGGCTTCCGGCTCCATATCCGGGGAGGTTATGGATTGCGCTGCCGGGTTTGGCGTTTGCCCTAAGCGGCCCGTGAAGTTAATGTCGTAGTTGTTTAGCGGGGAATCCCAGATACTTGCGGATGTGGTCGCGATGTGTGGGAGTCTGTTATCCGGGGGTGCGGAGGCACCTCGGCCGGATGTGTTGCCGTAGAATATTGCGTTTTCGCCTATGTAGAGGTCGTTATAGGCATCTGCTGGAAGATTTATATTATTGCTTGCCTGCCATGAAATGATACCGCCTCCATCACCGGTGGCAGTATTGTTTGTTATGCTGCCGCCGGTCATGTGGAAGCCTGTGCCTGTAACGACGGAAAAGATTCCAACTCCCACCGACACGCCACCACCGCTGCCACTTGCCGCATTACCTGTAATAAGTCCACCACTCATGTACATGCGGCTGTTTGAGCCAAGCCGTACAGCGCCACCATCCCGGCCAGTGTTGTTTCGAATCGTGCCACCATTCATGTTAAAAGTTGCACGAGTAGATTCACCAACGCTATTGCTATTAAGCATAACAGCACTGCGGGTTGTTCCCAAATTGCAGTTTTCAATCACGCTGCCCTCGTCCATGGTGAAAGTCCCGCCAGCGTTAACCCGTACGCCGCCTCTTCGATTCACATTACCCTCTGCGCCGCCACTCAATGTAATATTTTGCCCTATGGTTAAGCTGCCATTCACAACAAAATGCAAATGATCCGATGCCATCCAATTCCCTTGTACCCGCGATAAAATACGCATATTGTCATCTCCGGGCGCTGTGTTTGTACTCACAAGGGTAATCTGCCGGTCTGCCGGTATAACAATATCGTTTCCAGTCATATCAAGTGATCCAAAGCTGCTTGAAATCTCAAGCGTAACAGGCACATTCGCGGGTGCCAGATAGACTGCCCTTTGGAGCATTTTCCAGGAATCTATCGAATCTGGTGTGCTACCCAATAGTGCATTGTAGTTAATATCGTAGTTATTGAGTGCATAGTCCCAAATACTTGATGACGTAGTTGCAATATGTGGCAATCTGTTGACCGGCGGCAAAGATGCTCCAGACCCCGCCGTGTTGCCGTAGAATATTACATCTTCGCCGATGTAGATATCTCTATAAGTTGTCTCCGGTACAACAAGAAGTCCACTACCAATTGTTGACTGGATACCACCGCCATCACGAACAGCAGTATTATTTGTTATACTGCCACCAGTCATGTGTAGCCCCCTGCCATTGGCAATCAAACCAGCTCCAGCCCACAAACCACCACCATTGCCGGTAGACGTATTGTTTGTGATAAGCCCACCAGTCACGTTCATACGACCGTTTGCGGAAACCGCTACGCCGCCACCTTGCTGTTGAGCGGTGTTGTTCCGAATTGTGCCGCCATTCATGTTAAACGTTGCGCAGTTAGGATCAGCGGCTCCACCTCTACCAACCATCACAGCTCCGCCGTGCGGTGCAAAGCAGTTTTCAATTACACTGCCATCTTTCATTGTGAAAATTCCGCCAGCGTTAATCTGCACACCGCCTGAGCGATGCACATTGCTCGCAGCGCCACTTAGTGTGATATTTTGTCCCAGGGTAAGGCTACCGTTTACAGAAAAATGCCGCAGCCACCCCGAATGCCACCCCTGCATTTGCGTCAATGTCCGCACATTGGCGTCTCCAGGCGCTGCCTCTGTGCTCACCAACGTAATCTTTCGATCTTCGGGTATTATAATTGTGCTGCTAGGTCCGGCTGGCGCCGCAAAGCTACTCGCGATTTCAATCGTAACCGGCTCATTAGCCGGAGCCGCATTAATTGCCTCCCGTAGCTCCTCCCAAGAATCTACTCTCGGGTTTAGGCCGGAAGCATCGCCTACCAAAACTAACATTGCATCGCCGCGCGGGCTTTGGGCCGTCACAATAATTCCTGTTTCTACGTCTTGAACACCAAGCTCAAGCCCAAAACCTACGGTTCTAGACTCGTAGAAATTAGAATTTGGGGTTGTATTTGGGCCAAAGACATTATTGGCACCATACCTGAAGAAGGCGTCATGTGCCGAGTAAATTGGCCATCGTCCACTATTTAGAAAATTACTCCCGTCCGCTTCTTCGAGATCAACTAATCTTCGCCTATAATTTGAGTTGCGGACCGGATACATGCTATTATCAACGTGGTAAATCAAGATTCCGCCGTTGTTATCGTTGTTTGCATTAATTCCATGAGACTCCCATCCACGATCCCACCCGCTGGTACCTTGCCTGTTTTCAACCAGGAAATACTGTTGCGGGCTTGCAGGGTGATTAATCCTTAGTATCCGGAAGTTTTCCGGGTTGTACGCAAGGCTGTATAAATTGCCCAACCAGCTTTCGCCAGCAGTAATATTAGTGGGCTGTACAAAACCCAGCCGTGCTTTGGACCAAGCAGACAACCCGACCGGTAGAGATCCAGGAGGTTCGCCTGCCCTTGCCCCCCATGAACCACCAGCCATTAAACAAAAAACTCCAAGGCCGGCAGTGTTTCCACTAAAACCAAATTGAGGAAGTAAAACATTACTTATGTCATACAGGTCGGGCAGCCCCAATGAGTGCCCCAATTCATGCACTGCAACACCAATACCCCTAACATTGGCTGCGTCCAGCATCTCACCATTAGTCGAATGGCCTAGCCATCCAGCCCTGCCTCCTATAACGCGTCCGTTAATTCCACCGGGAAATCCTGTGGGCCAATGATGTGCCCAAACAACATTTTGACCCCACCATCGACTACCGGAAGCTTCCCCACCGGCAAGGATACCGTAAATGTGCAAGTCGTTATGTGGTATGCCATCGAAGAACCCTGGGTTGTTGTTATGTATTGCCCGCAACGACACAGAAATTGCAGCAGCCACTTGGTCCTGGCTAAAACGACCGCCCCAAAATGGAACTGGGTGATCCCTGTGTAAACGTACCCTAACAACCCCTTGATTATCGCTCGGGTATACGGTTACATTAACGCCATCAAGTGCCCATTGTACGCCTTGATGAGTGTACTCGACGGGAATGTTAACAAAAGAGGAAGACCCCGCAACGGCACTCGTGTTTACCGGAACAAATATATCATGCCCTCTGGACATATCCCGCCAGTAGTTTGCGACACTGACCGCACCGGGCGCGGTGCTAAAAAACCTGTTGTGGTGGTACTGCTCGCTGCCGACCAGCAGCTGGTTGTCAAACTCAATTAGCAACAGCAGAAGTTGCTGGTCGGTGGCCATTTGCACTCCAAATGGAGTAATGCCATCTCTAGCACCATGCTCAAAGCGCTCTACCTGTTCAAACAGTGGCACCAACGCTTCTGGCGTAATTCTACCCTCATCGGCAGTGCTGCGAGCACGGGCACCTACAACCCCGCCGCTGGGCACAATGTTGCCGCCGTCGATGCCGGCATACCGCCAATTCATACTCTCATGATCAAAGGCGATTACATAGCCGTTCTGATCCTCAGTCCAGCTAAACCACTCATCACCTCTGAGCTGAACGGTGATAGCCGAACCATCTGCTTGCTGGGCTTGAACAGGAAATGGGTACGCCGGAACAGCAAGTGCGGTAATTTGCATTGCCGCGAATGCAAGAATCACCAGTATTCCAATTAGTAAAAAGGTCAATAGCTTTTGATACGTCTTCGTCATTGTTGTCAATCCTCCCTTGGATTTTGCGGTTCCAATCCTGCATAAGTATGTAACAGCGATACACAATTTACCAAACAACACCTTTGAGGTGCTTACCTTTTGGTAAATTTGCATTTATTCTAGTATATCTTCAATACCTACAAAGTCAAGCAAATTATTACATTATTATTGGTACTATTTTTTCCTTTTTAGCCACTAACATTTGCTATAAACCTTTAACTAATAGTGCTTCGGTTATATGCAAAAAATGTGTGAACTTTTGTAAGGCTAAATAAAAAAATATTCAAAATCCAAAGCGATATTAAGACAAAATTCTATGTTTTTGACTAGATACAGCTTGCGTAATTTATGTTAAAATATTGTCAATGCTCTGGAATAAAGGCTTGTGGAGGGCGACATGTCTAAAATATTAAAGCCAAAAGAAATGAATAAGTGTCTTGGCTGTCTTGCGTGCATGAATGTTTGTTCGACTGTGAACCAAAAAGACCATTCCTTGGTTAAGAGCGCGCTTAAAGTGCGCACAACCGGAGGCATTACCAGCAACTACGTGGCAATTGTCTGCCTTGGGTGTAAAGAGCCTGCATGCATGGAAGTCTGCTCAAGCGACGCACTGAGCAAGCGACCCGGCGGTGGTGTGCTTGTCAGTGAGGAAAAATGCATTGGCTGCCGCAAGTGTGTGCCCGCTTGTATTATGCGCGCTATCAATTTTGACGAAGAAAAAAGGAAGCCCATTATTTGCCGGCATTGCGGTGTATGTGCACGCTTTTGTCCGCACGATTGCCTGCAGATGATCGACTGCGAGGAGGCAATGATTTATGCTTAACGAAAAGTATATCAAAGTGCTTTACGTTGACCTGGAGACAGAAAAAATCCGGGTGGAGCGGCGGGGTGACCTTGTGCCATACTTGGGTGGCGTCGGCATTGCCAGTAAGCTGCTTTTGGAAAACCTGAAACCTGACTTGGAACCTTCGGCGCCGGAGCAGCCAATTGTGTTTGCTATTGGCCCCGGGGCATATATTTTACCGGTGCTTTCTAAAACAGTTGCCATGTTTGTCTCGCCGCTCACCGGGGAAATAGGCGAGAGTTATGCAGGCGGGCGGCTTGCGATGTCTATGCTGATGGCTGGGTATGACGCGCTTGTTATAAGTGGAAAAGCCAAGAAATACAGCTATTTGACCATTTCTTCGGAAGACGTTAATATTCGTGACGCACGCGCAATGTGGGGGTTACAGATTAAGCAGACATTTCGCAACATCCGTGACCGAGAGCATGGCGGCGGCGTTTCTGCCGGTAAGAGGTCCATTCTGTGCATCGGGCCGGGCGGCGAAAACGGCGTTGCCTATTCATGTGTATCTGTGGACGTTTATCGTCATTTCGGACGGATGGGTCTTGGAAGCTGCATGGGCAGCAAAAACCTAAAGGCGATTATGGTATACGGAAACCGCTCCATTCCAATTCTGAATCAAAAGCAGTACTTTAAGACGTATCAAAACATCTACAAAAAATGCACAGCTACTGATAATATGGCAAAGTATCACGACGCGGGAACGCCGATTAATGTTCTGCCTCTAAATAAAGCCGGCGGGTTGCCAACACGAAACCTGCAAAGCGCCACCTTTGAGCATGCCGAGAATATCAGCGGTGAAGCATTCGCGCAAAAGAATCTGGTGCGTAAGCTATCGTGCGGCGGCTGCCCGGTGGGCTGTATACATATTGGAATGTACCGCCGCGAATTTGACAAGGGACATGAGTACGAAGCGATCAGTGTCGCTTACGATTTTGAACTCATATTTGCCCTTGGCTCATTCCTTGGCATAAAAGACACCGATGAAATTCTCGCCATTATCGAAGAGGTTGAGGAGTACGGTCTGGACGCGATGAGCACCGGCGTCTGCCTGGGCTGGGCAACGGAGTCTTTGGAGCGTGGCTATATTACAACGAAGGACACGCTGGTAGATTTGAAGTTTGGCGATGTGGATGGTTACATAAAAGCTATCGGCTACCTGGCAAAGCGGGGGAATAAATTCTACAACATCTTGGGTAGGGGCAGTCGCTACGCGGCGTCGAAATACGGCGGCGAAGACTTTGCGATGCAGATTGCCGGCAACGAAATGGCGGGCTACCACACCGGGTACGGCTCTGTTGTCGGCCCCGCTGTCGGGGCTAGGCATTCTCACCTTTGCAACGGCGGCTACAGCTTGGATCAAGGCGCGAAAGAATTTGACGAAGACGCGTTGATTGATGGGCTCTTCCGGGAAGAGTGTGAGCGATGCATGACCAACTCCCTTGTCATGTGTTTGTTTGCGCGCAAAATATATGACCGCAAAACCATTTTAGAGGCGCTCGACTCCATTGGTTGGAAGGTCACCGATGATGATTTGACTGCGATAGGTAAGCGAATTTACCAGACCAAGCTGCAGATTAAAAACGCATTAGGGTTCCAGCAAAAAGGTGTAAAGCTACCCAAGCGCTTCTTTAAAACTTTCAGCATGAACGGTCAGCTGGATGAGGAAACCGCTTATCGCTTAATCCGGAAGTATACGGAAAAGACAGACGAGCTCATGCAGGAAAGTTATGAATGAGCGTTACGCAAGGCAGATTTTGCTTGAGCAAATCGACATTGCAGGCCAGCATAAACTGGAAGGCTCTTCTGTAGTGGTTGTGGGTGCAGGCGGCTTGGGGTCGCCTGCACTGACCTACCTTGTCGCGGCAGGCTTGGGGCGAATAGGATTGATTGACGCGGATGTCGCAGAGCCCAGCAACCTCAACCGGCAGTTTCTACATGGCGAGGCTGATCTCGGTCGGCCTAAGGCTGCTTCCGCACGGGAAAAACTCGCGGCCTTGAACAGCACGATTACAATCAACGAACACGACCTGCGTTTGACAGCCCAAAACGCGAAGACGCTTCTAGCGGGATATGACATCGTGCTTGGCGCAGTGGATTCCCATGAAACGCGCTCTTTGATTAACTGGGCTTCTTTTTCCCTGGGCATACCCTATATCGACGGTGGCGTAAATGGCTTTTCGGGCTGTGTGCTCTATTCGAATCCGCCGGATACGCCGTGCTTGAATTGTGTTTTGCCGACGAAAAAAATTAGCAAAAATGCCACGGGTGTCCTGGGCACAACCGCGGGCATGATCGGTGTGGCGATGGCAAACATTGCGCTGTTGCATCTGCTTGGCTTTGAAAACCCGATCAAAAGCAAGCTCTTTATGTATGATGGCCAGCGCATGTGCACAAACCTCATCGATATTCGGCGGGATGAGAACTGCCCGATTTGCGGAAAATGCTGAGCGCGAGGGAGGCTTCAGGAATGACGGTTCTATTCTATGGCAGCGTAATCGACCACGCGGGCGAACAGCAGTCTTTCCGGCTCCAAGGCAGCGAAACTGTTCGCGACTTGATTGACGCGCTTGGCCACCATTTCGGGCAGAAATTTAAAGCGTTTCTGCTGGGCGACGAGACTTGCCTGTTTCTTATAAACGGCAAAGGAATAATGACGGCGAGAGGGCTTGACACAAAATTGGAGCCTGAAGATAAAGTTGAGATATTGCCTTTTATTGATGCCGGGTAATCATCTTTTGCCCAGAGTGCGTTTTTGTTGACGAATGGATAAGGATGCGATATAATTCACGTGTACATTATCTCGCCCTGACTCTGTTTGTCTGGGTTCAACTAGTTGGGCAACCACGGAAAAACGCCCGCTAAAACCCTATGTTTGTCGGGGTTTAGCGGGCATTTGTTATCTGACGCAGAGGCAGCGTCGCTAAATCAAGAGCCGCCCCATTAACGGGGCGCTGCTGGGAGAGTGAAATCATGAAAAAACTAACGACAGTTGCTATTGCCCTCACCCTTGCTGCGGGTGCTGTTTTCTGGGCGTTTACAGATGGACTCTTGGCAGTGGGCGATCCGACCGTTGCTATTGCCGGCGAACAGCGCCTCGCACTTATAAGAACCTCCACCGCCAGCGAAAGCCGGCATACACCGGTTGCGCAAAGGCTTTTCGGCGTATCTACCGGCGTGCTGCCTTCTTCCCAAAGCGCCGAGCACCCGCGTGCCTCTTTTGCCATTGCCCCCGAACGTGAGCTAAGCGTGGCCGGAAGCAGCTTTGCCGTTCGTGGGAGTGGTGGCAACTTTGCCCCCGTTGCCCCGCCGCTTGCAGGCTCCCCTCCAGCAATCTCCGGATGGGGGCAAAACCGGCTGCCGGAGCTGATATTTACTCCCACGCCGGCCCAGCTTGAGTTTGTGCTGACCGACACTGCCGAGCGAAAAACTCACCGTCTCACACTCGAGCAAGCGCAAGCTTTCGTCCTGCAGCCTAACACACTCTACGATGTGCGCGTCCTGGCGCGATACAATGGCGCCAGGTACACCGGTACTGTTAATTTTGGGTACACCATCACCACAAATGCGCTGGCGGTGGACTTTATGATTAGCGGCGACACCACCGACCTCGGCGAAGCGCTGGTACTGCGCGTGCGCAACCTGCCCAATGGTGCGCAGGTAACAGTCGAGACCTCGCTGCCGGATAACCCGGTATTCTTCCTGGACGGGCAGGGCGGCGCTGTTGCACTGCTGCCGGTGAGCATACACACCACCACCGGGGAGCATTTTGTCGAGCTGAAGGCAGCCGGCACGTCTGCACGGTTCCCTGTTAGGGTGCTGGCCACCGAGTTTGTTGTACAACGCTTTGATATCGACCAGTCCACCGCCAACCGCACCGTAAACTCCGCCGCCGCCAATGCCCAGTACCGTGAGATGATTCACCCACTGCGTTTGGTGAGCGACCCTGTCCGGCACTGGCAAGGACGCTTTGGCTATCCCGTCACCCCCGGCGAAGGGCGGATTACTACCCCATTCGCCGTCATACGATTTGTTAACGGCGTGGGGCCTTCCCGCCACGCGGCGATCGACATCGCACTGCCACAGGGTACCCCTGTATACGCGCCGGCCAGCGGGCGGGTGTTATTCGCGGGGTATTTGCAGCTGACCGGCAACACTATTGCAATCGAGCACGGGCTTGGCCTCAAGACCTGGTACTACCACCTGGTCAGCCTGGACGTGCAAACCGGCGATATGGTAGAGCGCGACCAAAGGATAGGCGCGGTGGGCACAACCGGATTTTCTACCGGTCCCCACCTGCACTACGGCATGTCGGTTTTTGGGGTCTTTATCAACCCCGATACTGCCACAAACACCGACATATTTAACTGGAGCTGACCCCCACGGAGGAACCTTCCCTGCTTGACAAACACTGGTAAATGCGGTATAGTTTTGCTAGAAATTAGCGCAAAATACAACTTGTTTCTGACATAATAATCGAAAGTTGGGTTGACGTATGGACCAATATATCACAAGCATTACCCAGGCTATCGGCAAAACACCGCTACTCCGCCTTGATAAAATAAAAGCGCACTTGGGTTTTGAAGGTGATATCTACGCAAAGCTCGAGCACCTCAACCCCAGCTTTTCCAAGAAGGACCGCATAGCCCTGGGAATGATTGAGCTGGCCGAGGAAAAGGGCCTGCTAAAGCCCGGTCAACCTGTGCTTGAGATGACCAGTGGCAATACCGGCACCGGGGTCGCATTGGTTTGCTCGGCCAAGGGGTACCGGTTTATTTGCGTTATGTCCAGGGGCAACTCGGTTGAACGGGTAAAAATGGTCGAAGCCTTCGGCGGCGAAGTCGTGCTGGTAGATCAAGCGCCAGGCGCTGTTCCCGGCAAGGTTTCCGGCGAAGATCTGCGCCTTGTGGAAATCGAAGCCGAACGGCTGACCAAAGAACTTGGAGCGTACTACCTTAACCAGTTTACGAATCCGAGCAACGCCTCTTCACAGGAGGTGGCCGGAATCGAAATGTGGGAGCAGTCCGGTGGCGTAATTAGCGCCTTCGCGGATTTTATCGGCACCGGCGGTACTTACGCGGGCTATGCCGCAGCCCTCAAGCGATCTAGCGGCGGCCTCGCGCGATGTTACGTTGTAGAACCCCAAGGATGCGCTTACTATGGTGGCGAGATTATTCCGGGAGCCATGCACCGCATACAGGGCGGCGGCTACGCAAGGGAGATCGAGTTCCTCGACCGCACGGCACTTGTGGATGGCGCTGTCTCGGTATCCTGCGATGACGCTATAGAGATGACCCACCTGCTGGCCGCAAAAGAGGGCGTGTTCTCCGGGTTTTCTTCCGGGGCCAACCTTATGGGAGCTATACAATTGCTTCGCGGGCAAGAGAAGGGCAAAAGCATAGGCATCGTCATAAACGACTGCGGCCTTAAATATATGAGCACCCCCTTGTGGGCATAGCCGAGCTTCTTAATGCTCAACGCCGCGAACATTCGGGGCGTTGCACTGTGTTTTTTAATAGTTGAGTGCTATTTTTATGCCCTGGTACATATAATTGAACCCCACGTTTTTGTCCGGAGATTTTAAGAGATATAGAGCTGTGTTTGCAGGCAAGGGATCGCCGTGCGGCAACTTTAGAACCTACCTACATAGCCCCACCGCCCGGCACTTTTATTTTGCGGACGCATTCTAAATAAACACAAAAAGGAGCTTTTTACATGAAAAAGAAAACTATAGGTATCTTAGTTGTCCTTGCTCTTGTTGCGGTAATCTTTGCGGGGTGTGCTCAGGGGGCACCTCAGGCACCGGCTCAACCGGCTACACCCGCAGGTGATGCCGGCGCGGCTCCAGACGCCGGCGCTCCCGCAGCCGAAGGCGGCAACGTAAGAATCGCTGTGGCGGCTCCGCTGACCGGTGATAACGCCGAGTACGGCCAAGGCTTCCTGAACGCGGCACGGCTTCAGGCCGAGCACCGTAACGCAGCCGGTGGCGTGCTGGGCGGCAGACAGGTTGAAATTGTCCCCTTTGATGACGCCAACTCCTCCGAGGAAGCCGCGTCTATCGCCCTGAGAATCGCCTCCGACGGTGACTTTGCCGGTGTAATCGGCCACTTCTCTTCCGGCGTTGCCATGACCGCGGCCCCTACATACAACGAGAACCAAATCATCAACATTTCCCCTTCCGCTGGGCATGTTGACTTTTCCGGAATCGGCGAGTTTATATTCCGCAACAACACCGTTGTGGTTGTTGAAGCCGGCGCTATCCTGGACATAGCCGTAACTGACCTTGGGCACACCCGCATCGGCATCCTTTCCATCATGACCGACTGGGGTGTGAGCACCTCGGACGTTATCATGAATCTCGTTGACGCACTGCCCGGTGTCGAAGTCGTTGCCCACGAGGAAGTTATGGAGGGCTCCCCCGACTTTAGCCCGGCTATCACCGCCTTTGAGGCCGCCGATGTAGATGTTGTCATCAGCGTAAGCCAGTATTCCACACTTGCGCCGTTCGCAATCCAGTACCGCACTATCAACCCAGAAGTTGATATTCTGGGCTTCTCCAACGCCTACACCAGGAACCTTATCGATATCGGCGGTGAGTCGGTTGAGCGTGTGCGCTTCCCGGTCTCCTTCTTCGCCGATTCGCCCGACCCTGTTATCCAGGCCTTTGTTAGCGAGTACATTGCCGCCAACGGCTACAGCCCCAGCGCCCTTACCGCACAAGCGTTTGACGCGGTCGGCATTCTACTCGACGCCATCGACGCGGCCGGTACCACCGAAGGCGAACCTGTCCGCCAGATGCTGCACGAAATCAGCCATAACGGTGTTGCCGGTGTCGTGAGCTTCGACGCGGGCGGTGACGTTATGAGGGACTTCTTCCGCGTCGTAATCCAGGACGGCGAGTTTAGGCTGACTAACTAAGTTCTACTGTCAGGTGCTGCCGGCTTCCCAGCCGGTAGCACCTGACTTATATTCTGGCGTGTATATAGTTGAATTACCCTGAAATAGCCTCGCAAATCCTATCGCTATTTCAAGGTAATTCAACTATGGAGAGGATTTTGGTGAATCCACTATGGTTGTATTTATACAGCAATTCATAAACGGTCTTGCTATCGGCATGGCGTACTCGCTGATCGCGGTTGGATTTTCGCTGGTATTTGGCATCTTGCGCCTTGTAAACTTTGCCCACGGGGCGGTATACGCGTTTGGCGCGCAGTTTGCCCTTGTCATATTCGTAGGGATGCAGATTAGCATAGCCCTAGCAATTCTGCTTGCAATGGTTGCTGCCGGACTGCTAGGTGTTATTATCGACAAGACCGCCCTTGAGCCATTGCGCAAGAAAAAGTCAATGCCGATAGCTAACCTTATCACCACCATCGGCATCTCCCACATACTTGTAAACCTTATGACTATCTATTTCGGCAGCCAGACCCGGGGGTTCCCAGCCCTGTTCAGCTTTGGTATGATTGAGGTTGCCGGTGTGCGGGTGGACTCTAACCAATTGATGCTCTGCCTGGTAGCCCTTATCCTGATGGGCGTGCTTACTATTGTAGTGCAAAAAAGCAAAATCGGCCTTGCCATACGCGCCACTGAGCAGAACACCAAAGCCGCCAGCCTGATGGGGATAAACGTAAACTTTGTTATCTCATTCGTCTTCTTCCTGGCCGGGGCGTCGGCGGCTATTGCGGGTGGCCTGATTGCCAGCCACTATCGAATTGTCTTCCCGGCCATGGGCTTTGACGCCGGACTCAAGGCGTTCTCGGCAGCGGTGCTGGGCGGAATCGGCTCACTACCCGGCTCGATAATCGGCGGGCTGATAGTCGGAGTATCCGAGAGTATGGCGGCCAACTTCCTTGGCAGCGCTTATCGTGACAGCGTTGCGTTTGTAATTCTAATACTCGTGCTGATAATCCGCCCCACCGGCCTGTTCGGCAAAAAGGCCATCATGAAAGTATAGGTGGCCGGCATGAGAAAAGACTTTATCTATATTGTCGAGAATTTTCTTTCGAGGTATAAGCTGATTGCCTGGGCTGTGGTTTGCGCAGGCATGTTGGCTGTGCCGCTGTTCGGGTTTAGCCCGTTTATCATGCGTATGTTCATCATGATTGGTATCTTCGCCATTCTCGCGCTGGGACTAAATCTGTTAACTGGCTACTGCGGGCAGGTCTCGCTGGGTCACGCGGGTTTTTTTGCAATCGGCGCATACACCTACGCGCTAATGAAAATAAACCTGGACGCGCCCTTTCTCCTTGCAATGGTGGTTGCAATGGTTATTTCGGCCGGGTGCGGGTTTTTGCTGGGGCTTCCTACTCTGCGCCTTTCAGGAAACTACCTAACGATCGTAACCCTTGGCTTTGGCGAGATCGTGCGGATGGTCATCATCAACTGGCGCTCCTTAACTCGGGGCCCGCTGGGCATCGGCGGCATACCGGCGCCCGAGCTTTTTGGCACAACCTTTACGCTCACCAACCATGGGTTTTACTACGCCATGCTGGTAATGCTGGCGCTTACCGGACTTACCTGCTACGCAATAGTTAATTCCCGCACCGGGCGGGCATTCAAGGCTATCAAACAGGACCCCATAGCCGCCACCATGATGGGGATACGCACTACCCGCTTTAAGGTGTTGGCATTTGTGCTTTCGGCACTTATAGCCGGGGCAGCGGGTGCGTTTTACGCGCCTATCATCGGGTTTATCGACCATAACACATTTAACTTTGACATTTCGGTGCTTATCCTCACTATCGTCATTGTGGGCGGCATGGGCACCATGCGTGGGATGTTCCTGGGCGCAATTATCATAATCGCCTTCCCCGAGGTTGCCCGCTTTTTGATGACCTATCGCTTTGTGGTTTACGGGCTGCTGCTCATCGTCATGATGCGCTTTAGGCCGCAGGGGCTCTTGGGCTGGAAGAGCCGGCTGCCTTACAATATACCCAAGGCTGCTAAAAAGCAGCTGGAAGCGGGGGCGTAGCGGATGAGTGAACACTACCTGCAAGTCAACACCATAACCAAACAGTTCAGCGGGCTGGTTGCGGTAGACGCCGTCAGTTTCCATGTGGACAAGGGCGAGATCGTCAGCATAATCGGACCCAACGGCGCGGGCAAAACCACTGTCTTCAACATGCTCACCGGGGTATACCAGGTAGACACCGGCGAGATTATCTTCGAGGGCAAACCTATACACAACCTGCAGCCCCAGGATATAGTCGAGGCCGGGCTTTCACGGACCTTCCAAAACATCCGCCTGTTTGGAGATATGCGGGTTATCGAAAACGTGCTGGTGGGCACGCATATCAAGACAAAGTACGGATTCTTTGACTCGCTATTTCGCACCCCGCGCTTCCGCCGGGAGGAGGCTGAGCTCACCCTAAAGGCGGTTGAGATCCTGCGCTCGATCGGCTTGGATAGCTATATCCACAACTACGCCGAGAGTATGCCTTACGGCGCGCAGCGCAAGCTCGAAATTGCCCGGGCAATAGCCACCGACGCCAAAATCCTGCTGCTGGATGAGCCCGCCGCCGGAATGAACCCCCAGGAGACCGAAGAGCTGATGGACTTTATCCGCTCGCTACGGGACAAGGGCTACACCATACTGCTCATCGAACACGACATGCGCCTGGTAATGAATATCTCCGACCGAATATACGTGATTGACCACGGCAAGCGAATAGCCCACGGCCTGCCCTCAGAGATTCAGGGTGACCAACGGGTGATAGAAGCCTACCTGGGAGGTGCAAAAACCAATGCTGAAGATTGAGGGACTGCACACCTACTACGGCTACATTCACGCGCTAAAGGGGATAGACATCGAGGTCGGCAACGGGGAAATAGTCTCGCTCATCGGCTCGAACGGTGCGGGCAAAACCACTACCTTGGGCTCGATCGCGGGGCTGGTGCCATCCTCTCAAGGCAGAATCACCTTTGAGGGCAAAGACATCACAAACGTGCCACCACACAAGTTGGTGCAGATGGGCATCAGCCTTTCTCCCGAGGGGCGGGAGGTTTTTCCCGCATTGACAGTAGAGGAAAACCTCCGCCTGGGTGCCTATACCAAAAAGGACAAGGACCGTACAGACGCTTCCTTTGAGCGGGTGTACGACCTCTTCCCCCGGCTGAAGGAACGGGTGGCTCAGCTGGCCGGCACACTTTCCGGGGGCGAACAGCAGATGCTGGCAATCGGTCGGGCGCTGATGTGTGAGCCCAAGCTGCTCCTGCTCGACGAACCATCGCTAGGGCTTGCACCCACGCTGGTCGCGCAGATTTTCGCGCTTATTGAGGACATAAACAGGCAGGGCACAACTATCCTGCTCATCGAGCAGAACGCCAATATGGCGCTCTCGGTCGCGAGTCGGGCATACGTGCTGGAGACCGGCAGCATTGCTATGAGCGGCCCGGCAAAGGAACTGGCGGTTGATCCACGGGTCAAAGAGGCCTACCTCGGCGCACATTAAAGGCAAAGGAGACAACAGCCGATTAACGTGCAGCACACGCGAACAAGAAGTACAGTCCTAACTAAAATATTTGATTTGGCGAGAGCCCGTCGCCTAGCTGTGCACCTACAGGCTTACCAGATATAAGTACCGATAGATTTTTATTCCAAAGAGTTATAATGCACCCAAAATATACCTGAAGGAGAAATGCATCATGATAAAAAACACACCTACAGACAGAGGCCAACACATTGACGATTTACGCGGGGCCATTGAACACCGCGCCACCTGGTTCTACTTGCTGATTAAAGAGGCCAAAAAGCGCGGGCTGGATTATGACTTTGCCCGGGACGCTATTTTCAGCTGTGGAGCCTTCCACGGTGGGCACAAGTTTGCTAAAACCGACAACCTTGTAGAGTTCGGCCCAACCTTTGCTACCGAAAACGTCAAGAACATCTTTGAGATGGACGTAACCACCAGCCCGGAAGAAATGTACATAGAGTTCCACTACTGCCCACTGGTTAGCGCGTGGCAAAAGCTGGGTGCAACCGAAGAGGAGATTGAAATTCTCTGCGATATAGCCATGGACGGTGACCGGGGCATTGCCAGCGCATACCCCGCCTTTGAGTTCGAGCTGGGTAAAACTATTGCCAAGGGCGACGATGTCTGTCAAGTTTGGTTTAGGAAGAAGAAGTAGGGGCAAGTGCCCCGCTCACTCGCCCCAATAAGCTACCCCCGGCCTGTGGTTACAGGTCGGGGGTTTTGCTCTAGCTAGCTTCGATAATCCGCACAGGGTATGGGCGTGGCTCGGTGGTGCCGTCACCCAGCACAGCGTAGTCCTCCAGGCCTAACCAAACGGAGTTCACGCCCCAGGCGTAGACCGCGCCGCTCTCGGTCAACGCAAATGTTCTAAATCCGTTTATCCAGCCGTGGTCAAGCACAAAATAAGCTGGGGCAACGGCCACCACATTCTCCAGTATCTTTACAGGCGAGAGGGCAATCTCAGTGCCGCCGTCATCATCCAAAAGCCATCTTACCACTTCTTCCATTCTCTCTTCGTCAAAAACTTGCTCCCACATATGGCGCTTCGCGTCACCCAAAGAGAATGTCGATCCGTCCCCGATGAGAGCGCCTCCGGCATTCCCCCAGCCCCAAAGCGTGCCGTCATTGGTTATTACGTAGGCTGTGTTGCCCATCACTGTTATTGACACGACATCTTCCAAAATCGCAACCGGCTCGTCTCTATCAACACCTGTGCCGTCACCAAGATTAGGAGCCGGCCACCACTGGCTGGGTATCCGGTTGCGGCCCCAGGCCCAAAGCACGTTATCTGTGGTTATGGCAAAGCCAACTCCCCGAGCTGCGGCTGCGTATACAACGTCATCCATAACCCAGGCGGGCTCCGGCATCGCGACGGTATTAACAAAAGCTGTCCAGGTTGGCTCCAGCCCAAGGGTCCACAGCTCGCCGCCTGTGGTTATGGCAAACCAAGCGCAGTGGGATATCGACGCCACATTTTCCAAAATCGGCGCGGGGTACAGCTGGGTGTTATCAGCGTGCCACCACGGCCCATTCCATCTATATACAACGCCGTCACCGGTTAAGGCAAGGCCGCCGCTGTTTGTGGGTACGACATCCACCACGTTCTCCAAAATCTGCACTGGCGAGTAGCGGGGCTCGGTGGCGCCGTCACCCAAAGCGACATCAGCCGCGTCAAATCTGCCACTCAGCCCCCAGGCCCACAGGGTACCGTCCGAGCGAATGGCATACGAGCGATAACCGCCGTTGCTTGCATGGCTGTTGGGCACGTCGGTCGGCATGGCCACATAGACCACGTCATCCATGATTCTCACCGGTGAAAGGCGTGTCTCGGTGGTGCCATCGCCCAGCTGTCCAAACCCGTTGCCGCCCCAGGCCCACAACGCCCCGTCGGTGGTTATCGCAAACGAATGGTAATGTCCCGCCACCGCAAAAGCCACGTCCTCCATTATCATTACCGGTAGGCTGCGACTTTCGGTGGTGCCATCACCGATAGGACCGATGCCCCAGCCCCAAAGGCTACCGTCCTCCATCAGTGCTAACGTGTGCTCACAGGCCGCAGAAATCGCCACTGCACCGCTGGGTTGCCGGAGCGCGTCGGGCTTGGATTCTTCCTCCAGCTCCGGCGGATACTCAGCCGCAACCTCAGTTTCGAGCAAATCGGCCTCAGGCGGCAGCTCCGTTTGACCGCAAGCCGCTAGCAGAATCACTAGCGCCAGCAAAATACAGCTTATCGCCTTCATTACGCATCTCCTTGTTCCCTGCGCAGCATAGCGCCCGCCGGCAACCGCAGTTCGGATTTGATGCGCACCTTCATCATCGCGTGTCGGGCTACCTCGATGGGTTGGCCTTCTTCGTCGAGCATCTCCCCAACTGTCAGGGTTACCGGTGGGCTTCCGGGCAGCAGCGCCTCAAGCTGCTCTCCTTTTGCAAAGCGGTTGCGCTCGGTACAGAGAATATAGCCGTTTTCCCAACCGTCGACGCTGGCTACCAGCTGCCATGCGCGGCGGTACCCGCCCCGCACCCTGTCTTCATCAGGTGGGCTCTCACGCAGGTAAAAACCAGTGGAATAGGGTCGGTGGCTAATTTTCTCCACTTCGTCGCGTAGCCACTGAGGTAATGTGTAGCCCTCGCCCTGCTCCGCCAGGGTATCCAGCGCCCCCCGGTAAGCACCGGTTACGGCCGCCACGTAGTAGGCCGACTTGGCCCGCCCCTCAATTTTCAGGCTGCCAACACCGGCAGCAACAAGCTTGTCCAGGCGTTCGATCATGCAGAGGTCGTTTGCATTGAACAGGTAGGTATAGCCGTCCTCCTCGTATACAGGGAGGTACTGCCCCTGGCGCGAGCGCTCCATCAGCGCATAATCCCAGCGGCAGGGCTGAGCACACTCGCCTCGATTGGCGTCCCGCCCGGTAAGATAATTAGAGATCACGCACCGCCCCGAAACCGAAACACACATCGCCCCGTGCACAAAAGCCTCAAGACAGAGCTCAGGCGGCGTCTTTTGCCTAATCTCGGCTATTTCCTCCAATGTGAGCTCCCGAGCAAGGACAACACGGCTGGCACCCATATCGTAAAGTTGCCGGGCTGTCAGGTAGTTCACCACTCCAAACTGGGTGGAAATATGAATATCAAGGCTCGGTTCCAGCTGCTTGGCAAGGGCCAAAACCCCCACATCAGCCACAATAAGACCGTCAACCCCTGCCCCAACCGCCGCGTGTATAAACTCCGGCAGCTCGTCCAGCTCCCGGCCACGGGGCAAGGTATTGCAGGTCAGGTATAGCCGCGCCCCGTATTGGTGTGCAAGCTCGACCGCACCCGCAAGCTCGTCCAGCTCAAAGTTGGCCGCCTTGGCACGCATACCAAAAGCTTTCGCGCCCAGGTATACAGCGTCGGCTCCGTATCGCAAAGCCGCAAGCAGCGCCTCACTATCACCGGCGGGAGAAAGAAGTTCGGCTGGGACGGTACGTTTGTGCTTGGTTTTCAATTATCTGCCACCTCGATTGTGATTCTGCGTTGCTCTTACTTGTAGGCATGAAAATCCTGCCCCAGACATGGACAACGGGCGGGGATGGAACCCCGCCCCTACACCTATCCTTTTACCTATAATGCGGCGTGTCAATCCCGCCGATTTCGTCACCGACGCTGAGCGCCTGGGCAATATTTTGCTGGTGTTGCGCATAGGTCACAGCGTAGTAAAAGTCGCCGTTTACATCGGTCACAAAGAAGAAGAAGTTTACCTGCGTGCGCTCGGGGTGGAGCGCGGCCATTATTGCGTCCATGCCCGGGTTGCAGACCGGCCCGATAGGCAAACCTTCTGTCACATAAGTGTCGTAGGCGTCTAGCAGGGCTTGGTTGCGCACGGTTAGGCGAGGCAAAATTTCTTCATCGATATACCGCCAGGTGACATCCGACTCAAGCCTTGGGAAGTTAGGCGAGTTCAGGCGGTTGTGGAAGACCGAGCTTACAATTCGCATGTCGTCGCTGAACCCGGCTTCCCGCTGGATAATCGAAGCCAGGGTTATGGTCTCATCCACAGTTAGGCCCATATACTCCATCCGGGCAAGCATCTGCGGGGTCATCACCCGGTCATTGAAGTTGCGCAAAAACTTTCGGGCCACACTGCCCACGTTTTCCCCGACATAGAAGTCGTAGGTGTCCGGGAAGAGGTAGCCTTCCAGCATGTGGAAACGATGGGGGTGTCTGTCTATCATATTAAAGAACTCGAACCCGAAGTCGGCGGTGCCCAGGTATTCGATAAAGACCTCGGCGTCCACCACCCCGTGTTCCTCAAGGTGGAGGGCGTAATCCCAGAGCGTCCAGCCTTCTATGAAAGTTAGGCGCACGACCTCCCGCACGGTGCGCCCGGTCATCATAGCGCGGATTACTTCGTCGTAACTCATCCGCGCGTTGAAGATGTAATCCCCAGGCAGCAAGTTCTCTTCCTGTACCGAGCGGAAGTTGAGGTAAAACCTGAATGTCGTCGGGTGGTTCACCACACCTGCCTGCCCCAGAATTCTCACAACATCGGAGATTCCGGCGTCTTGTGGTATTGTCACTTCGATCTGCCTGTCTTCCTGGTTTAGACCAAGCAGGTCGAATGCGCTCTGGACAAGAAAAATAGATACAAAAAGGCAGATCGCCAAGGTAGACGCCACCATAACCATGGCCACAAACCAGCGCCCGCGCGGTCTGCCGCGCCCGCCTCTGGGCTGGCCCTGGTTGTCGTCCTCACCAGGTTGGTGGTTGTAGTTTTCCGGCGGGTAGGTCGACCTGCCACCACCAGAATGTGGCGGCACAGCTCCCTGTCGCCCTTCAGCGGGATACCTCACCGGGCGCTGTTTCGGCGGCTCGTGCAATGGACGCACCGGCGAACGGCCTCGGTTTCCCTCTGCCTGGTAAGCCCCGGCCTGCTGCCGCAAAGCGCGCTGCTCCGCGCCTGTGGGCTGCCTGCCGGGCAGGTTCTCTCTATCCATAAAAGACCTCCAAAACTATCGCGGTTTTTCTTATTTTCCCACATAAGCCCACCGGCAACCGGCCGCTTCTTTGAGTTTTCCCCAAAAAGCATTGGTTATGGGGGTGCGGGACCGGCTGGGCACCTCACACATCGGCCCTGGCGGGAATAGTATGTAGCATCACTGAAAGAAGGAGGACACACGGAATGCATAGAAGTTCATGCTGCAACGACTGCTGCGACAGCGGCGGCGGGTTCGGCGGATTCGGCGGGTTCGGAGGTTCCAACTGCTGCTGGATTATCATCCTCTTAGTTATCCTGTTCGTCTGCTGCGGACGCTAAGTCACAAAGTCGTACATAATGGACGTTAAAAGATACCTTATCCGGAAGCCCCCACTGTGGGGCTTCCGGCCTTTTTTAGCTGCTTTGTATTGCTCCCGCTTCTGTCACCAGATACCCGCATGGCCGGTCGTAGTTGCCTCGGGGCAGCTCCCCAACTGTGCAGATGCTGTAGCAGGCCATAGCCGTTTGGCCCCCGCTGTACGGCCCGCTCAAAAAGCGGTCGTAATACCCGCCGCCGTACCCCAGGCGAAACCCCTGGCCGTCGAATGCGTAACCCGGCACCAGGCAAAGACCGCCGGTAAAGTCTGTTAGCTTTTCCTGGCGGAGTGGGTCGGGCTCCATAATCTGCATATCTCCCAAGGTAAGTTTATCATCCCTGCCCACGAGGTAAAATTCCATAACGCCCAGGGCGTCGGGCAGGCAGTATGGCAGCGCCACCCGTTTGCCCTGCCCCCAAGCGTGCTCGAGCAGAGGGCGGGTGTCTATTTCCCCGGTGGTGGGCATGTAGCAGAGCAGGGTGTGGGATTCCCGATAAACGGGAAGGTCTATGATATGTGCGATAATCGCGGCGTCCCACTCCGCCTTTTGCTTGGGCGAAATCCCCGCTCGCAGCGCCTTAAAGTGGGCGCGCAAGCGCTTTTTTTCAAAGTAAACTTCGGCGCTCATTGCAGGTTCAACTCAATCTTGTGGGCTGTGGCTTCGTCCACCAGCACCCTAACAATCTCCAACGCAAACGGGATGGAACAGCCAGGGCCCTTCGCCGTTATCAGCTGTCCGTCGCGCTCTACCCGCGCGCCAGTGTATTCGCCCTCCACAAGCTTTTCAAAACCGGGAAAACAGGTGAAGCGCTTGCCCACGAGCAAACCCATCCGACCCAGTATTGAAGGCGCGGCGCAGATAGCGCAGATAAGCAGATCACGCTGGACGCAGTAGTCGATGGCTGTACGCACAACCTCAGATTTTTCCAGGTTTAGGGTGCCGGGCATACCGCCGGGCAGCACGATGCCCCGGACGCCCGCAAGGCTGAGCTCGCTGTCCTCGAGATCACAGACCACCGGTATACCGTGAGAGCCGGTAATTGTTTTGCCACCAATGCCCACCGACTTGACCGGGGTCTCTGCCCGGCGGAGCATATCCAGGGTGCAGACAGCCTCGGTCTCTTCAAATCCCGGTGCGAAGAACATGTACAGCATGAATGTGGCCTCCTTTTGTTGTCTGGCGGTAAAGGGTCTTTTATCTTATTGCAGTCTAGCTGTCCAAACCGAATGCGAACCAAGAAGCACTGCCTATATTGGCAGCCTGTGTGTCTTCCTTATAATACCATTTTGTCATGGCAAAAGGCAAGGTTTGTGTTTGCCATTTGTCGGGCAGCGCAAAATCGGTGGGTAGGCGCAGGTTGTAGCTCTGTGCGACATAGCGCCCATGCAGTGCGGCCAAAAAGGAGTCGAGGTTTTCTTCATCTCCCCGTGGCAGCAACACTTCCTTGACTAGGATGCCGCCCTTGCCGTCGAGGTAGCAGGCCGCATAGCCATCCCTGCCATCACCGCAGGTAAAGCGTAGAACCTCGCCACCCCAAAAGCGGCACTCCGCGCCGGTGTAGCGCAGGTAGCCTTTGTTCCAGGCACCCAGCAGTGAACCACCAAAAGCCTTGCTGCGTCGTTCTTCAAAGTCCTCGAGGGCGGCCGGGACAACCCGCCCTCCCTGAGCGGTGGGTATCTGATCTGCGCCCACGCTCAGCAACTTGTAGTAAAACTGCGTTGCGTAGCCGCGCTGTGAGTAAAAACCAAACAAGCTCTGGCTGGCGGGTACCAGACAGCTCAGTCGCACGCCCTGCCCACGCAAAATTTCCTCGGCTTTTTCCAGCAGAGCGGTGGAAACGCCCTTGCCCCGATGTCTGGGTGAAGTGCCCACTCCGAAAATGTACGCGCCATCAAACGCCGCACCCTGTGTTGAAAATGTCAGCGGCTGCCAGCAGAGCATGGCAATTGGCTCGGTTGTCTCGTCTGTTTGAACCAGTATATGCTCGGGACGCAGCAGGTTGTCGAATACAAAGTCGGTACCGGCGGCGGTGTCGTCAAAGCAGATCTGCCAGAGGCTCTTTAGTTGGGGAATCATGTCTTCGGTTGCGGGTTGGATCACATTGCAAACCCCCGTAGGGGTCGCGCCCCTGCGCGACCCGCGTATTCAAAGCTGTGGTGGCGTTTCTTGAATTCCTTAGAATTTTATGTCGCACCCCTGCGCGTCCCGCGCATTTAACGCTGCGTCACACATAACTGGGGCGCAGCCCCTACCTGAGGCTAGCCTCGTACTTCTCTGTCCGCATGATCGGGTAGTAGCTCATCTTGGCCTTGCGCAGGCCCTCGTCTCCTGAGTCATCTTCGCGGTTAATATAAGTGTAGTCGGCACAGTTGTGCTCGGCAAACTGCTGGTTAATGACGGAGTAAATCCCGTGAAATTCGGTTTTGGCCTTTTCAACATGAACAAGGTAGGTGTCGTGGGTCAGTCTGTCCCCCATCGAAAAGGCGGCGATCTCGCCCCCTACTCGGATCAGGCCGCCGTCCATCTGTAAGCCGGAGTAGTCGTGCAGTGCCGCGTCTAGGGCCGCGCACTCGTGTTGCAGGCTCCTGCTCTCACACATGTTCTGCCGGCACCAATCTCGGCTCATGGCAATGACCTCGGACATATTAAGCGGCGTTATTGCCTCGTAGCTCCAGTCGGGGTATTCGGCCTTGAAGCGGTTTATATGGTTGCGCTTGGAGTGCAGCTTTTTGCCCTTGAGCGTGATAAGGTTCTGGGCATCGTAGATGTAGTCGTCGTATTTGGGAATGGGCTGAAAGTCAAACATATCAGGGAAGAGGGTCTCCAGCAACGCCCGCTGCTCGGCAAGAATAGTGAAGAATGTGAAGCCGTGCCCGCAGGCCTTCGCGTCTGCCACCATGGCCTCGATGACCGGCTTTACATTGCCGCTGCCCGGGGGATATAGATAGGACTGGTCCTTCTCGCTCTTAAGCACAAGGAAACCGTCCAGCTGGGTCGCTTTGTAGCCTAATATGTTTCGCCACATGTAGGTGAAGGTAAAGCTGTATTCTTCCGACCGGAAGGATGATTTGTCGTAGAGCGGCTGCATCCAGGCTCTGTCACCAAGGGTGATTTCTCGAAGATTTAGCATATTTTGGTTTAGTGTCCTTTCGCTTGTAGGGAACGCACACCGGGCGTCCCGCGATTTACCAGGGCCTTTTATCTATAGAACGGGACGCCCTGATGTGCGTCCCCTGCAAAACTATCGGCTGGCTCTCGGCCTACCACAGCTCATCTTGCCCTCCGGGCATGGTGCGCTCAGGCAGGGTGGCCCCGCACCCGCGAACAACTGCGGGCTCGCCTCTTTGCAAAGGCTGAGCATTTCTTCGGCCAGGGCGCGTATCTCCCACTGGGCGCGCTCGCAGCACCGCTGGGCAAAAAAACCGCGCAATGCCCGGGCGTTCATGGTCAGCACCATCTTGGTCTCACATGCGTTTGGCAAGGCAAATCTGGCGTCCTCTATGGCCTGTTTTTTGGCGGCGGCAAGCTTGTCCGCACTGGCTGCGCCTTTAGTCTCCAATTGGGCTTTATAGCGAGTGTAAAGAGCCTCCGCAAGATTATTATAGGCCGCTCCCGCAGCTTCCATGCTTTGCTCGAAGGCCGCTCTTGCGACAGCGTCTTCGGCGATGCTTGGCGGGGTGACGTAGCCGAAGTCCTCAAGACCAACATATCGCTGGCTTTGTACACTGAACGAGGCTATCCTATGTCGGGTAATTTGGGCCAGTAGCGCCCGCGAAACCTCCTCAATCCCAAAAGTAAAAACGGCATGCTCTAATGGGCTATGATGACCCAGGCCCATCAGCCGCTCTAAAAATACCGCGGTCTTCTCGTCGGTGAGGCCGTCCAGCAGGTCGGCAATATCCGCCGCGCTGTAACAGAGCTTAGCAGCGGCTGCTACTATTTTTTCAGGGTTTGGGGTATGGGTAAGCAGGGTTACACTGGGCATTTATATGCTCCTTTGGGACAGGCTGGGGGCTATGTCGCACATTGGTAGTATACACCATTTCTAGCGTTTTTTCAAGTTTAGCGTTGCGAGTACTTCCCTGCCAATGTTATAATGGTTAAGTTTGGTGGCAGCTGCAAAGCTTTTCAAAATTTGGGGGAGGTAGCAAGCGTGTTTGAGTATAAAAGCGTGGCTTTGAGTATCCACAAAGAAATGAAGGGGCTCAAGCTGGTAAAAACAATTGTCGACCATGTAGACACGGCGAAGCTTGACGAATTGATTAACAAGCAAGCGACAGAGGGCTGGGAGCTGGTTGCCCACTCTTCGGTAGTGGATACCGTTATTGGGCGCGTCAATGCCATAGTTACGTTTAGAAGGCCAAAGTAGAACGAGTTTTCCGCATACGCGTAAGCGGATACCCCTGTGTGGGGTATCCGCTTACGTAGTTTTGGCAGATATCCTTTATCTGCAGGCACACCTTCTTCGTCTGCCGCGGAACTGCTCTTCTGGGAAGCGAATAGTCTCGAAGACCTCGCAGTCGGAGCGCTCGGTGGTATTTGAGCATCTTCTCTCAGTAAGGGCGGCAGCTCTCTCCAAAACCGAGGCCGGTACGGCCAGCCGGGCCGGACGATCAAGTGAGGTCACGCTGAAAATCCCCATGGTGATAAGCACAGCCTTGCCTGTGGGAACCTCCGCCAGCCGGCAACTGAGCACCACCGGCTCCGCCATCTGGAGAGATGCCTGGGGCAGCGCTGTTGAATGCTCGCCGCCTGAGCGGAATACACTGGCGCCACAATCGCCGCCGAAAAGTATGTCGCGCTTTTGGATGTATGTAGTGCCGCTCACGCAGTGCGGCCTATCCTCCCGGGAGAGGAAAGCGTCAACTCTCACACGGAAGCGCATAGCCATATCCACCGTGAAGCAGCCCTCCCGCAGGGGGATTGGCTCAACTTCAAAGTCGACTGCTTCCAGCTCGGCCATCGGGTTTCTTACCAGTACGCAGTTCTCGATTATTATCTGGTCTTTTTCCTCGAAGAACACCTGCAAGTCCTCGAGACATTCCCGCTCGCAACAAGAATCCATAACCTGCTCGGCGGAAAATGTAGCCGCCGGCCCACCAAAGCGGGCGGAGGTCGTGTCGAATCTAGATGATCTGCACATGGGCGCATCCTCCTAAACTGTTACTAATATAGTACAGTTTATGAATTCGCGTCGTTTTTGTGATTGTTTGCGTGGATTTTTATGGCATCAATTAAATTTTTGCAAGCTTTGCGAAGTTTGCCATAATCCTTTTTACCCCGGCACCCTCAAATTTGACTTCCAGTAGAGTGTCGCCGCCCACCGCTTTGGCGGTCAAAATCTCGCCCTGGCCGAAGACTTTGTGGTCGACCCGCTGTCCGGGCGAGTAGCTCTCTCCACTGGCCTTAGCCGGCGAGCCGCTCGCGCTGCCCACCCCAATTGTAGTGGCCGAACCCCAATCCTTCTTTGGCGCCGGCCCGGCGGCCTTGCGCACGGGGGCAGGCCGTGGGGTGGAGTGGTCGACATGCTCGGTGTGCTCGGCAGGTATTTCCGCAATAAAGCGGGAGGGCGCGTTGTAGCTTGTCTGCCCAAAGAGCATTCGCTTGGCGGCGGTTGTTATGCAAAGCCGCTTCTTGGCCCGGGTTATTGCCACGTAACAGAGCCGGCGCTCCTCCTCCACTTCCTGTGGGTTGTATCCGACCGATCGCCCGGGGAATACGCCCTCGTCCATCCCGGCTACAAACACGTGGTCGAACTCCAGGCCTTTAGCCGCGTGTATGGTCATCAGCACCACCGAGTCCGAATTTGTGTCGTAGCTGTCAAGGTCGGTGTATAGGGCAATTCCCTCCAGGAAATCCGGCAGCGAGGGCTCGGGGGCACTCGCCTGGTAGTGTATCAGGTTGCTTTTTAGCTCCAGGATATTCTCCATTCGCCCGGCGCCCTCAAAGCCTTGGCTCTCGAGCATGGCGCGGTAGCTGGTGCGCTCCAGTATCTCGTCGAGCAGAATGTCGAGAGGCTGGGTCTGTGAGAGCTCGGTGAGGGTGTTTATGATGTCCACAAAGGCGAGCAGATGGGCCTTCTTCTTGGCAATGGGTTCGAACTGCTCGCACTGCTGGAGCACTTCAAATAGGCTGAGGCCCAGCCCGGCCGCAATTTCGAGGGCGCTGGCGACTGTAGTTGGGCCAATCTGACGCTTGGGTTCGTTTATGATTCGCGCCAGGCGCAAATTGTCGCCGGGGTTGTGCAAAATAGTCAGGTAGGCGGTGATGTCCTTGATCTCCTTGCGCTCGTAAAAGCGCACACCGCCGACTATTCGGTACGGTATGCCGCCCCCGGCCAGGGCCTGCTCTAGCGTATTTGAAAGGGCGTTCATCCGGTATAGAATCGCGTGGTCGGTAAACTTAGCCCCACCTGCGACATTTTCTAAAATCGCCTTGGCTATGCGTGCACTCTCGTCTTTTTCGTCCTCAACCCGCTCGATGAGAACTTTGTCGCCGCCCGGTTTGCTTGTCCACAAATTTTTGCCCTTGCGCTCGGTGTTGTGGGCAATCACTTGGTTAGCGGCGTTCAGAATGTGGGAGGTGCTGCGGTAGTTTTCTTCCAGGCGGATTACCCCGGCGCCGGGGAACTGCCGCTCGAAGCTGAGGATGTTTTCTATGGTCGCGCCGCGGAATTTGTAGATGCTCTGGTCGTCATCTCCCACAACACAGAGGTTTTTGTGCCCGCCGGCCAACGCCGAGATGAGAAGGTACTGGGCGTGGCTGGTGTCCTGGTACTCGTCCACCATTATGTAGCGGTAACGCTCGCGCAGGCCGTCCCTGACCTCAGGGAAATCCCGTAGCAGACGCACTGTTTGGAAGATGAGGTCGTCAAAGTCCATGGCATTCGCGGCTTTTAGCTCTTTGGCGTAGAGCTCGTAGAGCTCGGCCAGCTTGTTTTCTCTAAAGTCTCGGGTGCTCGCCTTCATTTCCTCTGGGGTTTGCATTGTGTCTTTGGCGCGGCTAATAGCGCTCAGCGCAACCTTTGGCGGGAAAAGCTTGTCATCTAGGTTTAATGCCTTTAGGCAGCCCTTCATAACTCGTTGGCTGTCGTCGGCATCGTAAATGGTAAAGCTGCGCTCGTAACCCAGCCTGTCTGCTTCCCTGCGCAAAATCCGCGCGCAGAGGGAGTGGAATGTGTAGGCGTTTACTTGCTCGCCCACCTCGTTGCCCAGCAGGCGTCCCAAACGCTCGCGCAGCTCGCCGGCGGCCTTGTTGGTAAATGTGATTGCCAATATGTTCCATGGGCGCACCCGGCCCTTTCCAATCGCATCCGAGAGCTGGTTTGGCGGAACGTTTTCGCCGGCTATGTAGCGCTCTATTAAATCCTGTATCTTCGGCTCATTGGGTATCTCGGTATTGTAGGCGTCCCCAAACAGGATTAGGTTTTCTATCCGGCGGATGAGCACGGTGGTCTTCCCGCTGCCTGCCCCCGCCAAAACCAGGAGCGGCCCCTTCACGCGGAAGACGGCCTGCCTTTGGACTGCGTTGAGTGCGCCAAAATATTGATTTAGCGCTTCCTGGCCTAATTCTCTCATAAAAACCCTCCGCCCGGGAAAAATATTGTTTCAGTGTATAGTATAGCATGTTTGCGAAGTAAAATCTATCCAGGCACTGTTGCACAACAATTTTCCGAAAATATGTGCTGTATGCCCTTGCAATCCAAAACTGTATGCTCTATAATTTTTACGTATGGCGCTTTGATTGACGCAACATTATTTTAGATAACAACGCGGTTAGGGAGATTGTTTATGTATAATCCGATAGGCTCTATGGTTGTACCCAGTATGCTTGTGGTTCTGGTTGCCCTTGCGATTATGGTCGGCCTCATTTACCTTATGAGATACATTGTCGCCCAGATAAATCGCGGCAAAAACGGCACCGGGCAGTCTGCCCCAGCCAAAAGCCAAGCTACCGCGCCGGCTACCGCTATCCCTGTACAGGCTCAGCCAGCGCCTGTGGCAGCGTCTGCGTCCCTGGCCGGAGAAACCGTCGCTGCTATCTGCGCGGCTGTCTCCTGTGTGATTGACGCCCCACACACTGTGACCAGCATTGCGCCGGTGGCTCAGACAGCAAGTGCCGTCGCGGCTCCTGCCCAGCCTGTCCGCCAACGCCCGGTTTGGGGCTTTGCAGGAATGCAGCAGAACACCCGGCCGTTCTAACGCACAGACCCACCATTACCTCCTAGAGAAGGGAAGAACGCTGGATGTTTGCACAAATTGCCTACACGTTTTCTGCTTTGTTTAATAGTTCGGGCTTTGCGGTCGTAACCGGCCCAAACCTGATTATGATTTTGCTCTCTGCCGTACTTATCTACTTGGGCATAGCAAAAGGCGTTGAGCCGCTGCTTATGCTGCCCATCGCTTTTGGTATGCTGCTTGCCAACCTACCGCTTTCCGGGATTTTGGGCCCGCCCGTGCAGGAAATGGTGCTGCTTGAGTATATACGTGATGCAAGCGGTCACTACCTGCCTGTCACCCCCGAGATTATTGAAGCTGTTAGAAATGGAGGCTACACCTATATCTTAGGGCTGGGTCAATCCTTCGCGATTGAAGGCGGCCAACTCTTCCAAGTGATTACCCAACAACCTGGCGGCCTTCTATTCTACTTTTATCTGGGCGTGGGGCTGGTAGTTTTCCCGCCGCTGATTTTCCTCGGCATCGGTGCCATGATAGACTTCGGCCCGCTGATTGCCTTCCCTTCCAGCTTCATAATCGGTGCTGCTGCTCAGCTGGGTATCTTCGCCACCTTCTTGGGTGCACTTTGGCTGGGGTTTTCTCCCCAGGAGTCCAGCGCCATAGCAATTATAGGATCGGCGGATGGTCCCACCACCATATTTGTAACCGCTACCCTTGCCCCACACCTTTTGGGCTCGGTGGCAATCGCGGCCTACACTTACATGGCCCTGGTGCCCATTATCCAGCCACCCTTTATGAAGGCGCTTACTAACGACAAAGAGCGCCGTGTAGTCATGAAGCAGTTACGCCCGGTCTCCAAAACCGAGCGGTGCGTCTTCCCTGTGCTGAGCGCTTTGGGCGTCGCGCTGCTTGTTCCACCAGCTACCCCGCTGCTGGGTATGCTTATGCTGGGCAACCTCATCAAGGAATCCGGCGTCTGCGAGCGGCTTTCTCAGACCGCGCAGAACGAGATGATAAACATCGTCACTATCTTCCTTGGCCTGGCAGTTGGCTCTACCGCCCGGGCAGAGAACTTCCTTACCGCCCAGACTTTGATGATAATTGCTCTTGGGCTTGCGGCGTTTATTCTCAGCACAATTACCGGCGTGCTAATCGCCAAGGTAATGTGTTTTGCCACCGGGGGCAAGATCAATCCTCTCATCGGCAGCGCGGGAGTTTCTGCAATGCCGATGGCGGCCAGGGTATGCCAGCAGGTGGGTGCAAAGTACGACCCCAATAACTTTTTGCTCATGCACGCAATGGGTCCCACAGTTTCCGCTACTATCGGCTCGGCGGTTGTGGCCGGTGCAATGATAGCGATTTTGTCTTAGTTGTGTACTCGGGCTGACTTGGCTTTGCGGCTTTATTTCTAATGGCGGCCCCTTCTCCTACACAACGACATAATAAAATGTCCGGTATAAGCGGGTGAAGCCGCTTATACCGGACGTTTGTTTTCCCTATTCTCTTTAGCCAACAACAACACACAGTGAGCAGCTACCCCTTCTTCTCTGCCTGTGAAGCCCATTCCCTCTTCGGTAGTGGCCTTCACACTGCATAGGCCGACCGGCACCCCGATAGCAGCCGCCAGATTCTCCCGCATCTTGGGGATATGCCCGGCCAGCTTGGGTTTTTGGGCGATTATTGTAGCGTCGAGATTGCAGAGTGAGAACCCTTGCTCTTTTATCATTCCGACGACTTTTTGCAGCAGTTTAATGCTGTCCGCGCCCGCAAAAGCCGCGTCCCCCGGCGGGAAGTGCAGGCCAATGTCCCCCAGAGACAGCGCACCCAGCAGCGCATCCATTACAGCGTGGGTGAGCACGTCTGCGTCCGAGTGGCCGTCAAGCCCCAGATGGTGCGGAACATCTACCCCACCCAAAATCATCCTGCGGCCGGGGACAAGGCGGTGGGCGTCGTAGCCGTGGCCTATTCTAAGCATTGACATCGTATCCACCTCCCAAGAAAGCTTCGGCTTCCCCGCCCTCGCGACAGCCCAGCAGAGCCCGGGCGATAATCAAATCTTCCGGGGTGGTGATTTTTATATTCTCGTACCGACCATTAACTATGTAGACCTTTTTGCCCAGCCGCTCGACAAGCTGGCAGTCGTCCGAGTAGGTGCGCTCTTCACACCGAGCAACCTTCATTGCCTGGCGGTAAGTCGCGGCCTCGAACACCTGGGGCGTTTGTATGGCTACAGTCTCGTCCCGGTTTAGGGTGGCGGCAACGAATCCGTCCCCGCCTGCTCGCTTAAGAGTGTCCTTGAGCCGTACCCCGAGCGCTGCCGCATCGTGTTCAAAGGCAGCCTCCACACAGGCTTCTACCTCTTCTGGGGTGACCAGTGGGCGGGCGCCGTCGTGTACGGCTATGTACTCGGCCTGCTTGCTGCAAACCTCCACACCAGCAAAGACTGATGCCTGGCGGGTAGCAGCCCCCTCAACCACCATGCTTACCCGGCAGGGACCCAACTCCCTGACGAGCTCGTAGTATTCAGCCACCTGCCCAACCGGGCAGACCAGCACTATCTCGGAGATTAAGCCGCATTCGTCGAGCGCCTGAATTGCACGCGCCACCACCGGCATCCCGAAAAGATCGGCCCGCTGCTTGTCTATTCCGTCCATCCGCTCGGCAGCCCCCGCAGCCGCCACCACCGCCGAAACGAAGGGGCGGGGCGGGGTCTTTTTATTCCAGAACATATGGCATCAGCTCCAAATTTCAGTTGGCAGCCGACCGCTGCCTTCCCTCAAAATTCACGGTATATGGCCGTGGGTGAATCAGCTCGGAGACTTTGGTGAATTCGTAGCCCTCGGCGCGTATTTGCTCTATGATTTGCGGCAGCGCATCCGCTGTATTTTTTGTCCCGCTGTGGAAAAGCAAAATTGACCCGGGGCGCAAATTTTTGGAGATGCGTACCCACATTTGCTCTGCGGTGAGGTCCCTATAGTCAAGGCTGTCGCAATCCCACTGAATGGGGTAAAGCCCCGCGTCTTCAATCAGCGCGATCACTTGGTTGTTGTAAGCACCCGACGGAGTACGGAAAAGTGTGGGTCGCACCCCCGTGAGCTCCTGGATTTTTGCGGTGCTCTCGCTTATCTGACTCCGGATTTGAGCCTCGCTCAGGGTGGTCATATCGGCGTGGGTATTAGAGTGGCTGCCAACTTCATGGCCGGCTGCAGCAATATCCCGCACCGACTGCGGGTATTTCTCGGCCCACTGTCCAAGCACAAAAAAGCTGGCTTGGACGCCGTATCGCTCAAGTACTGCCAAAATCTCTTCTATGTCCTCGTTGCCCCAGGCGCAGTTGATGCCAAGGGCCACCCGCTTTTCCGCGGTCTCGACCGAATATATCGGCCGCCTCTTAGACTCCGCTAGCGCGCCCACGCTTAGCCCAGCCACCCCCAAAAGGAGGCAAATCGCCGCCCCAAGCGCCAACACACGAAGCACCGGTCGCCTGCCCAACACCCGGTACAAGCCGGCGGCGCCACTTTTCTTGTCCATACATACCACTCCCCGGTTTTCGCAAACTACTCAAAGTATATGACGAAACCTCCGGGATATTCGGTGCACATCCAAATCATTATACGTGTAGTATAAAATTGTCAATTAATCGCGTGTCTCCCACAAAAACGGCCAGCGCACCGAGTATTGAACCGTCTATTTTCTCAGGTTTTTCCATGGTTTGGGCGCTTACGACTTCGATATAGTCTATCCTGGCCAGTGGCTCGGCCTCGACTATTTTTCGCATGGAAGCGGTTACCTTTACAGGGTCGCGCTCCCCTGCCGCAATCAGCCGCTCGCCCTCGAATACCGCACGGCTGACCACTCTGGCGGCCACTCGCTGTTCCGGGGTTAGGTAGCTGTTGCGAGAACTTTTGGCAAGGCCGTCATCTTCGCGGACGGTCGGGCAGCTTACGATTTCTATGTCCATATCAAGGTCTTCGACCATGCGCTTTATCACGGCCAGCTGCTGAGCGTCTTTCTGCCCAAAGTATGCCCGGGTAGGCAGCGCAATGCTGAATAGCTTGGTCACTACGGTAGCCACCCCGCGGAATAGGTCTGGGCGGCTGGCTCCGCAAAGGCCCGCCGTCAGGCTGCCGCTCACTTCCACAAAGGTGCAGGAGCCGGGCCTGTACATATCATCCGCGCCGGGACAGAATACGAGGTCGGCCTTTGCGTCCTCACAAAGGGCAAGGTCGGCTCGCAAGTCACGTGGGTAGGTCTCCAAATCTTCCGTCGGGCCAAACTGCGTAGGGTTAACAAATATGCTGACTATAGTTTTGTCATTTTCCGCCGCCGAGCGCTCTACGAGACTGAGATGTCCCTGGTGCAGGTACCCCATTGTCGGCACAAAACCGACGCTGAGTCCACTGTTTTTCCACTGCTTTGCAAGTGAGCGCGCTTGCGATATTTTCCGTACAATCTCCATGTGTATACTTCCCCTGTGCTCTAGGTTATGCTATACATTATTATCCAAAAACTGCGGCCTGTCAAGTGCATGCAAGAACAGACCTTTACACCCTGTTAACTTTTCTTTTACACACGGTTCCTCGCCGACACTTGAAAAAAATGAGGTAACGCGATATAATATAGCGTAATATGTCAGATATTTGAGACGCAAAGCTTCTAGGGCATATTTAAAGATTCTCCTTGGGAAGGAAATTATGAAGAAAACCGTTGCGCTTTTGCTTATCGCTGCTATAGTCTGCCTCTCGTTCCCCTTACATATGTCTGGGGCTGTTGAGCCTAGCCAGATACGCTCGCGCACAGCTGTGCTTATGGACTTGGACACCGGCCAAGTGCTCTACAACAAGGGGATGCATCACCGGGTTTACCCAGCCAGCACCACAAAAATACTCACCGCTTTGCTGGCGGTGGAAAACGCCCACCCACACGAGATTATAACAGCCAGCACCACCGCTCTTGATCTGCCTTATTACGGTGCGCACATAGCGCTGGTGCCAGGTGAGCGGATGACCGTCGAAGACGCAATTTTCGCTATAATGCTGCCTTCTGCCAACGACGCTTCCAACGTTTTGGCCGAGCATGTGGCCGGCAGTCTCGAGACCTTTGCCGAGATGATGACCCAGCGCGCCCACGAGATAGGCGCTGTCAACTCGAACTTTACAAACGCCCACGGACTTCACGAAGAAAACCACTTTACCACCGCGTATGATATGGCCCTCATTACTCGACATGCCATGGAAAACGAAGAGTTTCGCCGGTATTTTGGGGCCGCACATCACCTAATGCCCGCCACCAACATGAATGTCGAGCGCAACCTCCACCAGATGCAATATATGCTTGTACCGGGTATAGACGGCTTTGATCCTGAGGTTACCGGTGGCAAGGTTGGCTTTACCAACGCTGCTCGCCACACCATGAGCACCACCGCCACCCGGGACGGCCGCGACCTTGTCACCGTGGTAATGTACTCCCCTGTACGATGGGACAAGTTCATAGACACCCGAGCCCTTCTGGACTTCGGCTTTGACGAGTTTGTGCCCCTTACCGTTGGAGCTGAAGAGATTGCCGGCAGCGAGCTGCCCATAATGCAGGGCGGCACGGAGATCGGCGTTGCCACCTTTGAGCGCGAAGAGCCCTTCACCGCGCTTATACACACTTCCGCCAACCCTGCCCAGCTGCAGATGCAGCGCAACACGCCGGCACATTACAATATTGCCAGCCCCGTGCCATACACCATAAGTTTCGAGCTGCCGGGGTCTCTACCATTTGTGCCGACACTGCTTGGCACCATCGAGCTTGAATCTCATCTTGATATCCCTGTTATGGCGGCAATGCTGCCAATGGGAACAGAGCTACACACAGAGGCACCTACGCCTTTCTGGTTGATCGCTTTGCGGGTTGTCGGAATTGCGATTGGCGTCGCGGTTCTTGTGCTCACGCTGCTTGTCTTAGGCCTAAGGCGGCGGATGGCAAAACGCAGGCGCAAGCGAATGGAGCGCTTTGAGTTGCAGCTGCGCCAGGCCGAACAGAACAGAAATACTGTTATCCACAACGGGTACAATGTGCGAAACAACAGCTACACTGGGCGCAGAGCCAAATAGCTCCCACCAATTATAGAACAGCCGCCTTGTTGAGCGCAAGGCGGCTGTTTTTTGTCTACCGGACCATCCGGATTAGCTGAAAAATTGCTGCGAATTGCCCACAAGACTAATCAGGGTATCTGCGTCCACGGCACCGCTGGCTGCAAGGCCACGATCTTGCTGGAACTTCCGCACGGCCTCCTCAGTGTCGGGGCCGTACATGCCATCCGGTCTGCCGGGCGAGTGCTCGTTGAACATAAGCAACAGCTGCAAGAGCAAGACCACATTGCCTGTACTGCCGGGGTACACTTTGCCGAATGCCTCCAGGGTCTTTGCGCCTAACATTCCGTCGGCTATCAGCTGGGCGTTTGTGTCGCGATTTAGTGCCAGTTGCAGCGCTATAACAGCCAGCTGGCGTGTAAGGTTATCATAATACCCGGTCAGTGGTACTCCCAGTCCGAATCTGTCCCCCAGCAGCAGCTGGCCCTGCATCACACTGGCGCTGGGGCAAGGCGGGCATTTATATGGGTGGTGTGCTCCCGGCGAGTCTTCGTCAATCGCCAGCCCAAAATACTGCATAATTCCCCGGACTATCGCCTTAGCGTAGTCTTGCAGATGCTCGTCAAAGAGCTGGTTGTCGATCTCGTTGATGATAAAGCCCATCTCCAGCAGCATGGCTGGCATCTGCGTCTTGCGCAGGACGTAGTAGTCCCCACGGCTGACCCCGCGATTAGCTTGGACGCCCACCTCTACGACTTCCTCGAGAACCAGCTGCGCCGCCTTGCCTGCGGTCTCTTCTGGTGCGGTTAAGTAGATGTAGTTTTCCACACCGTTAGTAGTTGGAGTCTGTTCGGGGTATGAGTTGCGGTGGAGCGATACAAATAGGTCGGCCCCGGCATTGTTGGCGATTGTGGCCCGGTCAGCCAGAGTAACAAACACATCGCTGTCCCGGGTCATAATCGCAGGTATCCCCTGCTCTCCCAGCACTTTGTACACTTCTAGCCCAAGGCGAAGGTTATCGTCTTTTTCCAGCCGGCCTTCCCAGCTGGCACCATTGTCCCAACCGCCGTGGCCGGGGTCAACAACTATTAGCGGCGGGTTATCTCGGTTAAACATGTAGTGCCCCCCCTTTCTATATATGATACGCGCGGGTTATGGCCTCCCAGGTGAGTGGGCCTATTATACCGTCGGCGGCAAGCCCAAACAGCCGCTGAAACTCTATCACTGCCTGCTGGGTGCGCGGGCCGAAAATTCCATCCACTTCAAGCGCGGGAATGCTGGGGTATGTCTGTCGAATGGCGTTCAAGTAACTTTGCATAAGCTTTACACTCTCACCTGTCGAGCCAACCCGCAACAGGGCGCCTGGGTAGGGCGGCAGCTCAGCCGGCGGCGGCTGGGGCAGGCCGTAAATTATCTGGTAGACCTCGTAGAGCTTGCGCCAGGTGGACGGGCCGACCACGCCGTCCGGGGTGAGGCCAAACGTGCTCTGGAATTCGATAACCGCGTCCTTGACCTGGGCGCCGAAATCACTGTCTTGCAGCACAGTGGGCAGCTGGTAGAAGGGTGCGATTGCGTTTAGGATAAACTGCAACAGCAGAACAAGCTCCCCGCGGCTGCCCTGGGAAATGGAGGTGGTGGGCGGTGTCCGCCCAATACCGACCCGCTCGCCCTCGCTGCCTAGCTCAGCCAAACGGGTAACTGAGGTGTATATGTAGGAGATTTTGTTCCAGGTGGCGCGGCCTATAACACCGTCGGCGCTCAGGTTAAAGCTGCGCTGAAAGGCCCGCACGGCTTCGGCAGTGTCCGGACCGAAGACGCCGTTGGGGTTTGTAATCGGCGGTATCAGCGGGAAGTTTACGCGGATTCTATTTAGGTAGTTTTGCATTTTTTGTACGTCGTCTCCGGTGCTGCCAAGGCCCAGAGCGTACCCGGGGTAGGACTCGGTCACCGCGGAGAAGTTTTCGCTCTCGGCCAGTTGAATATCGCTGCCATAGTAGTCGCGCAAAATTTGCAGCGGCGAGCGCCCCATATTCGCTAGCTCTACTGTGCCCCACTGAGCGAGCCCCTTGCAGGTGACAGTCGTGCCATTGCAGAACGAGGTAAAGTATGGGTTTCTAAAATCCTGCCGGTGGGCGTACATGTTGAAGATGTCATCCACAATCCGGCTGATATTCTCGAAAACCGGGCCGCCCTCCCGGTAGGACATGTCGTAGGCGGTGGAGTTTGTGATCTCGAAGTAGTACCCGCGGCTGCGGTACCATTCGGTGTAGACCCGGTTGAGGACGAAGGTTACAATCGCGTGGACGTTGGCGGCTATTGCACTCTCCGGCCAGGTGGGATAGATCTCACTGGAGACGACATTCTTTATGTAGTCGGTGAATCTCACCCGCACATTCCGTGCGGATGTGTTGTCCGGCGCACCCAGGTGAACCGTTATGTAGTCGGGGATTATTACGTCCTTAAGAACTTTGATGTCGGTCTCCTGACCTGTTTGGTTGCGCTGGTCAGCAAATAGCCCTATATTCGGTATACGGATTTCTTGAACGGTTCGGGTATTTGTGCCTGGCTCCATATTCACCGGTAGGATTGCGGTAGCGGTGTCGACCACCTCCACCCCGCGCACCCAGGTTGTTACAAAGCCCTCCTTCTCGACCGCCACCGTCCAAGTGGAGTAGGCGGGCTGGCTGTAGGTCGGGTCCAGGGTAAGCGCCGCGTCCGGAGCAGGCAGGGCCAGGGACTGAGTGTCGCCGTTTTGGTCTGTGTAGGTCTCGTATAGGACATTGCCGGCGTCGTCCAGCAGCACTACTCGGGTGTCGCCCACCGCCATAGCACCGTCCGCCGCCCGGGTTTGGATTTTTAGATAACCTGTGCCCATAGATTTATCACCTCGTTTTTTCATCAGTGTATGAGGGATGATGTTCGTTGGTGATAAAAAAACTGGGACAACTTTGAATATAAAACAAACTCTACAATTATTGTGTATTATTTCCCAATATAAATGGTTGATTTTAGTCGATATTTATGGTATTGTGGATGTCCACTTCTTGGAGATTGGCGAACGGTATTTTATTGATTGGGGGGATATTTGTGCAGGTGTGGCATGAAACTGGTTGGGGTAAAATAGCTATTGCTGTCATTTCTGGCATCATTGTTTTTGTGGCCAGCGTGGTGATTATCTATCCCCTAATCGCTACGACAGAAAATGATGAGCCACCAGATGAGCAATTAGAACTTGCATCGCTACAGAGCGAATTAATAAGTGAGGTTTCGGGTTCGCCTACATATGCCCTCATAAATTGGCCATTTGAAAACCGCATTAGCTTATCTTGCAGCCGCTATACTAGCGTGTTACACCGAGTTAATTTCTATGGACGGGTCGCCTTCTGCTACGAGATGAACGGAAAAGCTCCCGACGGCTACTACCGCCCTTTAAGGCAGGGAAGCAATGAGCGGGTCGGGCAGTATCTCGCGAACTTTCTGGATAGTGAGCAAACTCAATATCTGTACATAGCCACCCAGGTGCTGATTTGGAGCGCGATTTACGACTCATCCGTGACCAGTTGGGGAGGTTCGGGCGTTAGCCAAGAGCATATTAACATAATCGCAAGAGGCACCGCGCCCCCTGTGCCGTATGTCGTCTTTTCCGGCGGTGCGCAGAACATCATAATTTGGGGTGAGTTGTAACGTAGTTGCATAAAAAAGCCCGGTACCAACCAAATCTGGTACCGGGCAATCTTTTTATATATGTGTAGGGTTCTCATAGAAGCCACCCATAGTCCTGCCGACAATCAACCACAGCGGTAATGTGCACAATGTTCTCAGCAATCTCAAACAGTATAAGGAATGCCCAGCAAATAAAAGCTTGCGGTACTTTTTGTACGCGGCCCTGTCGCCCTCTAGCCATATGCACCGCTCGGGAATTATTGAGAGCGAATCAACCGCGTCTAAGAAGGTTTCAGTCAGCCTATCCGCAGCGTCTGGGCTAACTGTGGCAAGAAAGCGCGAGTGCTCAATCAGCTGGCCCCGCGCTTCGCCCAAAACTGTTACGCCGTACTCTCAGCCTCACTTTCCATCTCTAACCTCCGCAATGGCCTGCCTCATGGCATTGGCCGTTTCCTGAACCGAATAAGTGCGCCCATTGGGCTTGTCGTCTTCAGCGCGCAACAACATCTCGCGCAGCTTCAGCTCACTCTCCCTGCGTTTGTAGGTGTCAAGGTCCATCACCACAAGGTCGCCTTCTCCGTTTTTCGTAAGAAACACCGGCTCCTTTGTGCGCTTGCAAAGCTCTGAAATTTCGTTATAATTCTTGCGGATTGCCGCTGATGGCTTTATATTCATAATTTTGCTTGTCTCCCATTGGTAGCATTAAAGTACGCTTATATAGTCCTTGTTATACTACCGAGTGATGGTTTTGTAAAACATAAAAACCCCGGCACCAAATAGGTACCGGGGTAGAACATTTACAGGTGGCGTACGGGCAACAGAGTACCCCTGCAATTCGGTAATAAAATTAACGTTTGGAGAACTGCGGTGCACGACGAGCTGCCTTGAGCCCGTACTTTTTGCGCTCTTTCATTCTGGGGTCACGGGTTAGGAACCCGGCCTTTTTGAGGGCGGGGCGCATCTCGGCATCGTAGACGAGCAACGCACGGGAAACGCCGTGGCGAATCGCACCGGCTTGGCCGGTAACGCCGCCGCCTGATACGCGAACAAAGACGTCAAACTTCTGGGTAGTTTCCGTCAGCTCGAGCGGCTGACGAACGATTAGCTTGAGGGTCTCAAGCCCGAAGTAATCATCGATATCGCGGTCGTTTATGGTCACTTTACCCGCGCCGGGGTAAAGCCGCACCCTGGCGACTGAATGTTTTCTGCGGCCTGTGCCGTAAAAGTAGGTCTTGGTATCGTAAATTCCCATTTCTCTTCTCCCTCTCTACAGCGTCCAGGCTTCGGGTTTTTGGGCAGCGTTCTCGTGCTGTGCGCCCCGGTAAACCCGGCAGCGGGTGAGGGACTTGCGCCCTACCACTGTGGCCGGCAGCATCCCCTTAACGGCAAGCATCATGGCTTGCTCTGGCCTTTTTTGCATAAGGTCGTCGTAGCGTATCTCTTTAAGGCCGCCAACCCAGCCGGAGTGGTGGCGGTAGTATTTTTGGGTGAGCTTGCGCCCAGTAAGCACGGCTTTTTCGGTGTTGATGATTATTACGTGGTCGCCGCAGTCAGCGTGTGGGGTAAAGCTGGGTTTGTGCTTGCCCCGCAAAATATGCGCCGCAATAACCGCTGTGCGGCCCAGGGGCTTGTCGGCGGCATCCAGCACGTACCATTTGCGCGCTACTTGCCCCGCCTTTTCCATGTAGGTGGACATCTTGAAAAACCTCCCTCAATAATTCGACAAGCAATAGTATACCTATCAGGGCGAGCGTTGTCAAGCGCTTTTTCAAAGTACCTTGCAAGTTCTTGCGTTTTCTTTTGTTTTTTAACCTATACTCCCGCATATTCTCTCGCAAAAAATTGGTTTTTTATTCCTTAAATTTGCTCAAAACGTTTGACAACCGTTACATTTTGCTGTAAAATGTTTTGCACAAGTCAAACGCGTGTCTTTTGCGCCATCCCTTATTGCGAGGTGAACCCTATGCCCAGTTACCCAGGCGTTTCGCAGCACGTTACCCGCCGCCTGCCCCGATACTACCACCACCTGACACAGCTTGAAAGAAACGGCACCGAGCGCATATCGTCCCGGGAATTCGCTGAGATGATAGGTTTTACAGCCTCGCAGATACGCCAAGATCTCAACTGCTTTGGCGGGTTTGGGCAGCAGGGATATGGCTACAACGTAACCACCTTGCGCGCCGAAATAGGCCGCATTCTCTGCGTGGACAAGGCCCACCCGGCGATAATTATAGGAGCCGGGCATTTGGGTTTTGCCCTTGCCAGCAACATGAAATTCGGCTACTGTGGATTCCGCTTGGTTGGGATTTTTGACGTCTCCCCCGAGCTTATCGGCCAAGAGGTCGCCGGCTGCACTATACGCGACGCCGCCCAGCTAAAGAGCTTTTGCCTCGAGCATAAACCAATGATTGCCGCCATTTGCACTCCCTCTCGGGTTGTGCCCGAACTGGTAAACACCCTGGCAGAGCTAGGCCTGAAAGGCTTCTGGAACTTTTCACAGTGCGATATTTCAAATTTTTTCTCAGGCGATATGGTTGTCGAAACCGTTCAGCTGAGCGACAGTTTGATGAACTTGGGCTTCAACTTAAACAGTAAGCTGGAGAATACTTAGGCTCAAATTACATAGATAAATCCCCGGAGACTGCGTGTCTTCGGGGATTTATAACGTCAATAAGCGGGCAACCACAGTTCGCCCCTACTGTGGTTTTGTAAGGAAATCTGCACTTGCTAAACACATCTTTGTTATCAGCACTTCGAGGTCTCCGCTCCCTACTGCTCCGGCGCCTTGCAAACATCCACCCACCCCTTGCTCTGTGAGTACTCTTCCAGCTCGGGCAGTGTAAGCTTGATAGAGGACGAGCTTGTCCCGCAGGCGGGGTAGACGCTCTCGAACTCTTCCAGCGAGCGGTCTAGGTAGACATCCACACCAGGCGGCAGGCCGAATGGGCAAACCCCGCCCGGAATGTGCCCGGTGAACTGAGCCGTATCCTCGCCGCTTAGCATCCTGGGCTTAAATCCGAACTGCGCCTTAAATTTTTGGTTGTCCAGTCTGGCGGTACCGGCGGCAACTACCAGCAACGCACCGCCCTCCTTTGCATACACCGCAAGGCTTTTGGCTATCCGCTCGGGCGCAACGCCTATCTGCTGGGCGGCTAGGGCCACAGTTGCGGTAGACTCACCGGTGTCGATTATGTCGCCCTCGCACTTGCCCCACTTTTTTAGGTGCTCAAGCGCCGATTGTTTAGACATTACTTGCCGCCTCCCTTCTCGCTCCATTGGCCGCTCTCCAGCAGCATCCTCTGCTTAGTATCCCACAGCTTTTGCGAGAGGTCGACATAGTAGCGGTGTGGCCGCTCGAACCGCTTGACTTCGTCCCAGAGCAGCCGGGTTTGTTCTTGGCAGTAACTGCGCACCTGCTCGAGTGTCGGCGGAGCGTATATGCAGCAGCCGCCTGCGAAGATAGGCTGCAGGAGCTCTTTGGCGGTAAAGTTAGATATTCGCTTGCGCTTCCAGATAGCGTTGGGGTCGAAGAGAGTGATCGGACGGCTCTCGTCTATCACCTCGTCGTGGTGGGTGATGTAGTCGGCGATGGCCTTGCCGCTCTCCTTGCTGTAAAACCGGTAGGCCTTCTTGAAGCCGGGGGTGGTTATCTTCTCCACGCTCTCGCTCAGCTTGATTTTTGGGGTGTATTCGCCCCGCTCGTTCAAAGAGGCAACCAACTTGTAAACGCCGCCGAAAACCGGCTCGCTTTTGCTGGTAATCAGCCGCTCACCCACACCGAAGGCGTCCACCTTGGCCCCCTGTTGCAAGAGGTCGCGGATGGTGTATTCGTCCAGCGCACCGGTGACCACGATTTTAACGTCGGGGTACCCGGCGGCGTCCAGCATGCCCCGCGCACCCTTAGAAAGGTAAGCAAGGTCGCCTGAGTCAATCCGCACTGCCTTTGCCCTCCGGCCCATTGGCGCGAGCACCTGGTCAAAGATTTTGATAGCGTTGGGTATCCCGGACGCGAGCACGTTGTAGGTATCAACCAGCAGGGTGCAGTCATCGGGGTAGAGCTTGGCGTAGGTCTCAAATGCCTGGTACTCGCTGTCGAAAAGCTGCACCCAGCTATGGGCCATTGTGCCAACCGCCGGTATGCCGAACTCTCGCCCGGCAAGGGTACAAGAAGTGGAGGCGCACCCACCTATATAGGCGGCTCGTGCCCCATAAATAGCGGCGTCGTACCCCTGTGCCCGCCGGGAGCCGAACTCCATAACCGGCAGGCCCTGGGCGGCACGGGCTATTCGCCCGGCCTTGGTAGCGATAAGGCTCTGGTGATTTATCGAGAGCAGCACCATAGTCTCAATAAGCTGCGCTTGGATAACCGGGCCGCGCACCACAACCATAGGCTCGCCCGGGAAAACCGGGGTGCCTTCGGCAAAGGCCCAGACGTCGCAGGCGAACTTAAACCCGCGCAGATAGCTGAGGAACTGCTCGCTGAATATCTTCTTGCTGCGCAAGAACTCAATGTCTTCGTCGGTGAACTTCATGGCCCTCAGGTAGCTTATCAGCTGCTCGAGCCCGGCAAATATGGCAAAGCCGCCCCGGTCGGGGATTTTGCGGAAAAACATATCAAAAACTGCAACCCGGTCCCCCATGCCACCTACAAGGTAAGCGTTTGACATGGTGAGCTCGTAGAAATCCACCAGCATGGTCAGGTTGCGTTTTTCGTTAAGGTCGAGTGGCAACAAAAACCCTCCCGCTATCTTATCTCGTTAAACGTCCGCAGTTCTTCGTAGTTGATGGTCTTGGTTATTTCCAGTGCATCTTTGATGTCTTTGTGGTCTACCCTATTTTTCTTTAGAGTCACCACACAGTTGCTGGCGCCACTTTTTAGCAGCGTGACGGCGTAGTTGCCCATCATCGAGCCTATCCGCCTGTCTCTGGCTGTTGGTTTGCCGCCGCGCTGAACGTGCCCAAGCACGGTGGCTCTGGTCTCAACCCCGGTTTGCTCTTCTATAAATGCGGCCAGCTGCTGAGTGTCCATGGTGCGCTGCTTTGCCCGCTCACCGGTAACGCCTTCGGATGCAATGATAATAAAGTGGGTTTTACCCTTGTTTAGGGCTTCGCTCATATTTTTGAGCACGTCGCGCTCGAGGTCGTTGCGCACCTCGGGGATGATGACCGCCTCGGCCCCGCAGCAGATACCGGCGTGCAGAGCTATCGCCCCACAGTTGTGTCCCATTACCTCAACTATTGAGCAGCGGTTGTGGGACTGCGAGGTATCCCGCAGCTTGTCCACGATTTCTACCACGGTGTTCACCGCGGTGTCGAAGCCTATGGTGTAGTCGGTACAGCCTATGTTGTGGTCAATCGTGCATGGGATGCCAACACATGGCACGCCCGCCTCGGAAAGTGCCATAGCCCCGCGGAACGTACCGTCGCCCCCGCAGACTACAAGGGCGTCTATTCCCATATCTATCAGGTTCGCTTTGGCTTTCTCGATGCCTTCAGGGGTGGCGAATTCCTTGCTGCGCGCCGAACCCAGAATGGTTCCACCACGCTGCAGCGTCCCGCTGACGCAGGGAAGTTCCATATCAATCGCGTCGCCGGCAAGCAGCCCTGCGTAACCCTTGCAGATCCCCTTCACATTCAAACCGTTAGAGAGGGCGGTGCGCACAACCGAGCGTATAACCGCGTTCATCCCTGGGGCGTCGCCCCCGCTTGTCAACACACCGATGGTCTTTATCTCTTTCATTAATATACCTCCCTGGCTTGATGGTTTTGCTAAGACGTTGCCTTGCTCAACATAGTTCAAAATTTAACACAGTCTGCCCAACTTAGGTAATGCTATAATCTATATTATACCATAAGCGCAGCGTCGGTATAATTGCGCATCAAAAGCCGGTTGCCGCTTTAGCGGCGAGGCGTTGCGCATGGTATAATGTTCGTGCCCTTCTGCGAACATTATACCACAATTCGACCTATTGCACCAGGGCAACGTTTTTCTCCCCAAGCAGCAACCCAAGCTCTCGGGTGAGAACATCGTTGGGTGCGACCCAGTAGGTCTTTGGGGTGCGCAGCAGCTTTTTTGCGTCGCTGTAGTAGAAGTATACAGGCAGCGGCCCTTCAAAGACAGCCAGCAGGTTTTGGGCGCGGCCTACCAGCTCGCTCTCCTGCCCGGGGAATTTGAGGTAAAGACCCTGTTTGCCGGCGGCGGCACGCCCTCCTCCCTGAGCGGTGGCGGGAGTGGGCACGGGCGGGCGGGGATGGAACCCCACCCCTACACTTGCGGAATCTTGGCATTCATTCGTAAGATCGGGCTTCCATGCTCGACCATCTTTCCCCGCGTCTTCCGGCGCAAGAATCTCTTCACAGACCAGCTGGGCAGCGCCCTCTTCGGTTTCTTTTATCCGGCCCCGTACAGCCACTACCTGGCCCTCCGCAAGCATAGAGGCGCTCTGGGCGTACGTCTTGGGGAAGATGATTATTTCGATTGTGCCGGTTTTGTCTTCAAGCTGGGCAAATGCCATCATCTCGTTGCTCTTGGTGGTTTTGAGCTTTCTGCCCGCCAGTATGCCCAGCAGGAGCGCTCGCTCGCCATCCGCGCGCTTGTTTTGGTGGAGTTGCGCTATAGGTATAGCACCGATTTTGCCGGCAGTCTCTTCGTGGGCTTCAAGCGGGTGCCCGGAAAGATAGAGCCCGGTGGTTTCCTTTTCGTAGGCCAGCCGGATCTGGGGCGGGTGTTCGGGCAGGTCGGGCAAGACATATCCCGCGCTCTCGCCCTTTTTGGCTGTCGAGAACAAGTCCATCTGCCCGCTTATGTTGTTTTGCGCGTCCTTTTCAATGTCCTCGTAGAGAGCCGGGAAACCCTTTTCCATCTGCTGGCGGGTATGACCAAAGCTGTCCAACGCACCGCAACGGATAAGGTTTTCTATCCCGCGCTTGCCCAGCTCCTTGCCCTGCATTCGGCGCAAAAAGTCCTCTAAGTTCAGGAATTTGCCGGCCCGCTCCCGCTCGGCGCAAAGCTCCTGGATAGCCTTCCGGCCCAGATTTTTGACAGCCAGCAGCCCAAAGCGAATGCTTTCGCCCACCACCGTAAAGCTGTGCTCGCTCTCGTTTATGTCAGGGGGGAGCACCTTCAAGCCTAGCCGCTTGCACTCGCCGATGTAGTCGATTACTTTGTCGGTGCTGTCAAGTATGCTGGTGAGCAGGGCGGCCATATACTCCTTGGGGTAGTGGCATTTGAGGTAAGCGGTCTGGTAGCTTAGCATGGCGTATGCCGCCGCGTGGCTCTTGTTGAAGGCGTATGAGGCAAACGAGCTCATCTGCTCGAAGATGTCGTTGGCGACCGGCTCTGGTACACCGCCCCGCACGCAGCCGACGCAGCCTTGGGGCCCTTCCTCTCCATGGATGAAGGCGCGGCGCTCTTTTTCCATAACATCGTGCTTCTTTTTGCTCATGGCGCGGCGGACAAGGTCGGCCCGGCCATAGGAGTATCCGGCCAGCTCCCGGCAGATTTGCATCACCTGCTCTTGGTAGACGATACAGCCGTAGGTCACCTTTAGTATGGGCTCGAGCATGGGGTGTGGGTAGCGCACCTCCCCAGGGTTGTGGCGGCCATGTATATACCGTGGGATCGACTCCATCGGCCCTGGGCGATAGAGTGAGATAACGGCGATCAAGTCTTCAAAGTGGTCGGGTTTTAGCTGGGTAAGCACGTTCTTCATGCCTTGAGATTCAAACTGGAAGACGCCGTTTGTCTGCCCACGACCCAGCATCTCGAAAACCGGGCGATCGTCTAGAGAGATACTCTCTACCTCAAAGTCGGGCTGGTGGCGCCTTATCATTGTGCGGGAATCTTTTATCACGGTCAGGTTGCGCAGACCCAAAAAGTCCATCTTGAGCAGGCCGAGTTCCTCTAGGATACCCATGGGGTACTGGGTGACAATAGAGCCGTCATTGCTCTGGAGTGGCACATATACATCGGCAGACTCGCGGGTGATAACCACTCCTGCCGCATGGGTAGAGGCGTGGCGAACCATACCTTCGATCTTGCGAGCCATATCGATTAGTTCTTTATTTTGTGGGTCGGACTGGTAGAGCGCACCAAACTCGGGCGAGACCTGCAGCGCGCGCTCGATCGTCATCCCCAGCTCGAACGGTATGCTTTTGGCGATGACGTCCACTTGTTGGTAGGTCATTCCCAGCGCGCGGCCCACATCCCGGACAGAGCCGCGGGCGGCCATGGTGCCGAATGTAATAATCTGTGCCACATGATCGGAGCCGTATTTGTTGGTTACATATTCGATGACCTCTTGCCGGCGCTCGTAGCAGAAGTCTATGTCGAAGTCGGGCATCGAGATGCGCTCCGGGTTAAGGAAGTGCTCGAAGAGCAGGCCGTACTTAATGGGGTCGATCCCGGTAATGCCCGAGCAAAAAGCTGCCAGGCTGCCCGCCCCCGAGCCCCTACCCGGCCCCACCGATATTCCCTGCTCTTTGGCATAGCGGATAAAGTCCCAAACGATTAAAAAGTAGTCGGTGTAGCCCATCTTCTCGATGACACCCAGCTCGAAGTCGAGGCGGTCGGTAACTTCAGGTCCGGGGCTATCACCGTAGTGAGTGTGCAGCCCCTCTAGGCATAGAGCGCGGAAATACTCGGCGTTATCGGCCCCTTCCGGCGCAGTGAAGTGTGGCAGCTTGGTCTCGCCGAATGTAAAGTCCAGATTGCAGCGCTCGGCAATCTTGGCGGTATTGGCCACCGCACCGGGATAGTCGGCGAACAGCGCGTCCATTTCTTCCGGGCTTTTGAGGTAGAACTCGTCGGTGACGAACTCCATGTCGCTGCCGGAGTCCACTGTGCGGTTGGTCTGGATGCAGACAAGCACGTTCTGCATCTTGGAGTCCTCCCGGGCTATGTAGTGGGAGTCGTTGGTGGCAGCCATTGGTATGCCGGTCTCCTCCGAAAGCTTGTGAAGCAAAGGCAGAATCTCCCGCTGCTCTGGCATACGGTGGTCTTGGATTTCAATGTAGTAGTTGCCCTCGCCGAAGGTGTCGCGATACCAGAGAGCGGCTTCTTTTGCTCTAGCGTAGTCCCCGGACTGGAGTGCACGGGGCACCTCTCCGGCTAGGCAGGCGGAAAGGCATATAAGCCCCTCGCTGTGCCGCACCAGCAGCTCCCTGTCCACGCGCGGCTTCGAATAGAACCCCTCTATAAAGCCCATGCTGACTAGCTTTATGAGGTTTTGGTAGCCGATCTGGTTCTCGCAGAGCAGGATGAGGTGGTAGGGGGAGTTATCGACACCGTGCTGCTTGTCCTTCCGTGTGCGGGGCGCAACGTATACCTCGCAGCCGATTATCGGCTTTATTCCCTGCTTTTTGCACTCCTTGTAAAAGTCGACCGCGCCGTACATCACCCCATGGTCAGTGATGGCGAGCGAGGTCATCCCAAGCTCCGCCGCGCGGGAAATAAGCGGCCCCAGCTTGCAAGCGCCATCCAGCAGACTGTATTCGGTGTGGACGTGGAGGTGGGTGAAGCTGGGCATATGGTAAGCCTCCTGGTTGGTGTTAAAAAATGGATCTCTGCCGTAGATAATGCTTATTTAAAGCTACACGCCTAGCAATTTTTCTTTCTTGCTGTCATATTCCTCTTGGGTAAAAACACCGTTGTCAAGTAGGGTTTTAAGCATGGCAAGTTTTTCGTCCAGACTTAAAACAGGAATATATTCGGCCTTTTCTTTTTTCTTGAGATATTTCTTGATTTCTACCGTTATAACGATTATAAAATATAAAATACTGAAGCCGATTAAATTTTCACGCCAATTCGTTATTATATAAGGAAAGAAACCAAAAACAAAGGCCATTGCTCCAAAATAAGCTATCAGAACCCCTATATACAGCACATAATCGATGCTGTGCACTATAATTGAATTCACAGTCTTATTGTACTTTGAGATTCTCAATGTAACAAAGTTCTCTGTATTAAACGTAAAAAGTATAATCAATATAATTAGTATGTCTTGGGTGAGTAGTCTCTCAAGCACAGCTTCTCCCACAGCCCATAAACCGCTTTGATTGAGTGTAGTGGTGATCATGTCAAAGTAGTATACAATTTTTGAGATTGCAAGATATGCTAATAGCATTTTCCAGATTGCTGACCGCTTCCCCTTTTTTGCGCTCATAAGTACGTTCCTTTCCGCCGCCTGCAAAAGAGGTAGCGCACATAATAAAATCCACATCGCATGATAAAAGGTACGTAGACGCAACAAGCGGCACCCTTATGAACCCCGTATCTCCTCCGCCAGCTTGCTCAGCTTTTCCAGCCGCCGGTGTACCGCTGCGCGGCTCAGCCGGCCCTGAAAAGTCTCGGCCAGCTCGCGCAGGCTGAGTTCTGGGTGCTCCAGCCGGGTGAGTGCGACTTCGCGCAATTCTTCGGGCAGGGCCATAAGGCCGAGCTTGTCCAGCAGCAGCTTGATGTCCTCCACCCGTTGTCCGGCCGCGCGTATGGTCTTGTCGATGTTGGCGGTCTCCGCATTTGTAAGCCGCATGGCCTGGTTGCGCACTTCTTTGAGCATTTCCACCTCTATAACTGCGAGGCTGGCCCGGCCGGCGCCCATCAGCGCCAACAGGTCCTGAATCTGCCCTTTGTCTTTGTAGTAGACCACCCAATGTCCCCGCCGGTGGCTCAGCGAAGCCCCTGGCAAAAATCCCTCAAGCAGCTCGTGCAGCCCATCGGCCAGAGGCTTTTCGCGTACCGCGAACTCGATGTGGTAGCCTTTCTCCGGGTTGGTGATATTACCGCATACTAAAAACACCCCGGCAAGAAAAGCTCCGCGCTCTTCCTGGCCGGTGAGTGAGGCGGCAAGCTCACATTCAAGGCGAGGCAGGAGGGCAAGCAGGTCTATCCTGTCACTTTCGCGGATGAGGCCAACTTCGTAGAGCGTGCGGCCACGCACTTTTTTCTCGGTTTGCTCGACCACCGCACTTTGGGGAGCGAAGGCCGTCAGGTGCTCGCTGTAAGCCCTCGCCGCATGGGCGCTCTCGGTGCTAAGCTGTATCTTATCCGGAGAGTAGCCTTGAGCAAAGGCAAACATACCGTAGGCCTGAGCCTGGCGCATCTCTGCTTTGCTAAATTGGCGCGCGCAGAGCTCCACTTTAACTGTGCTTGTAAAGGATGCGTGTTCCATCTCTCACCCGCCTATACTCTTATATCTCTATGCCGCACCGTTACCGGCAGGCTCTTCCCTTCCAGGTGGGCAGCCAACAGCTGGCAAACCACAACCGAGCGGTGCTTGCCCCCGGTGCAGCCGATACCAACCACAAGCTGGCTCTTACCCTCCCGGATATAGAGGGGTATAAGGTAATCTATAAAGTCGAACAACTTAGGCAAAAGCCCTTTGGTTTCCTCTCTACTCCGGACAAAATCCCAAACCGGGTCGTCCAGGCCGGTTAGCTCTTTTAGCTCGTCATCATAGAATGGGTTGGGCAGGCAGCGCACATCGAAGAGCAGGTCGCAGTCGGCTGGGGTACCGTGCTTAAAACCAAAGGAGGTGCAGACCACTACCATGCTCTCCATGTCGTCTTCCAAGAACATCTCCCGCACTCGGGCGCGCAATTCCCCCGCACCCATTTGCGAGGTATCTACCACATAGTCAGCACGCTCACGGGCAGCGGCTAATAACAACCTTTCCCGGGCAATAGCCTCCTCAATATCGGGATCTTCTTCCCCGGCCAAAGGGTGGCGGCGCCGGGTTTCCTTGTACCGGGCCAGCAGCCCAGCGCTCGCGCAGTCCAAAAACAGCGTTCTAAAGGGCTGTCCGCGCTCTGTAAGCTCGTCCAGGCAGAGGGCGTACTCAGAGAAGAGCTGGCGGCTGCGCATATCCACCACCAGTGCGATCTTGTCTATCCGGCCCCCAGAGTCCCGCGGCAGCCCGGCAAACTTGGTAATCAGCCGTGGGGGGATGTTGTCCACACAGTAAAACCCGATGTCCTCAAGGGCGTTGGCCGCCTGACTCTTGCCCGCGCCGGACATCCCAGTGACGATAAGTAGTTCCATGCCAGACACCCCCAGTACCGCTGTCGAAAATTGTTGTAGTTTGACGAAACATTTGGTACGATATAGTTTGACTGTTTCGGTGGTTGGTTGTTCCTCCCAAGCGGAGGTGATGCTGTGGTTACGTATACCGAGCTGTTTCAATTCACGCTCGTAATCAGGACTGTGCATTGCGTACATAAAGAAATAGCCGCACCTTAGTGCGGCGCGGCGCTTACTTCCAAGACCAAAAAATCTGAGGAGCAGCCGCCCTCACCAAGGAGCCACTCTTCTGGCCACCATTTTAACATAACGGGCGCCGGTTGTCAATCGCAACCGGCACCCGTTAATTATATTTTCGGGGTTTTGCAGCCCCTACAGCTCCGACGCCAACAGCACTTCACGCTCAAGCTTATACCCGGTATCTTCCTTGACCCGGCGCTGCACTTGCTCAATGAGTTGAATCACGTCTTTGCAGGTGGCCCCACCCAGGTTGACTATAAACCCCGCGTGCTTCTCGCTGACTGCGGCGCCGCCCACTCGCAGCCCCTTAAGACCGCACTGGTCAATCAGCGCGGAGGCATAGTTGTCCGGCGGGCGCTTGAATGTGCTGCCAGCGCTCGGATACTCCAGAGGCTGTTTTTCTCTGCGGCGAGCCATGTAGTCGTCCATTTTTATGCGGATTTCTTCAGGCGGCGCGGGGGTCAGCTTAAATGTCGCCCCAGTGAGTACACCATCCATTTCCATAAACGCGCTGCGTCTGTAGCTAAAACCCATCTGCGGGGCGGTAAACTCGATAAGGTTTCCGCCGAAATCCATAAATCCGGCGGTGTGCGCTACATCCTCAATCTGGCCACCGTAAGCACCGGCGTTCATGTAGAGCGCGCCGCCAACCGTCCCCGGGATGCCATAGGCGAACTCCAGCCCGGCAAGACCCTGTTGCTGGGCAAACCTGCAGAGGTTGCTGAGCTTTGCCCCGGACTGGCAGCTTATAAGAATTTCGCCTTCCCTGCGGATTTGAGAGAAACTCTCACCCAGGTGGAGGATTGTGCCATGATAGCCCTCATCCGCGAATAGCATGTTTGAGCCCGCGCCCAGCACCAGCAGCGGGATTCCCTCCCGGCTGGCAAAAGCCAGCGCCAGAGCGACTTCATCTTGGCTGCCCGGCTCTATGAACAGAGCTGCCGGCCCCCCGATGCGAAAGGTAGACTTCTCACCTAATGGAACGTCCCTGGTATAGCCTATGCTATTCTGTGCGAGATGCTCGGCAAATGCCTGGATTTTGTCCATCTGGCAAGCTCCTTTATCTAGTCAATGCGGCCAAGTGCTCGCATGAATCTATCGTAGTTGGCGTTTAGAACAAGCTCTTCCGGGAAACCGATTTCCTCCAACATCTCGACAACATCTTCTACCGCGCCTACTTTTAGGTTTATGTGGGCGTCCGAGCTTAGGACAATGGGCACGCCTACCTGTGCGCAAAGCGCGGCTATCTCGCGGCAGTTGTCTATAGACTGGCCGCGGCGCATAGAATGAGCGTTCAGCTCTAAAACCTTACCGCAGGCCTTGAACGCCTCGAGCACTGGAACGAGCTCGAACTCGTAGCCTGCCCTATCGCAGTGGCCGATGACTCGAATAAGTGGGTTTTTGGCTATTTTTATCCAACCGCGGGTATGCTCGGCCACAGTTGCGGGTGCCAGGCAAGGCGGGTGGTAAGAGGCTATCACCCATTCCAACTGGCTGATAATTTCGTCGGGCAAATCGACCGCGCCATCATAATCCAGTATATTCAGCTCGGCTCCCTTTATGATCTCGATGCCGTTGATTTCTGTGGGCAGAATACTGGGCAAGGTGCCAAAGTGCACCTTGCTTGCACCGCCGGGCAGAGCCGGGGCATGTTCGGTGAGGCAGAGGAATCGGTGACCCAGCTCTTTTGCCCTCGCCGCATTTTCTGTGATAGTGGAGTAGGCGTGGTCACAGGCAACGGTGTGGGTGTGGGTATCTCCTACGATGTTTATCATCTATGGCTTCCTTCCTTGGGGGGCAGTTGATTGCGGGTATAGCTGCATTTAACAAATCCTACAAACGGTCGGGCATGGAAGCCCGACCCTACATAGATCTGCCAAAAGTGTTGGAATGTAGGGGCGGGGTTCCATCCCCGCCCGATATGCCCTTTGCTGATGGAGTTGAGGATATTTAATCAAACGACTGTAAGTTAGTGTTTACTTCGCTCTCGGGTATGTCGTCGGCTATGCCCAGCCTGGTCAGCAAGTCGTGGGCAGCGTTGTAGCCCATGTTCTTCTGGCGCTGGTTCATGGCGGCGACCTCGATTATCACAGCCAGGTTGCGCCCGGGCTTTACCGGAATTGTTAGTATTGGCACCCGGTTCTCGAGTATCTCAGTGTAGGTGTTGTCCATACCCATGCGGTCGTAGAGCTTTTTGGAATCCCACTGTTCCAGCTGGATGATCATGTTTATCTGCTCGGTTATCTTGACCGAGCCTATGCCGAACAGCCTGCGCACGTTTATTATGCCTATCCCGCGCAGCTCCATAAAGTGGCGGATATTGGCCGGGGAAGAGCCCACCAGCGTCTTTGGCGAGACCCTGCGGATTTCTACCGCGTCGTCGGCAATTAGCCTATGGCCGCGTTTAACAAGCTCGACTGCGGTCTCGCTTTTGCCCACACCGCTCTCGCCCATCATCAAGATGCCTACGCCGTAAACTTCTATAAGCACCCCGTGCCGGGTGATGCGAGGGGCCAGCTCCACCGTAAGGTTGGAGACAAGGGCCGACACAAAAGCGGAGGTTGTCTCGTCGGTGCGCAAAAGAGCGCAGCCGTGTTTTTCGGCTGCCTGCAGTATGGTAGGGCTGGGCTCGTTGCCGTGGGCCAGCACCATGGCTATTGGTTTTTGGCTAAACAGCTGCTCGAGCATTTCGGGCATTTCGTCTTCTCGCCGGGCAAGGTAAGCGTGCTCGGCGTTGCCCATAACTTGAATTTTCCTGTTGTCAAAGTAGTCCAAAAAACCGGCCAACTCCAGCCCCGGCCGGTTGACTTCGGGGGTGGTCACGCTTATCTGATCGGCATCCACAGGCAAATAAACCGACGTCAGGTTGTGCTGCTCCATCACATGGGAAAGCTTGACATCAAATTGTGTGCTCAAGTTTGGCCTCCGGCTTTTACAATTAACAATTGACAATTGTCAACTGCCAATTGCTATTATACCACGCGGCTGGCGGACACACAAGCCGGCGCCGGCAAATAGCGGTGGTACCGCATTTGCCGGCGCTATTTATTGACGAACCCACCCGGTGTGCGTGCGCTACATGCTGTGCCCGGCCGCATCGGGGTTGCTGTAGCTGTGGGTATTCGGACCCCACGCCACAGCAGACTGCGACGACTCTCCATTTGCCCGGTGGTGTGGTGGCTCTACTTCCGCGCTGGCCCTCTCGAGGTACTCGTGGTAGGCCGAAAGTATCGCGCTTTCCAGCGTGCCCCTTGCTTGGGGGGTTATGGGGTGGCAGATATCCCTAAATACGCTGTTGTCGTCCTTGCGGCTGGGCATTGCCACGAACAGGCGCTCCGGGCCCTCTATCACCTTAATATCGTGCACGGCTAAATCATTGTCAATCGTGACCGAAACCAGCGCTTTTAAGCGTGTGTCCTGGTAAGTTCTCCGCACCCTTATATCCGTTATATTCAAACGAAAGACCCTCCCTAAAGTTGCATGTTTGTTGGCTTTATTATTTTTACAGCGCGGCACATTTATGCATCCGCGGGCTATCTTTTGCAAAATATCCTGCCAAAATTTATTGCCGGGGTTTTCTTCCTGGGAAAATATGTTATAATGGTCACTGAGGGTCGTGACCATTATAATTATGCGCAGCGCCTCGCCCCTGTGGGGCAACCGGCCTTTTGGTGCGCAATTACTAAAACCGAAGTACACATATTGCGAACATTATAACCACCAAGGAGCTTCTCTATGACCCTAGATACTCTAGCCCAAAATCCTTGCCGGGTGCATTTTATAGGTGTGGGCGGTGCCGGTATTTTCCCGCTGGTGCAAATTTTTGCCGCCCAGGGGCACACACTGCAGGGCTCGGACAACAACCCCGGAGACACAACCCAAGCCGAGGAGCTGATGGGGGTGAAGGTCTTTATCGGCCACCGCGCAGAACAGGTCGCCGGTGCCGAGCTTGTTATTTACTCTGCGGCCATACCCAAAGATAACCCAGAGCTATTGGCCGCCGGGGAGCTGGGCATACCTGTTTTTGAGCGGGCTCAAGTGCTCGGCTGGCTGAGCAAGCAGTACCCACTGTGCATCGGTGTTGCGGGCTCTCACGGAAAGACTTCCGCGACCGCTATGCTCTCCCAGATACTGGTTGGCGCGGGACTTGACCCAACTTGCGTTATCGGCGGCAAGCTGCCTCTTATAGGCGGCGGTGGTCGCGCCGGTAGCGGGCCGCTGATGGCGGTAGAGGCTTGCGAATACAAGGACACCTTCCTCAGCCTTAGCTGTTCGGTGAGTATAATTCTCAACGTTGACGCCGACCACCTCGAATATTTCGGCGATTTAGGCGGTGTTATCCGCTCGTTTAGACAGTTTGCGCAAAATACTTCTCGTCTGGTTATCGCCTGCGGGGACGACGAAAACACACGCGCTGCTTTGCGCGGGCTTGACAAAGAGGTTCTGACATTCGGCTTTGAGGCGGGGAACGACTACACCGCCGAGAATATAAATATCGTAGAACCTACCCGACAGGAGTTCGATCTTGTTTTTCGCGGAAAAAGGCTTGCGCGGCTCTCGCTGCGTGTGCCTGGACGGCACAACATTCTAAATGCGCTGGCTGCCTGCGCCGGGGCCTTGGCAGTAGGCGCTACCCCTGCCCAGCTGGAGGAGACCTTGCCCGGCTTTAGAGGGGTAGGGCGCAGATTTGAGGTCTTGGGCAAAGCGCGCGGTGTAACCATAGCCGACGACTACGCCCATCATCCCATCGAGTTGGCCGCTACCCTAAAAGTCGCGATGGAGATGGGCTACCGACAAGTGTGGGCGGTCTTCCAACCGTTCACCTTCTCGCGAACAAAACACTTCCTGGACGGCTTTGCGCAGGCACTGAAAATACCGCACTGCACTGTGCTCAGCGCAATTATGGGCGGGCGGGAGCAGAACACCTACGACGTTCACACGCGGGATTTAGCGGAGAAGATACCCGGCTGTGTCTGGTTTGAGAGCTTTGAGGAAATTGCCGGGTACGTGATGAAAAACGCACAGCCCGGGGACCTGGTGCTCACACTGGGCTGCGGAGATGTGTACAAGTGCGCTAAGATGATGTTAGGGGCTGGCAGCTAGCGCAGAGACCCCTGCTTTTGCTGCCATATTTTCGTACTAAGTTTTTCATGTGGGTGATTGGATATGTACGATTTTCTATTTACAAACGCCTCTGTGATAGATGGCAGCGGAGCCGCGCCTTACACCGCCGATATAGGGGTATCCGACGGAAAGATCGTCGCTATATCCCCTAGCCTCCAAGTAGATGCCTCCCGGAAAATTGATCTTGATGGGCGGATTTTGGCCCCTGGATTTATTGATATCCACCGACACGCCGATGCCGCGCTCCTGCGGCCCGAATTTGGAGAGGCCGAGCTTTTTCAAGGAATCACCACTATCGTGAATGGGAATTGCGGCATGAGCGTTACACCGTTATCATTGCCCTACCGCGAAGAGGTGTTGGGCTATCTATCACCTGTAGTAGGCAGCCTTCCGGCAGGAGTGGAATTCGAAAGCTTTTCCAGCTATGTCAGCCTTCTAAAGAGAAGAGCGCTTCCGTTGAACATAGGCTCTCATGTCGGCAGCGGAACAATGCGCGCCACAGCTATCGGTTACAGGGAAAAATCTCTAAGCAATAGCGCGCAGAAGCTTTTGCACCAAAGCCTTGAAGAGGCTATGTCGGCCGGCGCGCTTGGAGTTTCGGTGGGGTTTTCGTACATGCCCGACCTTTACTATTCCCCGGAGGAGCTTGCAGAAGCTCTAGCCCCTATGCGCGGTACCGATATCCCACTTGTCTGTCATGTGCGGGGTGAGGGAGATATGTTATATGAATCGGTGCGCGAGGCAATAGAGGCAGCTAAGCTTCTTAGCGTTCCACTTCATCTCAGCCACTTCAAATGCATTGGCCGGCGAAATTGGGGGACTCTGCTAGGCAAAACCATAGAGTTGATTGAAGACTCTCGGCAGAGTGGTACCGAAATAATGTGCGACGTATACCCATGGGCAGCCGGAAGCACTCAGATGGCCTGTTTGCTCCCGCCTCAGTTTTTGCAGGGCGGGCCGACGCAAGTGGTAGAGCGGCTTGCCGACACCAAAAAGCGTAAAGTTTGCCGAGATATAATGAGCAGGCCAAGTTCGGAGTTTGAAAACATTGCGGAAAGTATGGGTTGGCAGTCGATTTACGTGAGCGGACTGGGAAGCGAGAAAAATCGCTGGTGTATCGGCAAAAGCATCGTGCAGATAGCAGAGATTCGCAAAGTTGACCCGTTCGATGCGGCATGTGATCTTTTGGTCGAGGAAAACTGCAATGTCACTATGGTAGATTATATTACGTGTGAAGAGGATATCGAGACAATTTTGCGCCTTAACTACAGCTGCTTAATATCCGATGCTATTTATCCGGATTCCGGACTGCCGCATCCGCGCGGATATGGCAATGTCGCAATGTTCCTCAGCGAGTATGTAAAAAAACGCGGTACCCTAACGATTGAGCAGGCAGTGCATAAGATGACCGCTCTACCGGCGAAGGCGATGCGCATAAAAACCAAGGGACTGATTCGAGAAGGTTTCGACGCGGATATTGTGGTTATAGAAAAAGATGGCATCCGCAGTGAAGCTGATTTTGAAAATCCCACACGGCTGACAGAGGGAATATATCTGGCTATGGTAAATGGCAAGATCGTACTAGAAGGTGGCTCTATTACCGGAGCTATGAGTGGCAGGTATGTGCGGCGTTGACGAGAATTTTACATTTGCTTTTTTGATCGGCAGGCTTCCTGCCAACTAGCGAGGCAGCATTTGTCGTATGACGTCGATTTTTGTTGTATTTATGTGAAAATTATGGCAATATGTAACTGCAATCAGCAGCGTCCAGACGCTGAGGGTGGTTAGGTTGTTCCTCCATTCGGAGGTGATGTTGTGGTTACATACAGCGAGCTGTTCTATTTTTCGCTCGTAATCATCGGCGTTATTGGCCTATGCCTAGCGTATAAAAAGAAATAACCGCACCTAGGCGGTTTGGTTGGCTATGCAATCAGTAGCCCCGCCACCGCACCCGCGCCGATATAGAGCGCCGGGTGCTTTTTGTATTTGAGCATCCCGGCCAGAGCCAGACCAAAGAGCAGAATAGCCTGCCAGTTAACCAGAGCCGCCCACTCTCCCACTGCCGGGGCGAGATCCACCTGGTGGAGCAGGGTCATCCTCGCGAGCATAAGCAGGGCCAGGGTTATAAGAGCGAGCACCGCAGGTCGCACGCCCTCAAGACCCGCCTGCAGCTGCCAGCTCTCCCTAAAGCGATCCACCACTTTGCAGACAAGGCCGACGATTACAATCGGTGGTAGGGTGAGTCCCAGTGTGGCCACCGCCCCGCCCAAAACCCCCGCTGCCTGAAACCCAGCGTATGTCGCCATATTCACAGCTATCGCGCCTGGGGTGGTCTCGGCCAGAGCGACCATAAAGCTTACGTCCTCCGCCGTGAACCAGCCGGTGCGCCCGGAAAGCTCGTAAATAAACGGCAGTGTAGCCAGCCCACCGCCAAATGCGAACACACCCATTCGCAAAAACTCGAGGAAGAGGAACAGATAGATCATCTCTCTGCCTCCACTCTGCGCCGCAGGGCGCTATGGGCAATGCCGGCTAGGATTGCACAGGCCACCACCGCGATAATAGGCACCCCCACAAGCAAAACCAGCGCCAGCGTAACAATGTACACCACAATTCCGAAGGTATCCTTTACCGAAGACTTCCAGAGCTTGATGATAGCCTGCACAATTAGCGCGCATACAACCACGCGTATCCCGAAGAATGCCCGCTGCACAAGCTCCTGCCCCAGAAAACCCTGAATAAACGCGGCGATAAACGTGATGAGAACAAACGATGGCACCACCACGCCCAGACAGGCAACGGTGCTGCCGCGGGTACCGGCCAGCTTGTGGCCCACAAAAGCGGCCACGTTTATCATTATCACCCCCGGCAGGCTCTGGGAAAGGGCGTAGTAATCGGCCACTTCCTCCTTGGTCAGCCAGCCGCGGCGCTCAACGGCCTCCCTGTGCATTATGGGCAGCATGGCGTAGCCGCCCCCAAATGTGAGCGCGCCTATTTTGGTAAATGTGGTGAAAATTTCTCGATAGAGCTTCATTGGGCGGCACGCCTTTCAGAGGTAAGTGTCTTTTATTCTTCCGTGGCAAAAGCGTCTTCTGCCGGCTCACTTTCGGGCTCCGGTGGGTCGGCAGGCAACTCAGCCTCCGCCGCCTGTGGTCGAAGCAGCAGCCCTACCCACAGTAGGTGCAGCCGCCAGAGCCAGACGGTGTGGTCGCGCATTGCTATATCCGGCGGGGTGAACGAAAAGTCGAAAAAGGTCGAAAAGTAGATGATTTGGGTCGTTACCAGCACTGCCGCAATCACTATCGCCCCGATAGCCGTTTTGCTCAAAGTCAGCTGCTTAAGTGACAGGCCGCCGATGGTAAAGCGGTAGATTAGTGCAAGGTCCAAAAACTTTAAAAGATACCATGCAACTGGCCAGAAGACTCTGGTCAATATTCCTGGCTCGTAGTTAAAGTTGTTGTCAATTAAGAACTGTAGCTGGTCGCCCCCATATAGCAGAAACTGCATAAGAAGCGAGAACAATCGCTGTGCCTGCGCTATGCCCACGGTTATCGCCGCGCAGAGCAAAACATTGCGCAACGTGAGGTAGCTCAGAGGATTGCGTTTGTGCAGGATAAAGAATACCCCGCAGAAAAACAGCAGGTTGAACAAAGTGGGGAATATAAAAGTATTTAGCACCTGAGGGGCTCCCGAAAACCTAAACATATCAAATGTCTCTCGAGTCTCTCGGGTGAGAAACCATTCGATAAACTCAAAGAGCCGCCACGGTAGGTTCCTGCTGACCCCATCAAATGCGAACATAAACGCAACCGATGCCAACATCCAACTGCGTGTGCCGAGTTCAAGTAATATAGGGCTGGCAGCAACTTCTTTGGCCGGCGGATCGCCTATCTCTTCCGGCCGCTCTTCCATCAGCTCGACCTCACAGTCTGAGCACTGGGCAAAGCCGTCGCGGTATTCGGCCTTGCATTTTGGACACCAGGGCATCTCGCCACCCCTTTCATTTCTGTTAACAGCCTACCAATATTTACTGCGTTAGTCAAGCCTGCACCGGGTGCACACAAAATAGAGCGGACGCTTACCATCGTCCACTCTATGTGTTGCATGTGATGCTTAGGGGTTGGGGGTAAAGTACGGTACTACCGTCCAGGTGAGCATCGCCTTGTGATCTGCAGCCAACGGTATATCGGTGGGCCTTGTGCGCACTTCAATGCGGTCGAAGCCAGTGGTGTCGGCCCAGTTGATAATTGTAAGCAGATCGTCGTTGTCTTGCTCGAAGACGTCTATATCCGAAAGTATCGGGAGCAGGTTGGTGAGCGGGTCGTCGCTCTCTCTAAACAGCCTACTGGCAAGCTCGTCACAGCTGTTATACGCGTTTGCTCTAACCTACAATTCCCAGCTATCGGCGCCCACACCGTTAAATATGGTGAATTCCACGTCATTGGGATCGGTTCCGTTGACTGGGTCTCGGCCAAGGTAGATTTCATCCGGCAGGAACATATTGATCGTGTGGTGCCCGTAGTGCAGATTTTCCGCTTCTGCGCTTATACTGAAGCCCAGCACTTTGAACTGCACCCCCAAAGTTAGGCAGTATGATATACTGTTTAGTGGAAGGGCTTTATTCTTTGGTAAAGTTGCCTGTTTATTGTGTCAAGAAAATGGGCAGACTGACTGAAAATATTATGCTAATAAATGGCAGTTGAAAGGAGCGTCTAGCGATGAGAAAAATCGGCAAAAACAGAAAGCTGTTTCAGGGGATTGGTATAGGGTATGTAGTCTGCTTGATTACCCATGTCATAGCGGCTCTGTTGCCTGTGTATGCGATAATTCCTTTTATTAACAACCTTGGCGAACACAGCCACCATTCACATGGCGGAGTAATGGAGCATATTTTTACGGATATTCTGATTTTGACCTCTGTAATCGTCCCAGTGGTATTGTTGACGTATATCGGTCACAGGGTTGTCAGGCATATTAAGTGCAAATACGGAGATGTACACGAGGTCAATCACTGCGACGAGTGTCAACATAGAACGTTTTGACAACCTTTGGGTTCGGTTGTAATCAGACAACATTTGTCAAGGAGGTTCTGTCTAATTTCTAAAAATATTTTTTAATACCAAAAATCTCAACCTCCACAACACAAAAAAAGTGCCGCCAAACTACATAAAGTTTGACGGCATAGATCGTTTTAAGTTTTCGTATGAGCTACTTCACAACCTCACGCACAGCTTCAATCAACCTTTCCATATCCCCCGGATATACTTCGCCTATATTCCCGATACGGAACGTATCGGCCTGCGAGATTTTGCCGGGGTACAGCACAAATCCTTTTGCCTTAACGGCCTCATAGAACACTTTGAAATCAAATTTATCATCAGGATACAAGAATGACGTTATAATTGGCGATTGCATGTTATCAGGCAGCAGGGTTGTGAATCCAATCTCACGCATACCAGCTACCATCACGCTATGGTTTTTGCTATATCTGGCGTGACGCGCCGTAATGCCGCCCTCCGCTTCAAGCTCATCGAGTGCCTGATAAAATGCGCGTACAACATGGGTTGGAGATGTATAGCGCCACTTGCCGGATTTGTCCATTTCTTGCCATTGGCCGACCAAATCCATGCAGAGAGAGCGGGCATTTCCAGCGCATCCCTCAAGCACATCGCGCTTTGCGATTACAAACCCGAATCCCGGCACACCTTGAATGCATTTGTTCGACGAACTCACGAGGAAGTCAATCCCCAACTTTCCAATATCCATTGGGATGCCGCCGAAGCTGCTCATCGCGTCCACAATCAGCGTTTTGCCTGCCGCTTTTACGATATGGGAGAGTTCTTCA
>Ga0131853_10000219_pt1 | contig 102214 bp, 65 predicted proteins | sample TergutLab28metaG_FD_92764 | JGI IMG/M metagenome (GOLD analysis project Ga0131853, IMG submission 92764) | Labiotermes labralis P1 segment gut microbial communities from Petit-Saut dam, French Guiana - Lab288 P1 (version 2) (version 2) | ecosystem: Host-associated > Arthropoda: Insects >...
ATTTGCTCCGTTGGATGCGGTGTTGCGGATATTGTAATATGCTGGCCTAAATGTGCATTTGGGCATAAGAATACGAGAAGCCATACGATTAGCCTGACGTTCAATAGCGGCATCGGTTTCTGAGCTTCTTGCTACTTTTATACTTTTACGATATGCGGAATCACCATCAAGAAATTCGCTGGCAAACTCCGTGTCCATTGTGCCATAGGATAAGCTGGCTGTTTCTCCAAGTCCTAAGAAATAATTCTTATCAATAACCCAATGGCCAAGCTCGTGTGCGCAGGTGAAGCGTAAGCGACCTATGCGGCTTTCGTGAAGTAGGCTTGCATCTATAATGACAGTTCCGGCTTTAACAGGAATAAGTTTATAGCCTTCGTTGTTTTTGTGTTCGTATATTGGTATTACTGCATCTTCAAATACGGTTTCGCCTAATATGCGACCGTTTTTACGGATGTGGAGATATTCTATAGTTAAACCATATGACTTTTCCATTATCTCCTCTACTGGTATAACCGCAGGTTCATGCAATAGGCAGGGGTCATATTGGGATATGATTTGTCTTGCGATGGTTTCAAGTGCTTCGTTGGTATGTAAACGTAAGTTAGGTTGTCGTAACATCATTCCAATTTCTCCTCCTTGCTTCGTTTTTTAAGTTTCTCAATAAATTCAATCCATTCCTCGTCAGTGGCATCTACATCCTTTGCTACACGCAAGGCTATTTTTGCATATTCATGGGTTGAAATATATTCCGGCAAATCGCTGGGTATGGCGACGTAGTTTTTGGATTGTGCCGCCAAATCATACATCAATTCCTCTTCATGTTTATTGAGTTTCAATAAGCCGACCAGCTTGTCAAGTATTTCTTTTTTCGGAGCTGAATCACGTCCTGTTTCTATGTAACTCATATATATTGGCGAGATGCCTAATAGCTCTGCCATTTTACGGAGAGATATGTGCGGGTCAAGCTCCATGCGCTTTTTTCGGATGAAGGTGCCGAAGGTTATTGGGTTGCTCATTTGATGCCACCGCCTTGGGAGTATACAATATGGTCTTGTTGTAATGGTTTTGTAGGTAAGCGATTTGACGCTTAATGATGTACGGTGATGCCTGTACATCATAAATATATTATAACGGTTATTTGCTCGGCATTCAATAGAAATTTTGAAAAATAGCCCAAGGTGGTAGTTTGAACTACCACCTTGGCTGTTGATAACTGCTGTAAGGCTCATAAAATCAAGATTCGCTTGCTGCACAAGGTATGCTCTGTTTGCACATGCTGCATACTGTGGCAAATGTCACCTGGTAAATATCATAATGTAATTGGGATTGTATATAAGGCATCATAGGCGTCATAAGCATCGTATGTTCTGGGCTATTCGGAAAGGGCCGGTTTGACACTTATGCTGTTCAAGCAATCTATGCTCTGTTTACCATATCGCGATATGCTTTCACGGCTTCATCAGGCGCAACAATTTTTATTGCGCCATCTGATGCGAATATCCAGCCATAGAAAGTCTTGCTGGCTGATATAGTGACATCGGCGTAGAAATGTTCGGAGTCTGAAGTGCGTGTGCTTACACTCTCGCCAAAGCGGTCTAATATTGTTTTCATCCAATCATTTGCACATTTCAAGGTAACATCCATTATGGGTCCATCGTACATCTGAAAGACGGATTTTGTATAGGCTGCCAGATTAAAGCCCTTTGGTGTGGGTACGGAGTTTATATCCATTAGCTTTGGTGCTGCAATTCTGTCCACGCGAAATGTTACGGCCTTACAATGGCTTTCTGAATGACCAAGAGCATAATAATGGTCGTTATTCCAGACAAGTGCCCAAGGAGAAAATTCATAAATCCTACGACCGTGTTTATACATCTTTTTCTTATCTGGGCCGTAATCGTAGTACATAAAACGGACACGTTTATTTTGGTTAATGGCTGTAAAAAGCAAATCAGTTGTTATGTAGGCAGTTTCATTTTTTGGCTTCACCTTTTTGTCGAAATAAAGGCTCTTTCTCAAACCTACGGCTTGATAAGGGCTTGCAAGTGCTAATAGCTTGTTTATCAACACCTTACTGCGTTTTGTAGTCAGAAACTTTGACGCTTGTGCGGCATCAATCAATAGCTTCAACTCTGGCAACTCAAAATGCCGCCCACCGATGAAATATAGATTCTGCTTAGATTTCACCTCGACTATATCAACACCATAGTCTAAGAGTGTTTGAATGTCAGTAGGGATTGTGCGGCGGTTTGCTGTAATGCCATTTTCTTCGAGATATCTGAGGATTTGGTTTATGGATAGTGGATGTTGTTCATCTGAGTTATCCTGTAGACATCGTAAGACATATAGGGTTCTTGAGGTGTCACGCATTTTAGAGCCTTTCTTAAAGTTAATATTCTATAAAAACGTATGTATGCTTAACTTTAGAGCAATATACTAAACAACAACTCGGTCTTGTTATAAACATGCCAACTTAAACACTGCATATAATCTGCGGTGACATAGTTGCTTGCAGCCCTTTGCCCCATATGCAACCGAAGCTCATTGATGCTTCTAATATGCTGGTTGAAAGGTTCTGTGCTCTCTGCGCGTCACCTCTCTATCAGCTCAAATTAAACGCCACATCTATCTCCCTAATCTCCTCATCCGAAATATGCACCATCTCCCCAATATCCTTTGCAGCTATAATGGAGTGTGCGGTAGCTTCACAAACCTCAAGACGGTCAAAAGCATCAAGCAGAGAGCTTCCAGTCGCAAGGATTTGATTATTCTCACATATTAACACCGGCGTTTTTTCCGAGAACATGCTTACAACATTTTCAATGTCAATAAATACAGATGAAAAACTAACCTTTTGTATGTTGCGCAGCAAGATGTAGCTTTCCGGAATGGTGCGTGGGTCAAAGACGGCATCTGTAACTGCAAAAGCCATGGCATGAGGCGGCTCTGCTCCCAAAACAGAATGAATGTTTGAGTGCTTTTCATATATGAGCTTATGCAGCCTTACAGAACGCGACGGTGTCTTGCCGTATTCTTTCATGCCATTCTTTATAAGCACCAGGTCATCCTCTGTCATATACGCACGGTCTATACCGGATGGCGTTATCAAGAAACTGCCATCAGAAAGACGAACAGAGTATGTGCCGCGTGTACTGCCGAATAGCCCTTGTTTATATGAGCGTTTTATCAAGGTAACCATATCACGCCTTGCGGCACATTCTTCAGAGCTATGTTTATTAACAATAAAATCATCCATTGTCATATGGTCACGTATAGAGGCGAGGTTAAGCTCACTATCAGCAAACAATTTCAATCCCCTTGCTTTGCTTGATTCATCTGACTTACCTGAACTTATCAGCTTGCTTGCGTTTATCTGTAACTTCGCAGTTGCTTCCAACGTTTCAAATTTCATAAAGCAATCAAAGAGATTATCGCTGCCTATAACAAGTCCGTGATTTTCAAGAACAACAATATTGAATCCTTTGACAAACTCAGCAGATATCTTTTCACCAAGCTCGGCAGAACCGGGGACAGCATATGGGGCTATTGTAATGCTTTCGCATGTGCGCCTAGAGTTCGATGTTAGGTTAAGTTCCGGCAGTTTTCGTATAACTGAAAATGCAACCAGCTTTGGTGGATGTGCGTGAAGCACCGCACGAATATCCGAACGCTTTTTGTAGATTGAGGCATGAAACGGCAACTCCACCGATGGCTTATGTGGGCCGATAACTTCCCCATCAGGTTTTACGCAACAAATATCATTGCGCGTCAAAGTGCCTTTATCAATACCTCCAGGTGATATCCATATATCTCCGTTATCGTCAAGGATAGATAGGTTGCCGCCGGATGTGGTTGTTAGACCGCTTTTGTATATGCGGGACATTATGGATACTATTTGGTCTGCAGGGTGTAGTAAGCTGAAATTCATAAAATGCCCTCCTTCTGTAATACCATCTTAAATACCATCTTAGTTTTAGCAAAGAATGCCTAATAATCACTTGCCATTAGCTATAGGTTGGATGCCGTCACTCCTGTTTCACGCACCATAAAACTAACAACCACCGATATCGCCAATAGCCCAAAGAACACTTGCATTGCTCCTGACATCCCAATTCCGTCTGTAAGCATTGAAAATGCAGGCGCAACTACTAAGGATATCATCTGTCCAAATCCGCTAATCATAGCCATAGCTCCGCCAAGAATAACTGGGTTTGGCGGGCTAAGTGTTTCCATTGTTATAGTTGTTTGCGCCGGCATACGCAACATAAATCCTATCCCTATCAGTGTGACGGAGATTATCGTCAGCACTTGTGTGCCTCCAAAAGCAAACAGCAGTCCACCCAAAGTCATAATAATAATTCCTAGCTGAAAGATAATTTTACGCTTGCCTGACTTTGCAACAATGAAGCCGCCTGCCAAAGCACCTACAATAAATGTTGCATTCAGAACATTTGCCGCCATTACCGAAAATCCCACAGTGAAGCCTCTCTCATTTTGCAAGAATGTGGGCATAAATGTGGTAAGAGCTGTAATTGCGCACATAATAAAAATACCGCATATAGTTAACATCCTAAATTGCTTTACCCCAAATGCCTTCCGTAACGAGCTTGATTGTTTTTCAGTAACTATATTGGGATTAGGTTTGCTCGCTTCTTCAAGTTCTGTATTTGACCGGCCAAAAAGCATCCAAAGCAATGCAACAATTGCAATAAAGGCAGCATATATGCCAAAAACTATTTGCCAAGAGTTAAATATCTCTGAAATTGGATTTGCTATTGAAAGAGCAACTATACTTGCTAAACTGTTTGCTATTAAATTAGCGGTTATCATGTATGTACGCTGATTTCCCTTGAACCATGTACTCATGTAAGGCATTACCGAAACCGACATAAGTCCAAAGCCAATCCCTGATACAATGCGTCCCAAAAAGAAGATAGCAAAATTATCGGCTATGAAGCAGACGGCACTACCGAGAAACATCAGCCATACAGAAATAAATATAGTCTTTCTAATGCCAATCTTGCCTTGAATATTGCTTCCTAAGAACATGCAAAGCCCTGATATAGCAAGCATTACTGTCATTGAAAGCCCTGCAAGAGCAAAGCCTATATCAAGACTTGCCATAATGTCGTTCATTAACACAGCCATAGCAAGATAGGGCAGCATAGTTGCCAGAGGGGTGATTAGTATTAGTGCTCCAATAACTATTTTTAGTTTTGGATTGATACTTTCTGTTTTCGTTGTTTTCATTCTGGATACTCCTTCGTGTTGAGGGGTTTAGGCTAGTGCTGCACAAATGCCGTTATACGACCCAAGGACGCACCAACTATGGCTTTAGTCACTCAATTACTTGCCCTTTGAGATAGCACCTCATCTTCATATCTCTGCACCTCTCCAAACCAAGTAGCTTTTGCAGGGACATTATTGATTACACAAAAATAATCCCAAACATCTCCGAGAGGATAAGTTTTAATTTCTTCTTGAAGCATTAGAAGTTCGGTGAATCTCTGCTGCCTTTGCAATGTACGCATATAATCATGAGGGGTTAATAATGCGGCAAGTAATGCCTTTTGCATATTACGTACCCCGATAACCCATGCAACAATACGGTTAATGCTTGCATCAAAGAAATCCAACCCCAGAAGCACTTTGTCTGCACCGTGGACAATTATCTCTTTTGCGATTTCTCTTGAGCTATCATCCAATGCAACAACATGGTCACTATCCCAGCGAATAGGACGAGTTACATGTAATGCAACCTTCTCAGAAAACGCCAGCATAGATGAAATTTTGTCTGCAACATTTTCTGTCGGATGGTAATGTCCATTATCTATTAAGCACAATATGCCTTTTTGTGTTGCGTAGTTCATGTAAAACTCATGGCTTCCCACAGTGAATGATTCCAGCCCTATGCCGAATACCTTAGATTCCACCGAAACCAATACCTTATTTCTATCATAATCTGTAGCCAAAATGCAGTCTAACGAATCCTTTAAAATCATGCGCGGTGAAAATCTATCTGATGGTGTATCCTTCATACCATCAGGAATCCAAATGTTTAAATGACAATATGTATCCAACTCTTTTGCAAAATACTCGGCAATTTTAACGCAAGCAATGCCATGTCCTATCCAGAATTTACGTATATCTTCGTCGTAGCTTGACAAAGTAGCAACTTCTGCTTTGGGATGTGAAAAGAAAGTGGGGTTAAAGTCTAATCCCATCCCGCGCCCTTTTGCAAACTCCACCCATTTTGCAAAGTGTTCAGGCTTTAATTCATTGCGCTCGACAGGCTCGCCGCCTGTGATCGCATAGTTGGCATGGAGATTTAATCTGTGTTTGCCGGGGATTAATCTCAATGCAAAATCAATATCATCCATCAGTTCCTGATAATTCCTTGGACGGCCTATATAGTTACCTGTAGCGGCGATACCACCACTTAGAGGTCTGTTCTCAAATCCGGCTACATCATCCCCTTGCCAGCAATGAATAGAGATAGGAATTTTCGCCAGCTCCTCAATGGCCTGCTGGGAGTTTACCCCTATCTCTTCATAGATTGTTTGAGCCTCTATATAACGCTTCTCAATGTTAATCATATTCAGTTCCCCCTAGAACATATTTCAATTTCAATATTCGGTAATTTCAAATGATTTCCTTACACAGGCTCTGGCTTCTTGTATGCTACTAAAAACACCATGCTCCAACATCTGAACAAGTATATTGCCGATGGCAGTAGCTTCTATTGGTCCGGCCAACACCTTTTTGCCTGTAATATGTGCTGTGAGCCTATTGAGGTATTTTGATTGAGAGCCGCCGCCTATGATATGAATGTGACGGAATCTTTTTCCGGACAGCTCCTCTAGTTCTTTAATTGCTTTTCCGTAACAAGTTGCCAGACTATGATATACTACTTTTGCTAACTCCCCGGATGTTTTAGGCACCTGTTGGCCACTTTCTTTACAAAAGCCTTGAATTTCAGCAATCATAGATTGGGGAGCAAAAAATCTGGCATGATTGCAGTTTACTATTGAGGAGATATCAGCTTCAATTGCCAGTTTGTCCAACTCCATATATGTAATTCCAATATTTAAGTCAGCCTCAAGCTCCTTCTTGACACTTTGCAGCATCCATAAGCCCATTATGTTCTTCAAGAAGCGAAAAGTATCATTAACGCCGCCTTCGTTGCTAAAGCCCAATGACATCGCTCTTTGAGAAACATTTGGGATTGAGGATTCAATTCCTATCAGTGACCATGTGCCGGAGCTAAGGAACAACATACCGCCTGAATCGTTAAACGGAGTTCCGGCTACTGCAGAAGCGGTGTCATGACTGGCGCAGAGAGTCACCTTTGAGCTATATCCCAAAACTCGTTGTATTTCTGCAGAAAATTCGCCAACATGAGTTCCTGGCTGACTTAGTGAAAGGAAAATATCCTTTGGTAGCTCCAATTTTTCAATGATATCCCAGTTGCAATCTTTTGAGTCAATGTCAACCAAACCTGTAGTAGTAGCGTTCGTATATTCAGCCATTTTCACACCTGTTAGTATGAAATTCAGATATTCCGGCAACATAAGAAAAGTCTTTGCGCTTTTAAGTAGCTCTGGATTGTGAGATTGCAATGCAATCAATTGATAAATGGTGTTGAAATCGTTGCTTATTATTCCTGTTTTCCTGTACAATTTATCTTGAGAGATTTTTTTAAAGGCAATTTCATCCATGTCTTTTGTTCTGGGATCACGATAGGCAATGCAATCACCTAACACCTTATCGTTCGAATCTAACAAAACAAAATCAACGCCCCAAGTATCTATTGCGACAGATTGTGGGATAATGTCAATTTCGGCACATTTCTTCAAACCGGCAATGATTTCAGAAAATAGGTAATCAATATCCCAACAGATGCTACTATTCTTTTCGATGGTATAGTTGTCAAAGCTATGAATGATCTCTGTTTTTATGATGCCGTTTTCCACATGACCTAAGATGTGCCTGCCCGAAGAAGCCCCAAGGTCTATTGCGAGGAAATATGAATTTGATTGCATCGTTTTACCCATATAAATCACCTGCTATGATTGTTGTGTTATTAAATTTACAACTTCGTATCGTGATATTATGATAACTATCTCAATAAGACAAATATCGGAAAAACATTTAGAAAAGATAACTTTTCCGATATTTGTCTTACTTGCGATAAGTGTCACTAAACTCCATTCAACAACATTTTTTACTTGTCCGCCCTATAACTGCCAAGATAGGCCAAACTACCCTTCGGATGCCGCACCTGCGTAGTGCGGTCCACAGCTATCAACCCAAAAGTACGACTATACCCCAACATCCACTCAAAATTATCCAGTAGTGACCAGTGTATATAACCTTTAATGGGAACGCCATCGGCGATGCAGGCTCGCACACCTTCTAAGGCTTTGGTGATGAACTCGATACGCTCTGCATCATCATCCGTAGCCATCCCGTTTTCTGTTATTATGATATCACCTTTAAATAGCTCTGCCACTTTACGAGATACATTACCAATGGCAGCCGGGTAGTTTTCGTAGCCCATTTGGGTGAGGGGTGCATCGGCTGGTGGCTTTATTCTGCCCTGCGGCCCGATTATCTTGCGGGAATAGTTCTGCACGCCTATAAAGTCATCCTGATAGATGTATGGCAGATATTGTGTAAACTCCTCAATCCATTCAACTTCCGCTTCGTTCTCGCCGCTCGGTTGGGCTTGGAAGTCATGCAACGATAGTGTAATGCCAACTTTTAAGTGTGGACATACCGCCTTCATCGCATCACGAGCCTTTACATGAGCCTGAACAACAATTGCATTGCCAACAATGCCAGATGCGGGGGATAAGAAGGTGTTTTGAGGATTAATACCATGCTTTTCCATAGCTTCTTTGCCATACGCAACCATCCTTGCCCGCATTTGGTCTGCGTTAATGCCAACTTGCACATCGCCCTCCTTGCCTTGCATATCTTTCATGAGCTTTATTAATTGCAGGCCCATATTGGCCTCATTTATGGTGCATATGTATTTTAAATCGCCGCCCAGCTCTTTTGCAATCTTTTCGCAATAGGTCGCAAAGAAATCAGCCGTTTGGGGATTACCCCAGCCGCCTTGTTGTATCACCCACACAGGGCTGGTGAAATGGTGCATTGTAATAACAGGCTCTACACCATTTGCACGGCAGAAAGCTATTTTGCGGCGATAATGGTCTATTGCATTTTCATCAAAATCACCTTGCTTTGGCTCAATTCTCGCCCATTCAACGGAAAAACGATAAGCGTTAAGCCCAGCATTTTTCATCAGGACGATATCCTCTTCATAGCGATTGTAATGATCAACGGCGTCAAGAGATTTTTCCTTAAATGTAGTATTGTCCAGATGCTCTAAGGCCCAAAAATCGCTGTTGGCGTTGTTTCCTTCTACCTGATGGGCGGCCGTAGATGCGCCCAGCATAAAATCACTTGGAAATTTTGTCATTTTGCAGTCTCCTTATAAAGTTATTTTGATATGACTATTTCAAGCTCCTATTTCGTCCAAAGAGTTACAGTTCCGCACAAACCACACCTATTAGTAGGTTCTGGTACTGGCATACTAGGGTGTCGCTGACGCTTCGGCACTTCGCGCTCAAGTGTAGTAGCAACCTCAATGGCAATGTGATTCTTGCCATGCTGTACCAACTTCGTGATATCATATACAAAGGTTGGAACTATCTGTATTCCGGCACTAACGCCGTTTACAAACGCCTCAACACCTTCTGCCGCATCAGAAATCTCCAGAACAACTTGCTCGACTTTACCTAGCTCAACTTCTTTCTCATACCGCACAAACCCAGCAAATTTTGACTGCTCTTTTTCCAGGCTGTCTGGCAGGTTTATGGTTTTAGCTTCGCCAAAATTCGGATAGGCTTTAGATGTACATGTGCTACGTTGCCAGCTTTCAACTAATGCGGTAGCTTGCCCTTCAGATTTGATTGGCTTATTTAGCGGAGTATCAGGCGCATCAAACAGCACTATCAAGCTCTTGCGCGACTCCAGTAATATTTTGATTACCGTATTGCCGTCACTCTCCTTAGAATCAACGCTTTCCAAAACATTGTCCCAGGCGTTGTAAGCATAACATGAACCGGTCGTAGGGACTGTAACCTCGCCTATGTATGTCTCTGCGCCCTCATTCACAAAATAATACATATCATTGCCATTATTATACCGGAAACAGCGCATATAATTGCTTGCAGGCGTAAGATGTATTTCTGCCACATTAAGCGAATCAATATGCGACATCAGATTGTCTAGGGTCACTACTTTGCAGTTTTTCAGATTCTCTAGCAAGTCATTGTCTCCATCGCACACACCAATAGGCAGCCGATTAATAAAAATCACAGGAAATCCTTTGTCCACAAGTACGGTCACTGCTTTGGCAAATTCCGCAGTTACAAACGATGTTTCCGGCACAATCAACACTTTATATTCTTGTGTGTTAACTTTTAGGGTGTTGCCAAGTATAGTACCATATTTCTCCTCGGCAAACACATCGGCCGGTATGATATGATAATCAATCTGTCTTTCTGCCAGTAGCCTAGCCGGCACTTGGCTATACATGCAAGTGCCACCTGTCCAGTCTGCCTCCCCGTGATATAAAATAGCCACAGGAATAGATGCTTGTCCATCGGTTATAAGCTCGCATATGCGATTCATATATGCCATCAATGCGCCAAAATGACGATATTGCGGATTATGTCCATGAGCATAGAAATGCGGTGGACAGTCCGGATCAGGAAATGCTTTAGGCGTAAAAGCATGAGGTACATAGTAATTTACCCCGCGCACCATAAAGTGGTCTGCAAGGTATTTCATCAGGTATACCCCGGCCTCCCAACCATAATTGCCAAAATTTTCGCACATGGCACGGCCTTTTTTAAGCGGCTCAATGGCGGCGGCACTTGAGGCAAGCTTACCAAGGGCAAAATGAAACAATTCGCCGTCACGAGGAGTTCCTAAAGGCGATTTGCCTTCTAAGTGCTCACCTTGGGGCAGCACTTGACCGCCAATATTGTCGATGCCGGCCATGCTTTGTCCACCAAGACCGCGGAAGAAGTGGCCAAGGCTACTACCTGTGCGTGTATGCTGGTTTTCATCCTCTATCAAATGGCCGATATACTCCACACCGCGCTCTCTGCACCAATCGCCCAGCTGATATGAGAAATTCTTCTCTACATGGCGGGTTATGGTGTCCATAAAGTCATAGCGCACTTTGGCTTTTACCTGCGGCGCAAAATCTTCTTCCCAAATAAGCGGCAGATGCTTGACCCAATCATCACCCCAGCGTGATTTCAATGCTATTTCAATCTCATTGCTAAAGGGCTGGTCGTCCACCTCCCATAGCCGCTTGCCTGTTTCATATAAATGCCCATTTCCTAGCTCCGGCTCGTCAGAGAAAAACCCGGCTATTGTTTTGCCAAAATCATCTTTATATCGTGTAAAATGCGGCTCGTATACGGCATCAATCAGCAATCTAACTGACTTTTCGCTCAACATATTTATGTAATTGCGATGTGGGCCGCGATTGCGGGTAAGGTGTACGGCGTAGATTTTCCATTCGCCATCAGGGGCAGTCCAACTTATGCCCCCATTGACTTCCTCCAGCGCAACAACATCTTCAATACCGCAACCCAGCACTTTAACGGCCATCACACCAAGTAAGCGGTCATCATCAAAGGTCGTCAGCTCCTCCTTGAGTACATAGGTTTCAATCATGCTCTTCTCGAAAGGCTTGGCATCCTTGTACTGCTCGTGTCCTATCGAAACAGCCTCGCCGCCTTTAACTGTTTGCAGCACATTATATGTCACAGATTGCCGCCGCATTTCTATCGGCGCATTTTCCAGCGCGCCATTGGCATATCCCGTCGGAAAATGGCTATCGTCCAAAATCCAAACCTTCATGCCGCGTTTTCTGGCTTCGTCCAGGATGATATCCATATCCCGCCACCATAGCGGCCCGCAAAAGTCCGGGTGGGGGCGGCTTTCTACGCATACGGCGCCTATGTTTGCGGCTTCTATGATTTCCATATAGTGGCGTAGTACGGACTCCTCCTCGCCGTGCTGCCAGAAGAAGGGTAGGATGTAGTTGTTGCCTTGGCTGTTAAGTAGGTTTTTAATTTTTTCATTCATAGGCTTACCTCACCCCTTCGAGAATCTCAACCCCATCAGGAGCATGAATTTTGACTTGCGGTTCATCGTTTTCAAGCTTCCATTCAACATAGATTTCTCCATGGGGAGTCATTACATTGCCCTTTGCCCATTGTAAATATCCCACAATAGGATTAACTGAAACAGCAGCATATCCCGGCTTTGCTGGGCGCACACCTAAAATTACACTGGGAAGCTCATAAAGAGCTAAAGAACCCCATGCGTGACAATCGCTACGAGCATCTGTGTCATTTTCTTGGCATGTGGTAAGATTGTTTCTAATCATTTCATGCCAAGGCTCCCATAAGGTAACGGTTTTCTCGTACATGTCAGCCATTTCTAAAGCACGGAAAAGATAAAACGCCATAGCAACAGAGCATTTGGACCATTCTTTCTCATTCAACGCTCTTTCCATTATCATTTTGTGATTATCCTTTGGCGCGGTTTCTGTTAATACCGCCCACACTTGACAATGTTGGCTGTATTTACTAACGCCCGGTCCATCGAGATATACTCCATTTGAATCACGGCAATGTCGATTTACTGCCGCCTTAATAGCATTGGCCCGATGCGTGTAATCAGTTGCACGCTCTTTTTTATCAGTATAACTTGCAAGCTCTGCGGCCATATCTAACGTGTAGGCATACAAAAGACTCTCCATAGTTATTGGCCCATGCAAAACAGCATCCGGCACTCCCGCTGTGCGTTGCCACTGTGCTGTCCAGTCTACAAATGACCAGCGTGGATTCATGTAGATAATGCCGCCCACTTGATTTACAAGTCCACGGTCATCCAAATTACGACCGAAAAAGTCTAAAATAGAATCCACCGTAGGCATGTAACGTGACACTAGTGTCTTATCACCAAAGTACATCATGTGGTCATATATCATCATAATGTAGAATAATGAAAAGCCCGGAATGACGTTGGGTGATACCGTTGGCCAACAGCAGTTTGTAAGACCATCATAGCGCAGGCTTCGGTGGAAGTCATCAATCGTGCGGCGCGCCATGCGGTCGTCTGCGGCTACAGCATAAGTAAACAGGATTTGTGTGCGTGTATCCATGGCATACTGTAACTGCTCATAGAAAGGGCAGTCCTCATAGGTTTCATGCATACAGCGAAGCAGAGAGCGCAGGCTGATATCCCAAATTGAGGCGAGGCTATCGTCAGAGGTTTCTACAGTAGTTTTCGCTTCTAACGGATAACCCGTTTCTCTGTAGGAAAAGCCCATTATGTGGAGCGGCTGCTCACCCGTTTTAATTTTTAACTGCACAAAACGGAAGGTGCGAAACCAAAAGGGCTCGTAGCTCTCAGGTATAGTTTCGCTTCCGAATCCTCCAAGTGTATAATAGTCAACAAATCCTTGCAGGCTACCATTTTCGCTATCTGCCCTATTCCCTTTTTTGGGCATACCGCTTATTAATTCTTTTTCAGCCGGATATACATAGGACTCTGCTGTCATTATTTCTATTTTTGAATTAGCGCCTTGGGCAAACTGAAAGGTCAGAAAGCCTGTGGTAAGTTCTCCGGCATCAATTTCCACGATATGCTCACTGTTGGCATCCAGCGTAACTATTTGGCCGTTTAACAGTCCATTCCATTTATCGGCCTCAAGGGATGATTGCCTCACCTTCTGCACATTACTAAAAATAGTGGGACGTTCAAACATTTGTGGAATAGGCCGTGGCAGTAGATTTGCCGGACTTGTTCCTCTTGGTAATTGGAAAAGAGTGTATGGCACAGCATCATGCCAATCAGATACATCATAATCAGCATTCATCCAACCCTGCAAAGCCACATCTCCAGCCACATCTTCAAAGATGTCTAAGTAAACTCTACCCTTGCTTTCTGGAATAAAGCTCACATTTGCGTTTTCTCGCCATTTCCAAGTTTCGTCCGCAACAAGTGGCGAAGAATTGCCGCCTATGCACATTTCTCCATGCAAGTAAAAGCCCGGATATGCCGTGCGCCAGATAGAGTGATTTCCTTTTCGGAAAGGCGATAAGCGCAGCACTTCGGCGGCCAGGATGTTTTCACCATCCTTGAGATATGGCGCAATATCCACCGTTTCATAATACCAAACCTGTCCGTCACCCTTGCATGGACCAAAGGAAACCGAAACTCCGTTGACATACAATCTATAACGAGAATCAGCCGATATTTTCACTACGGCAGATTCCGGCTTGGCCTCTAAGCTCAAGCTATTGCGGAATAGGAAAAATTTATGTTCCTCCGATTCCTTTGTCCCTGTCCATATCCAACCTGTAGGCGGAAAACGATACTCCATATGCCATATACCCCTTTCTGCATTGTATTAATTACTTATCTTAATTACTGCCTCAACGCTTTCAAGCCCTTGGCTCTCAATACGCAAGATGGCTTCACCGGATTGGGTGTCTGAGCGAATGATAGCCAAGCATGATCCCAACCTACTTGTAAATTCGCCTGTTGTGTAATTTTCTGCAGTAACAGGCTCACCCGTGCCTAAAGCTGCTAAAGTTCCTTCTCCTGTAACGGTTGCTTTTAAAAGCCTATCATCAAAAGGCATTACGTTACCTTGGTCATCTATCAGTTCAATGACTACATATGACAACGAATTACCATCAGCAGCTATCTCTTCTCTCTCCGGCACTAAGCGTATTTGCGAAATCACCCCTGGAGTTGTCAATGTTTGGCGAGACACCTCTTGTCCATTTGTGTAGCTCACCGCAGTGAGGGTGCCGGGTTGATATTCGATCTCAAATTGAGCTTTATAGCGATTTTTCTTGCCGGTGGGTTTTTTGCCCATGTTGTCACCATTAAGCGTCAACTCAACTTCATCTGCGCGGCTATAAACATCTACTTTTATTGGTTTGCCTTCATAGCCGGGATATTTCCAAAACTCATATGCTTCTGACCATGCCCAACGCCCCATAACCTCTGTTTTATCATGGTTTGCTGGATTGTGCGCCAACATATAGGTTTCATCAGAGCCCCAAACAATGGAACGAAAATAGGATTGTGGGCGTCGGAATCCGCATATATCAAAATCTCCGCAGAATGCCGTGCGCCAAGGGTATCGTACCGGCGCACCCTGGAAAGGCGACATTGCAGCCGCTTCTTCTTCTGTCATATACACAACCTGACCAAGCCCGGCCTCGCCAATATAGTCTATGGCTGTCCATGTAAAATCACCTATCACATATGGCAGCCGTTCCACTAAGTCCCAAACCACATCAATCTGCTTCGGATAGCTCTCACCGCCCAAAATCACACGATTTGGGAATTTAGTGCCATCTTTCTCGTAATAATGATCAAGGTAATTGTAGCTAACCGCATCCAAATCAGTAGCATAGGGTGCAGTCATATCCGCCCAAACTGAATCAGACCAGGCGGTGCTAAGGTTTTGCAAGCCATCAGCTTTAGAGCTTTCGGCCTTTTCTTTCAACGACATCATCATCATGGTCATGTCGTCGTCATCAAGCCCGTTAAATGGCGCACAAACTGCACTTGTTATAGGACGAGTAGGGTCAAGACTACGTGCATAAGCAGCTATTTTGCCTGCCCATTCAGCACCGAATGATACTCCGTTGCGCTCTCCAATTTCATTGCCTATCGACCACATAATCACACAAGCACGGCTGCGGTCGCGAGTCATCATTCTTTCTAAATCAGCCTGCCAATTATGTTCAAACACTAAGTGATAGTCAGAAGCCAAATGCCCATCTCTCATGCGCCAATTGTCAAAAGCTTCATTCATCACAAGCAGACCCAACCTGTCGCAAACATCTAACATGTCACGGCTTGGTGGGTTATGCGCGCAACGAACGGCATTGTATCCATGGTCTTTCAGTAGTTTTAGTTTACGATTTTCCGCGTCATAAAGAGATATCGCACCTAGCAGACCATTATCATGATGCACACATCCGCCTTTTAGCTTCAAGGACTTACCATTGAGGCGCAAGCCATGCTTTACGTCAACAGTAACCGTGCGTATACCTACCATTGTTTCATCTGAATCTCCGTTGTCCAGAACAGCCTTGGCCGTGTACAAATTAGGATTATCCACATCCCATAGCAGAGCATTTTCGATAACCAAGGGTATGCGTGCGGCTTTTTTTCCTAAAGGCGGCACAGTAACAGGGCTTCGTCCGCTTGCTACTACAGCTCCATCTTGCACCAGGGAAAAATCTACATACTCTGTAATAGTTCGTGCGGTGTGATTTTCTACCTTGACTTCCGCCATAGCATATGCAGTACCATCTGAATCAAGCCTTAGCGTATAGAAGAAGATGCTCCAAGGTGCGAGGCAAATCTGCGGGCTGTCCAGCAAATCTACGTGGCGATATAGGCCGCTTCCCGCATACCAACGAGCATCATGTGGCGCGGAATTATTTACGGCAATTGTCAACCTATTTTTGGCTCCGTATTTGATAAACGGCGTTAAGTCTGCATGAAAAGGCATATAGCCGTTAGCCTGCTGTGCGGCAAGATGACCATTTATTGTGACCTCGGCATTTCGATATGCTCCGTCAATTTCTACAACAACGCGGCGACCTTCCCATTCCTCCGGGATTTCGAGGTATTTCGTATAGGTGCCGATCCCGCCTTTGTAGAATCCTGTCAGCCTTTCTTCGGGTGTGTCAGGAGAAACATTGGTGTAAATAGTGAAGTCGTGCGGCAGATTAACTTCTTTGGCTCCTGCAAGCAACATGGGTATAAAGGCCGACAACCCCTTTTCGGCAAACAGCCAACTTTTACTGATATTTTCACGGCGCATGACAATCCTCCTCTTTATTTTCAATAAGTTGTTTTTCTAATTGACTTTTTATTTTAGGCATTTCTTTTTCTAGTTTCCAGAACACAACAAACACCGCAGCCACTATCGCAAACAACGCGGCTGGAACAATTCCCATAGCAACTCGTATTGTAAAAATGGCTGAGTTAGGTTGAGCAGTCAAGGTGCCATCGAAGCCGCTCAATCCTAGCATTACGCCGAGTAGACCAGGGCCCAAAGCGCCGCCAATAAGTGCTAAGAAGTTCCTAATCGAACTAAGCGTGCCGTCCATACGTTTGCCACTTTTGTAAACGTTGTAAGAGCCGACATCCAGTATAAGCAAGTCCGCCAGCATTACTGTGGGCAAGACCCCGATTGCATTAAAAGCCCCTGCAATCATCACTATGGGCATTGTGATATCCGAGCCGCCGGAAAACAAAATTATCCCGCCAATGATGTAGAAAACAGAGCCGACTACAACTAGGTTGCCCTTGGAAAACTTTTTGAGTAACCTCGGGAAAAACAGCATGGATGGAAGCACAACAATGCTTAATGTGCCCATAACCCCCATAAGCGCTATATCGCCCATGACCCACATGAAAAAGAACTGCCCAACCCCCATAGATGTAAATACAGCAGATACGAAACTTAAAACCACAAGTACACGAAGGTACTTGTTGTCTTTTAGAACCCTCCATATATCGCGCACCTTCGCCTGCTCGGTTGTTTCGCCCTCTATCTTCACCGTTTCTTTCACAAAGAAGAAGCGCAGCATACCAAGAATGCTCATAGGTATAGCAAACATAAGCACTAGATTGCTCCATCCCTGTGGCGTTGTGGCAAAATTGCTAACCAAAATAGGGAAGGATATGCTAATTATTATAGATACAGACATGCCTACGAAACCACCGAAAGATGTCAAGCGTATTTTCTGTTCATCTGTTGGAAATGCTCTCATCAAGTAGACTGAGTTTCCGGCATTTGTCAATGTGCCACAGACGGAAGATGCGAGGGTTTGGAAAGCAACAAGCCAGATGGCTTGAATTGTCAAACTGGCTTCACCCGGCATAGAAAACAATAGCCATGTGAAGAACCATAGCCCCAATATTGCAAACTCATACGGACGAGCTTTTCCAAATCTGGTTTGCGTTCTGTCTATCAACAGCCCGGCAGGTATAGCGAAAAAAGCATTGACAATCCTGCTGGCCATTAATAGCGTTCCAACTAAAGCCACAGGCATGCCCATAGTAGTAGTGGCGAACAGCATCAGGTAGCTCATTATAATGAAGTTTGATGAACCAGACGTACCTCTGGCCTGCCATGACCAAAATTTTCCTATACCTATACGATTGGGATTATCCTTCATGCCATACTCCTTGATAAAATCCTGCGAACAGAACCTTCTCCATCCAGCATTTCAACAAACAGATTCTCAATTTTCCTACCCAGCTTCGCTTCGTACAAATCCACTCCAAATATGTTAGGATTCGAAAGAATAAGCGCAAGTTGACCAGTATAGCTGAACATTTGGTCTGGGATGATGCCCTTTAATGATGACTGCAAAGTATCCATCATAGGGTCTGGACTTAGCTCGAAGCTGTTCAGATTATCATCAACGCCTAAAAGATATCTCATCCAAGCTGCAATTGCTAAAGGTATGCCAATTAAATCCTCTGTGTTCAGCTCCGGATGCGCCATATAAGCCTTGATAGTTTCGCCGAATCGTATGCCAACTTTCTGACTGGTATCGGTAGCTATTCTTTGCGGAGCATCAGGTATAAACGGATTGGGTAAACGACGCTCAATCACTTCATCAATAAAGTCTTTGGGACTTATTATAACCGGGTCTACAACTACCTTCATACCTTCATCGTAGCCGATTTTCTTTACCAGAGCAACCAAGTCGTTATCCTTCATTTCCTCTGCGATACTTGTGTAACCGAGCAGGCAACCAAATACCGCAAGAGCAGTATGCAGGGGGTTCAGGCAAGTAGTGACCTTCATGGTTTCAACTTTGTTGACTGTTTGGCGGTCTGTAAAATATACGCCAACATCATGAAGAGGTGGCCGGCCATTAGGAAAGGCATCCTCAATAACCAGATATTCCGCAGCCTCTGCATTTACAAATGGCGCAGTGTATGTATTTTTTGATGTTACAATAGGAGTCATCTGTGCGATTCCTAAGTTCTCTAAATGACTTTGCACAGCTTCTGAAGGTCGTGGTGTGATTTTATCAATCATTGACCATGGAAATGCAATTTTGGTTCTTAGATATGAAATAAATTCATCAGAAGCAAATCCGTTTTTTACCCAGGCTGTTGCAATTGCAAGGACAGCGTCTCTCAATCGGTCTCCATTGTGGCTGCAATTATCCATACTTACTAATGAAAGCGGATATGCTCCCATGTTAAAGCGAATCAGAAGCAGGGCGGTCACTAAGCTCATGATGTGCTTGGTTTCACTAGGGCGATTAGCCATGTCTGCTTTTACAATGGGAAGTAATGAGCCATCAGCGCTGTGCAGGGCATAACCCTTTTCGGTAATAGTGAAGCTAACCATTTGTAGCGATGGATTTGTAAACATCTTCTCAATTTTGCCTCTATGAACATCTGCTCTGTATGCAGCAGCCATTGATGCCACAATCTCTTTATCAACGCTTCCGTCATGGTTCATGGTGGCAAGAAGCGTCAAGCAGTCATGGGGAGCATAGATTTTGTCAATGATATCAAAGTCGAAACTCTCTGCCACAACGATGCCGCTGTCCACTTTGCCCTTATTGAGCAGCTCGTGTTGTAATCGTGCTATGTAGCCGCGAAAAATATTGCCTGCTCCGAAGTGCAGCCAAGAGGGGTTTTCTAGAGTATGTTCTGTCATGCGATCAAAATCAAAACTTGGTGCTTTAACACCTATTTTCTCCCATTGCGCTGCGTCTTTTAAGCTACTTGAATTAAGGTTAAGCATGAATTTCCTCCTTGCTATGATGTTTGATCGAGCTAATATTGCTAGTTTTGCACCACTATTCTAACCCTGGCTAAATTCTTAATCTTTGTGAAATTATCTGCCTCAAAGCCTCCCCTGCATGAAGTTACTCTCAACACAGCATAGTAAATACCTGGTTTAGCATAGCTATGTTCAGACGATATGCTTTTGTTGGTGCCATCAAGCTCTTCGGTTTTTTGAACCTCGGCTGCCTTGTCATCAAATACCCATTCAGCTTCCAACAGTCTCTCATTTTCATTAGGTACATCCAATTCTGCCGTAAAGCGTACTGTTTCTCCAGGCTTAACGATGGCTTTTTTGCTACCATTGGCCAATAAGTCAATTGTGGGTTGCAGTCCGCCCAAAATCCTTGAATCATCAGCAATCGCAACCTGCCCGTTGTTTACTGTATAATGTGTATTGGCGGCAGGTGCTTCACCTTTTTCAACCCACTTGCTCACATCTAGTAGAGCTTGGTATAGAACGCCCAAATATCCACACAAATGTAAATCATCCGAATCTTTTATAGCATCACCGTGGAATGCATTGTCCACGAACCATAGTCGGAACTGACTATCGGCAGCATCTCCCAAGTGTTCCTTGACTTTAGTGCGATACCAATCAGGCTGCCAAGGAAAGGCACTTTCGTCAAGCAATGCAGCAACTGAAATAACTTTTCCGTTAATTTTTCCACTCTGTACAGAGCCTGCAGCGCCGCGAGCAGCTATAGGACCAATTAACACCGAGCGCTGCGGGTATATAGGCTTACCATTGTTATCTTTGAACTGCTCAAAGCCTTCGTATTTTTCTTCAGGAACTTGATGGCGATGATAGGTTTGGATTGCGATATAGTCAGAATTATCCAGCAAAACGGCATCGCCCGGCTTTATCAACGAAAGTTTCTCCAGCATATCTTCCAAACCAAAACCTTCGCCTATAACAATTTGGTTGTTTTCAATGCGCTCAACAGGCAGTCGATATCCGGCGGCAGCTCCGCTTTGGATAATCAACTGCATACCTCCCATATACAAATTTCCGGCGGGAACACTATCCAACATAATTGTGGGACGAACAGCTAAATGGGTTTGCATACGTTTCCAAGACTCATCAACTCCGGACATATCTTTGTTGATATTTGAGGATACGTCCATATCAGGAATATTGACCGAAACGATACTGGTTTGATGTTTAACCCTATCCCTTACCGCAGACCCATTGACATCAGTACCCAAGTATCCCGGAAGCTTCCAGAAATCCTCAAAGTATTCGTTGTCTAGGGCATAGATGTATCCTGTCAGTAATGGAAGCGAGCCATCATCCAAGGTTTCATGCTGATACCAAGCCCTTGGCGGAAAGCCCATCCTTGTAATTTCCTCTAATGCAGCGCATTGCTCATCATTCAAACCCTCATATTGATTTCCATTGCCGCCAACCTCGACAGCATCTGCGACCAGATGTAATTTTCCTCGCAATAGTCGCTTTGCATGGGCACGAACGGTAAAGCAGTTAGGGATTGCCATGGGCGAGCCAATCACATAAGGTACAGCTCCATCCCATGTGGCTGTATTCTCAATGCAAGCCATGGTTTTGAAGCCGCCGCCACTGCCGCCATAAATATAACCATATGGTCTATGATCCCCATACATTTTAGCAACAATTTCTCTAGAATACTCAGCAGCAGCCGCGCTTGCCCGATATTGTATTGCCGGGTCAGGAATGTGAGCAAACGGGTTTGTTACACCCATATTTGACTCCACAAAGTAACCACCGTGGGTTAAGGCAAATGCGATTTTGTCCTCAATGCCTCTAAGATTTATTGATGCATCCTCGTGACCTGCGGCCGGTGGCACAAAATGATAGAATCGGCCCTCGTATGCATCTTTTTCGGGGAAAAAGAATGAAAATCGTGTATCAGTTCCCTCAAAACCGCCATGCACATAACGGTGGCGCACACTTGTTTCGCGCCATTCGTCAACATCTATATACGGCTTTTGAAAATACGTGTCAGAATTAGGGTCGTAGAGTCCCTTATCTATATCATGCATGGTGATCCCCCTTCTGTTATTCCGTTTTCGTTAAAGCTATCTATGCGTAGGTAGATAGGTTGACCCTTAATTAAGCCACCGATTTGCACTTCTTGGCCGTATACTTGATAGCTGTTGTAGAGTTTGTCCGGCGAATGACCCCATAGAACACAATATCCGGTGGCATCGCCATCCCAAGAAACAGTTACATCTATATCGCTCTTTCTGGTTGCTTTAATACTCGTTACAGGGCTTGGTAGAGCTCCTTTCCCACGACCAAACACACGCAGTCCCGAAATGCAGGCTGTTTGACTATAAGGCAGAGATAGAACAGTCAGCTTTATGTATTGCGCTTTTATGCCCTCTTCACGAACAATAAAGTCATGTGACAAGTCAGTATTTACTGCGCTTTTATCCTCTATAATGAAATACTCTTTGCCATCCATAGAGCCTTGCAAAAGCCATCTTGTAGGCTGATGAACTTCATCAATCCATCTCTGTTGTGCTGAAGCACCAATGAGCGAAGCACCTTCGGGTAAAGGTAGGGATAATGCATCATCCGCAAAATTTATTTGAATGGCATGCACATCATATGCTTCTCCTAAGTTTACCTCAAGCCATTCACCTGGCTTGCTGGTCTTAGAGCGCCACCATGTACGAATATTTTCATCAACTGCATTTTCGGGAGGCTTTTCATCAACAAAAGAAGATGCAGTTGTGCTTTTACCATAAGACAACAACATGAAATCAGGGTTTTCCCAAGGCTTCTGGTCTACTCGCCATGGGAAATCGCCATAGCGTTGGTCGCAGAACATTTCGCCGTCTGCATCAAATCCGGCGCTCCAAAGGCCTATGCGCCTTTCAAAATTATGGTTAAGGCTAATACGCATTGTTGATGTATGCCAATAGCCATTATTATCATCTTTCATTGTAGAGCCATGACCGGCACCCGGAATAAAGCCACCTGGCTTGTAAGAAAATGGGTTGCCTTTAGCAAGAACATAGTCTCCAAGGGGCTTATCGCTGATATATACGGCATCACAATACACATTAAACTGTGAGCCGGGCGTGGCATATTGCAAATAGTATTTGCCATCATGCTTGGTCATCCATGCGCCTTCATTATACGGCAAGCCTGATATATAGCCCAACGCCGCCTGCCTTAACTCTTCGGGCACCTCTTCTGATTCCAATCTTTTCAGCATCGCTTCTACGGTTGCCGCATTCGGCTTTTGCGATACGTGATTTTCTCCGCGCCTCTCGAAGCCCTTGGCCTCATCATCATACAGAATCAGCTCCTTCCTTTCGCTGATAGGCTGCAGGCTTTCGGGATCAAGCTCAATACCATAAATTGGTGCGCCAGCTCCGCAGCCCCAATAGAAATACAATCTGCCATCGTCATCCATAAACAAATGAGGGTCCCAAAACGGAAACGCCCCTTCAATGACTTCAAAATCATCAGCAAATAGGTCTTTCGTCCTGTAAAACCTACCGTATTCGTGGCTGGATGCACTAAAATAGACATAATCTCCGGCAACACATACATCAGGCGCATAGTCGTAACCGGGAACACTCTTTAAAGGATGAAACTCCCACTTTACCAGGTCTTTGCTATAAAGAAACCCACAAGTCATAGATGGAAAGATATAATACATCCCCTTAAACATAATCATTGATGGATCCGCCGCTTCCCGCGAAACAGAAATTGTTCCGTCTTGCTTCTTGTTAAACTGGTATTTATATTCAAAATTTAATGGATTGCAGTAATACTTCATTATTGTAAGACCTCCTCATCTATGCGCCTCATTACCTCTTGATTACTTCCAGTAGAGACCGCGCCAATTGTCTTAATTGCAACTGGCGCGATCTTTCGCTTCAAAAACGTGATAGTAGTTTACCTATCATCGCTTCGGTTGCGTTGCGATGATTGTCATATAGTGCTGTATTGAAAAGAATGTCGCCTGTTATTTTTCATTGAGCGCTTACATTTAGGGCTCATATCTTCTTTCCATTTGACCAAACTCTACTCTTAAGAATGTTTCTGCTGCCCTAAGCCATTGATCTACACCATGAAAACCATCAAATAATCCAGGTACACCATTGCCCAAGCCAAAACCATGCGGCGCATCGGCAAATATAATCAACTCTGTAGGCACTAAGGAACTCAATTGCTCAAACAAATCGATTGCGCCAGCAGGACCAACTGTGGTGTCATTTCTTCCATGTATGATAAGCGCTGATGGAATGTTAGGATTGTCTGTTTCAAAGCCCGGTCTTGCTCCATAGATTATTACCATAACAGAATAATCGGCATTAACCTCATCAACTGTGTCTGGTATGTAATCAGGGAATAGAGCATCAAGTTGAACATCGCCATAGAAATCTCTGACTTGCGCTAAGATAGTCATAGCTCCGGCAGAAAATCCAACTGTAGCAATGTTATCTATACCGCCCAGCTCATACTTCTCTGCATTATATACAATGTAACGAATTGCGCGCTGCAAGTCAACGCTGGCATGAACACTACTGTAAGGAGCAACACGGTATTGTAGCACAAATGCATTGTATCCTAACGCACGGAATGCCTCCGCAGTAGGAAATCCCTCTACAAAATTAGCGCGAACCTCAAAAGCACCGCCAGCAAGGATAATTATATTTCCTCTTGCATTAAGGGAATCTTCTGCTAAAAAAGGTACTAAAAATGGTCTAAAATCTTCTCCATCAAAGCTAAATCGAAAGTCGTCTTCAGTAAACTCAGAGGCGGTCGGCATAGAGTCTCCCCATATATACCATACAGACTCTTCCGGGTTATCAAGCGTTTGTATTTTATTCTGACGAATTTCGATGGCTGCATGAAGCTGTTGGATTGTGGCATCACTAATTTCCTCTGTAAACTGCAATGTTCTAAGGATTGGATTCATTGCGCTAAAATAACTCAGTAGCCACTCGTAGTCATAAGCATGAGGGCGGTCTCGCACAAAACGGAAGTGTTCGATTTCCGCAAATAACAAATCCTCATCAGTAGGATTGATTGGCAGATTCCATACCCATGTATCAGTAATTTGCTCTGGCTCTTCAGCCTGAACGCTTTCATCCTCATCCTCATCAATTTCAACAACGTCAATCTCTGCATAACCAAAGATTCGTGCAAACAGACGATTTAACTCCATTCCCATAGGTAAATTATAGAGTCCTTGACCTGTCAAAATTGGTTCGCCTGTAGCAAGATCATTCCCATCTGAGTCAAGGAAAATTACTGAGTTTATCGTTATATCAAAAGGCGTGTCTTGTATGTAAAAAGTTTCAATAGTGATTGACGCAATTGCAGATGAAGCTGAGAACAATGGCATCTCGCTCCTATACTCAATTGACCTGGTATCACCTTTTGCAAGTTCAATTCCCACAGCCCTATTTGCAAGTGAGCCGACAAAATTTACAACATTGTGGCTGCTGAATATAATAGAGCCGACTTCTGGCTCAGCATTATCTGCAACACGAATGATGATGCCGTAAAAGTCGGCATCAGATTCAAAGGTAAAGTTGACATGCACCCCATAGATTTGGTCAAGAATATCGGCAAAGTCATCTTTAGCGCTCACGGTGTAAGTGGTTTCGTCATTATTAACAACATTTGCATGGACGGCAACATTTAACATTGACATAGCCAATAAAACTGACATGATGGCAAATATTCTCCTCTTCATAATTATACCCCTTTCGATTTTGGTTGGTTTAACTCTGTATTAACATCTGCGCTACTTCCAGAGTTGATGGAATACAACTTACACCCCTTGATTATTTGTAGAGTTAAATAGGCAAATTCCCCTTTGGAGAATCACTTCCGTTTAAAATGCTTAATAATGCTTTTATCCAAGCTCCTCCTCCGCAACTCACAATAACCTGCTTGATTTCCGGTAGTTCGTTAATAGCGTAAGGATTTCCAACAGAAACAAGAGTATGTATTTTCTTTCTGAGTGCTGATGTAAGAGAAAGAATGGGCTTCGAGAAGCTATTAATTCCAGCATAGGCACGGCACTCGGTCTTTACTATAAAGCAAACATGTTCATACGACTTGCTTTTGTGCAGCAGCATTTCAATGGCTCGTGGTCCCGGAAAAGCTGGTAAGGTTTCAATTACTGCCTTCGGAAAGACATTGGTGATATTCACTTTCATATCGTCTGAATCGTTTGTCCCAAATGTAACCTCGCCGGTCACTTGGTCCATTTCATCCGAAACCACCACAAACAACACCTCGCCATCGGCAGGCAAAGGTGAATAATCCTTTGTTTGGCTGGAAATTGAATCCAGAGCAACTTTGTAATAAAATTCTTCGCAATCAGAAGTGCTATAGGTGGCAGGCTTGAAACCAAAGAGATACTCTTTCATTTTCAACACTCTTTCGACCCGCTGATTCAAAGCTTCTTCCGTGAAATCGCCATTTTCAATACCTTGCTTTATCAAAGCCACACCTTCTGTGTCGCGAATGAAATAATCCGTTATAAGCATATCATGACCGATTGCCAAAGATTTAACATATCTGTCGTATGCGCTGTATTCCATCGTCAGACCCTTCATGGCTAGAGAGTCAGTTACAGTAAGTCCTTTGAATCCGATTTCATCAAGCAGATTAAAGATTTTAGATGACAATGGTAATGGAAGCTCTGAATCCACTTCTGGAGCAACGATATGACCCGTCATAACACCTGCAAGACCCGCTTCATTAACTGCCTTGATATACGGCAGAATATCTTCTGCAATAATTGTTTCTTTGTCAACTTCAATTAAAGATAGCTCCATATGGGCATCTTGTTCGCCGCGCCCAAATCCCGGAAAATGTTTAGCAAATGGCAAAAGTCCCGAATCTTGAAAGCCTTTTATCACGCTTGCTGCCATTTCTGTAACTTTTTGCGGAGTTGCGCCCAACGTCCTTGTTCCACTTGTGGTGCTTTTTGGATTCATTGCAATATCAAAAACAGGGCCAAAAACAGAATTGATTCCATTTTCGCGCGACTGCAAACCTTGATAATATGCCCACTTATAGGCCGCATCTTCCAAATCCGCATCATCGGGCAAGCCTGCCAAGCAAAGCGCATTGGGCCAGTTAACTTTTCCAAATATGCCGCCATTTTCTAAATCCGCGCAAATCATTAACGGCACTTTTGCCGCTTTTTGATATTCCGCAATTTTCTCCGGAGGCGTATGTGTCGGCACCAAAATATTTCCAACCACGCCTGATTTGATGCTATCCGCGATATCCGGCATATATGTGCGCGAAAATATAAGTTGACCAATTTTTTCTTCAAGGGTCAAGCTGCCTAAAGTTTCTTTCACCCAAGTGCTGGCTGGTGCATTTAATACCTCAAGCATATTCATAAAAATTCCTCCCTATATGTTTGTTGGCTAGCGCATCGATATTGAAAGCAAATCAATTGAACCTGTGCCGAAATAATTCAATAGCAATCCTGCTTCGCCTGTTGTGTCAATTTCAATGCCACTTTCTTGCCAGGTATCCGATGGATTGATTGGTATTTCCCCAACAATGTGGCCTTCTATATGCACTTCAAAGTGTCCTTCACCGTTATCTCTTGTTTTCACAGAAAGCCTTGTCGCACCGGTAAAGGCGAAATACTTAAACCCAATCATTGTGCCATCTTTAATATTTGTGATAAACCTCTCGTCGTTCTTATGGGTCACAAAGGGGATATCTGCTCCCAACACGCGATTGGTGATATGCGGCATATTTCCATTTGTTATGTTGCAGGCGATCGCTGCCGGGTAATCGCCCTCGGCACGTAATGGCCCGCCGTTAAGGCCGCATGATGTTATTTCCACTTGCGGAATAGAGCCATCGGGCAGGATAGTTATACGCTCAGCGCAGGCTTGGCGGCTAAAGGTGGAGTTATGGGTCTGGCGATGGTAAAAAACATACCATTGACCATTTATTTGCTCAATGCTGCCATGATTATTAGCCGTCATGTTGAGCCTATCCTTACGTTCACGCCCATTAATACCAATGTCACCATTAGAAATAATAGTGCCGCCATACACAAAATCCCTATCCGGATATCTGCTTGTGGCATAACATAGTTCATGGCTCCACTGAGATGAATATATGAAGTAGTAAATATCGTCCACTTTGCGAATTGAACTGGCTTCATAAAATGCATGACCCTCGAAACTTGTGCCTTGTGCTTCATATTCGCCCGGAACAATTCTATGAGGCCCGTCAATCACTGTTAGCATATCATCGGCCAACACTACCACATTTGCCCCCATAACACCCGGCGGCGTAATGATGTCATCGCGCGTTTTTTTGAAAAACGCCATCTGAGCCTGAATCATTCGTTCTTTAGGGTCAACTTGATTTATGCTTCTGAATTCTTCAGGGATATCTTCAGGCGAGCGGCCATGGGCTTCTGCTGCAATTGACGACAGCGACCATCCATGATAAAGGCGAATTACACCGTCATCATTAATTACACCGGGATCACCTGTTAGATATTTTGTATATCGTGTGCCTTCAGAATTTTTCACATAGCCGTGAAATTCATATTTTCCGGCAGGCTCGTCACATACAGCCACGCTGATGGGCTGTGAAGGCCCCATGGCTGTCTGCAAATGATAATATAAATAATATCTTCCATCATTGCCGCAAACAGCATCCGGCGCATACATGCGCGCATTTTCGGTGTAGTCCGGGTCTTGGACTGCTTTGTATATCTCACCTTCAAACCGCCAGTCCGTAAGGTCGTTTACAGGTGCCGAATAGCATACATAGTCCAGCATACAATATTCGGTGCCGCCCTCTTGGTCATGAGAGCCGTATAAATATACCCTGTCACCAAAAACATGAGGTTCACCATCAGGTATATATTCATCTAAAGGCAAAAATGGATTGTATATTTGCTTTTTCATTTGACTCACCTCATTTATTCGTAGTCCTCAGTACGCCACTCATTATGCCAGTCAATATAAGCCTTATCGCCTTCAAAACGCAGCGGCAGCCATACGTACCTAGCCTTAGAGGTATTTGCAGTAGCCAGCAGCGGCGCATCTCTTAGGCTCATTTTTTCTTCCGCAGTCGCACTGTATTTTTCAGGATTAAATCTTGAAGCTATTGCCCGCATCAAGACATCGTATTTTTCAGCCGTCATTACGTAATCCGGTACCCAGCGGTCAGCTAGGGCGATGTATAAATCCTTTTTGTGCGGATGCTTGAACACAAATGATATCTGGCTATTGAAAGATGCCGAGCTATCATCATTAACATGCGGATTGCCCTGCACAACATAGGATCCGTGCCAATCTTTTGAAACAGCAACCTCTGAAGGATTGGGCACATAGCCCGACAGACCACTTGTAATCAGATAATGCAAGCCGTTGCGGATAAAATGTGAAGCTGCTTCACGCACAAATGGGGGATGTAGCCCTTCAAAATGTTTTGAAATGCTGTCTGTAACATCGCAATAATCATCTGTAAGTTCCACGCATAATGTACATTCGTGATCGGAATCAAAATACAGATAGGCCTTGCCTGTTGCATCATCCTTGCAAATGTCAAAGTCCCCGGCCTTTTTTTCATGTGGTCTAAAATGTTCTTTCACCATAATGTATGGCCCAAGAAATTTGTCAGCAGTAAGAATGGCGTAACATGCGGCATCACCGCTGTATTTGAGCCAACAAACGTATTTATTGGTTTTTTCGTTAAACAGAATGTGTGGACGGTCAAGGCGTTGATGAGGATGAAGAAGTGAGGTCTCATCGTCAAGCACCGGCTCTATTAAATAGCCTTCATTTTTCCAATTGTATAGGTCTTGCGAAGAATAGCACATCACACCATGAGTCCAAACAGGACTTATGCCATCTGTAAATTCCTTATTTTCACCATACCAATAGAATGTGCCATTCTCATAGAAAATCGCGCCGCCATGCGCTTCAATTATCTTGCCATCGGTATCTAACCATAGCTCGCCAGGTTTAATAGAGTTATTCATTATAATGCGCCCCCTCAATAAAATGTAAATGCCTCAAGGGGTGTAGCGAAGCACTACACCCCTATATTGACAAAATAATTATTGCCCGCGAACCGTAAATCTGTCATAGGCTGCTTGCCAAATTGCTTGGCTTTCCAGCATACCTGCATCGATTAATTGGTTAGTGAATTCTGCCCATGTATCTTCGTTTAATGGCAAGCCACCTGTGATGAACATCGCCATGTGTTGATCACGCAAATCAATGATACGCGGCTCGTTAGCTGCCAAAATTGCCGCTTCTGCCACAGTTGGTGTCAATTGGAATGGCAGAGGATGCACTTGTGTAACTTCATCCTGAGCGCCCCACATCGCATGTGCATTAATCATTTCCGGTGGTCTTACTGCATTTTCATGTGAGTTTGCATTAAAGCCAGGGAAGCGGATGCCATTTACTGCGGCTCTGTTAATATGTCCACCTGCCGTATCCAAGTTCTCATGCCATATAACCAAACCATTTGCATCAAATGTATGGGAGCCGTCAGGCATACCCATTCTAGCCATCATTGTATCATTTGGCGGGATTTGGTCTCCGCGCAATCCCAATTGTCGCATCACGCCGCCTTCGTATGTATAAAGGAAATCCATCACAGCAAGGAAGCGACCGATATCCGGGTTTCCTGCATAAACTGCCGAGCCAATAAGTGCGCCAAAGTTATCCTCGCCACGGCGAATCATATCTTGGTGTGTAACGCCTGGCCCAACCGGTGAAGGTATGGGACGTACATCAAAGTGCATGTCATGTTCTGGCACAGACATTCTATCACCCATGTGCATTGTCATGCCAAACCAAACACCTGCTGCACCGCCAAATACCAATGGCGGATTAGGCATAAAGAACATACCTGTAGTTTGACTCAAAAAGTCTTGATGAATCCAGCCGCGCTCAAACCAATCACGCATTGTTTGCGTATATTCAAACATTGCAGGCTCAAGCATACCGGCATGAACTACACCGTTGCGCACATAAAAGTCATGGAATCCACCAAAGCTGTTCATAAGCTCGCCGAATACGAATAAGCCTACACTTTGGCTTTGGCCGGGGATAATTAGAGGTGCAAAGTCCGCAAAGCCAGCCTGTGTAAAGTATTCATGGAAGATTGGCAGCATATATTCCCAATCTTCAAGGGTTGTGGGCACATCATTTCCGCTTGGGAATTGCACATTATCGTCTGTCATTGTTACCAAAATATCATGACGGTACATTAAACCGGACCATGGATATGTAACTTCTTCATTAAGAGTTGGGGGAAGCAACAGGATACGGCCTTGGTCATCGCGGGCTCTTCTGTTAAACTCGGCGTTTGTTTCGAGTAGATAACTCATATTCGGCATATAGTCCAGCCACTCAGCAATATCCACAATAACTCCATCATAAAACAATTGAGGAATGCTGCCTGTGAAACTCGCCAACGCGATAACATCCGTATATGTACCTGCGCCCATCATAAGCGCAAGATGGTCTGCATCTGTGCCAACGGGGGCTTGATGAAAATCAAATGTGATGTTAAAGCGATTCTCCAGATATCTGGAAACCGGATTATAGGCAAAGTCTGAATAATAATCATTTCCTGGTGTAGCCATAAAGAACCAAGAAAATGTTACATTCTCGCTCCAGTCAATGCCGTCAATGCCAGTTACGGTCGGATCTGGCGGTGGCGTTGTTTCAGCCGTCACAGCAGCACCATTTCCATTATCCGCTCCATTGTCATCACCTGCATCGTCAGTACCGCCGCCACAGGCCGCAAGTAGTGCCATAATTGTTAAGGTGCATATGAACATAAATAACTTCTTCATAATTCTTTCTCCCTTCATTCTTGTTTGTATTAGTTGCTTATTCAATTATTAACCTTTGACTCCGCCCAAGGTAATACCCTGAACGAAATATCTCTGAATTGCTGGGTATACGGCTAGAATGGGTAATGTACCCACAATTGTTACAGCATGTCGAATTGGCTGAACCATTAAACTTGCCATAGCCGCTGCCTCACCTTCAGTAACCTGTGAAGCATCTTGGTTTACCAAAATTTCTCTCATAACGAGTTGCAAGGGCCATAGTTCGCGGCTTCTAGCCAAATATATAGCCTCATGAAACCAGCTGTTCCATTTCAGTATTATCATGAATAGTGCCAATACTGCGACTGTAGCTTTAACCATTGGCAGCATTATGCTTATCAAAACCCTTAATGATCCTGCACCGTCCAGCTTTGCAGATTCTGCAAAGCTCTCGGGTATTTGTTCAAAAGCACTTTTCATGAGTATAACAAAGAAAGCATTAAATGCCCCCGGAATGATAACGCTCAATCTGTTGTCAATAAGGCCTAAAGCCATATTTATCATGTAAGAGGGTATAAGGCCTCCAGAGAACATCATTGTAAATATAAGCATTATCATTAGTGGTTTTCTTAGTTTTGTTTTGACACTAAGAACATAACCTGCTATAACCGTTAAGGTGAGACCCAGCAGAGTGAATGAGCCCACATAGATAATAGTGTTTATATAGCCCGTTAATATCCCTCTATTGCTTAATACCATCTCATATGCGCGCCATTGAATATCACCAACTGGTGTCCAGTTTACGCCTGTAGTCATCATCAACATACGCGGATCGCTTATAGACGACATTGCTACGTGCCATAAGGGAGCTAGACATATGACAGCAAATAATATCATTATAGCAATGTTAATGACATTGAAAACAATTCGGGACTTTGTTGCTCTTTCTACCACGGTTTCACCTCCTTAGAAAATTGATGTATCTGCCAATCTCCTACTTGCTTTATTGGAAAGAATTAGCAGAACTACGCCCACCACTGAGTTAAAGAAACCAACGGCGGCAGCATAACTAAATTGCATTCCGAACACGCCCATTCTTGCTACGTGTGTCGATATTACATCTGCCGTGGAGAATATAGCAGGGTTGTATATAAGCAATATACGGTCTGCGCCTACTGCCAACACTCTGCCCATGTTCAAAGTCAGCACGATCGCTATAGTTGGTCTAATGGCTGGCAAAGTGATGTGCCACACTCTCTTTAAGCGGCTTGCTCCATCAATAGCAGCGGCTTCGTGATGCTCCGAACCTACGTTGCCTAACGCCGCCAAGAAAATTATGGAGCCATAACCTATCCCTTGCCAAAGGTCAGCGCTAAGGTTTATTCCCCAGAAGAACCGTGGATTTGTTAGCATATTTTGCCGATCCATGCCAAACCAGTCCACCAGCAGGGATGTTATTATGCCGTGGCTGGATGTAAACTCAATTATAAGCCCCGCCACAACTACTGCAGAAACAAAGTATGGTAAATAACTGATGGTTTGGAAGATGCGTTTCGTCCACGTATATCTTATCTCGTTAATCAACAGCGCGAACAGCACCGAGAAAAACATGCCTACAAAAATACTAAGCAAGCTAATTACCAGAGTGTTGCGGAGTATCTCAAAAAAAGCTGGCCCTGTGAAAAACTCTATAAAGAATTGCAGTCCAACCCACTCACTGCCAAAAAATCCTGTAGCTGGTCTGAAATCCTGGAAAGCCATCACGAGACCGAACATTGGCAGATAATTAAAGATAATTAGATATACGAATACCGGTATGTATAGCACATATAGAGTCCAATTCATACCAAAATCATGCTTCCAGGTGGTTTTCATATGCTTATCTCCCTTTGCTGCACTCTCTTTTCTCATTCATTGTCACCTCCTTTTTGATGAACTGGTGTATACATCCTACACATTGTTTTTCATTAATTGTAATGATATTGCAACAAAATCACTAGAATGATTATGATACATTAGAAAAATCATAAGGTAAAATATAAATTTCTTACTCGGATTTTGTGCAAAATCGCCTAGTTAAGTTTTGCTAAAGTTTCCCATATACCTAGCAGATAGCTGGCTCCAATAGCCCTATCATAAAGCCCATAGCCCGGCATGGCTTCCTCTCCCCAAATCATGCGTCCATGGTCCGGACGCATTGGGCCTGTGAAGCCTATGTCATGGAAGGCTTTAAGTATGGCAACCATATCCAAAGAGCCGTCTTCTGATAAATGGGCAGATTCATCAAATTTGCCGGGCGCATGGTGTATCACATTACGAACATGCGCGAAATGGATACGTCCTTTAAGGCTTCTTATGGTATCAGGTATATCATTTTTCGGATTAGAGCCAAGTGAACCGCTGCACAGCGTCACGCCGTTATATTCCTTGTTCACTGCTTTGATCAGTCGCAGTAGGTTTTCCTTATTTATCACAATGCGCGGCAGGCCAAACACAGACCATGCTGGGTCATCAGGATGTATAGCCATCTTGATACCATACTTCTCACACACAGGGCCAATAGCTTCTATAAAGTAGATAAGATTAGTAAAGAGCTTTTCTTCGTCAATATCTTTGTACATATCAAACAGCTGCTGGATTTTAGCCATGCGTTCCGGCTCCCAGCCGGGCAGCATATGTCCGCCGGACATCTCTTTAACAGAATCAAACAGGTTGCTGGGCACAATCTTATCTATTATCTCTTGGTCATAGGAAAGAACATAAGAGCCATCATCCCGCTTCTTCGCTAAATCAGAGCGCGTCCAATCAAACACAGGCATGAAGTTATAGCAAATCATTCTTATGCCTTCTTCGCCCAGCACTTCCAGCGTCTTGATGTAGTTTTCTATGTGCATATCACGGTCTGCATCGCCGACTTTGATGGAGTCGTGTATATTTACAGATTCTATGCCGGACAATTCCAAGCCTGCATCCTCGACCATGTTTTTAAGACCCACAACCTCATTTTTAGCCCATGGTTCGCCAGGTTGCTTGTCATATAGAGTGCTAATTACACCTACGCAACCGGGTATCTGGCGTATTTGCCAAAGCTTCACTGTATCTGTAGGGCCGAACCAGCGTAAAGTCATTTTCATGTTAATTCCTCCGCATTAATTATTCATTTATAGCCATTTCATAGTCAAGACAACGATTGTTCGGTTGTTGCAGCACTAGCTTCTTCTGCTCTTTTTTTCAGCTCCGTTTGAACCTCTACCATCTTTTTCGCATCAAGCGGATAGAACTTCATGCATATTAGAGATATAACCCAAGTAATCAGCAGAATCCCAAATCCAAGAAACATTGTTACCCAGAAGATGCTGTTTGTTAGTGGTGTATCCAAATCAGGAAGAACCTCTGTGAAGCCGATGGATGCTACTGTTACCGCTATGAGCGTCTGATAAAATGCCACTACCATTTTATCAATAAATGAATCGGCAGCAACTATTATCCCCGGCGCAAAGTTGCCTGTGCGATAGGTTTCGTAGTCAATTATATCTGGTCTCATTGGCCCAACAGATACTTGGCTTAACAGCCTTGTTACGCTAAAGCCAAAGTTTAACACCACAAAAGCTATCGTCATAAAACCAATGCGCTCAAAGCTGATTAATGTTGGGTCGCCAAAGAACAGCAGGGAAACCAGCATTACAGTAAAGGCCATCGCCGCCCATATGGAAATCAAGTAGGCTTTCTTAGCACCTATCTTCCCAATCAACCTAACACCAATAAGCAAGGTGATAATATTTGGAATCAACATAACCCCTTGGATTGTGCCCATAATGGCGAAATCTCCAATAATAATTCCAAACAGCATAACATTTACAACCTGAGCGTTAGCGACATTATTAGCTAGTCTATCCGAAACATTCGTAGCTACAAACATCTGTAGAGCGCGGTTTCCTTTAAGAACTCCGAACATGTCCTTTAATGTTACCTTTTGCCTTTTTCCTGACGTAAAGTTCTCTATGCGGTCATACTTCCAAATGGCTATCAAACCCAAAGTGAACAAGATTGCAGAAAGTATGGTAAAGGTTATAAGTATCTCATGGAACATGGAAACTGCGCTAAACCCTCCGTGTCTTGGTGCTACATTTGCAACATACATGGCAAAGCCAGCTCCAATAGCTAAGTTCACAATCATGGATGTGCCAAAAATAACTGGTCTTTGTTTTGGATTTTTGGTGATTACCGGATTACCAACCGCAATCGCCATGCCCATTGTTGAGTAAGCAAGCATGTATAATGCATATATCACAATGAAATAAACTAATCGGAAGCCTTCCGGGATATGATGCGTCGTGAAAAATATCAAAAATGCAAACCCTACCATCGCTATGTATCCACCTATTGCAAAAGGCCTCACTTTACCAAACTTGCCTTGGGTTTTGTCAATAAACATCCCCATCAAAGGGTCTGTTATGCCGTCAAAGATACGTGTTCCTGTTATAATCGTGCCTACAAGCACAACCCCTATACCAGCAATTCCTGTAGCATAAAACGATAGAAACATCATTAGCATCAAAAACAGGATGCGTCCGGATTCCGCAAAGGGCCACATTATAACTTTCCAGAGCGGGGTGTCAGTGAAAGCACTTTTTTGTTCAGTACCATTGCTTGTTGTATTTTCGCTCATAATTTGCACTCCCCTTATTTTTTGATTTTGTACAATTCTCTGACAATATCTCCAATGAATTCTTTTTCTAATGAGTCTCCGATTTGTTTCAGCATTTTCTCGAGCGGTGTGGCATTTATGGCTCTTATCATAGCTTCGTTCATGGTAATGCCTTGCGCCACATCTCCGCGTTTTGCACGAGCAGCAGACATTAGCTTTTCGATTAACTCGGCACCTTCGGGCACTTCGCTTATTTCTCCCATTGTATTTTTGATAGAGAGGTAGCCATCCCTTGCCTCTAAGTCTTTATCAAACCAGTTAACAATGTCAGCTTGTGGCAGCACATAGGATGGATTTTGCTCGGCAACCTTCTTAATTTGGATGCTGTCGGTCAATTCGCCGGAGCGGGCTTCAATTGCATGAGTGGAGCTAATTGGCACGTCGAAAGTAAACACCTTATCGCCCTTTTGCTCTCCAAACAGTTTTCCATCAACATACAAGCTCACAGTATCACAATTTGAATAGACCTTAATTTGTGTGACGTCCTCTGTCCTATCTACATATCGCCTGCCGGAGATATGCACAAAAGGCTCTTTAGACCAATATGCTTTGTAGACATAAAACGCATCCTTACGCAGCTTGCGGTCAAAGCTAACAAGCCCCTTTTGGTTAAGGCCGCGCTCGCCGCCTTCATCGCGTCCATCGGCCGCAAAGTCAAACATATTCCACACATGAGTCGCCCAGAGATATGGTCTTTCATCAATCATTTTTGCCATATGTTCATGGTATACAGCCTGATACTCCTCGGTATAGTCACCTTTTTCGGGCTTTGGCGTGTGCAGTTTGGGGCTTGCATCTGCGCCGTATTCTGATAATCCCATGATGGCATCAGGATATTTCGCGCGGAAAGTATCAAAAAATTCGTCATTATCTTTAAGCTCGCCCAGATACCAGCCATAGTATAGATTGTAGGATGCTATGTCAGGCAACATCACCAACTTGCTGTCAATATCCAACATGAATACATGAGCCATACATGTAGGGCGTGTGGCATCCAGCTTGTGCGCTAAGTCATTCAGGATGCGGTGCTGCTCGTAGATTTCTTCGCGGTCGCCGCCAACGGCAGTTATTTCGTTGGACAGTCCCCAACTGACAATACTTGGATGGTTGTAGTTTTGCACAATAAGCTCAGTTAGTTGACTTACGGTGTTTTCATTTGCTTCGGGTAAGTGCTCAGTTATGTAAGGAATTTCAGCCCAAATAATCATACCTTTTTCATCGCACAGGTCATAGAAATACTGGTCATGCTGATAATGTGCCAAACGAATGGTGTTTGCACCAATATCTAACATGATATCCATGTCATTATCCTGCATCTCCTTGGTGATTGCATTGCCCACATCCTTAAAATCTTGATGACGGGATACGCCGCGAAGCGGGTACGGCTTGCCATTTAAAATAAAACCCTTGTCTTTGTCAAAATCAAAGCTCCTGCAACCGAATTTCGTTTGTATTTTGTCAACAGTTTTGCATTCTTGGAGCAATTCTGCTGTAGCCGTATAAAGATGCGGATCATTAAGGCCATCCCAAAGATGCACATTAGAAATTTCTGTTGTGGCCTCAGCCTTGCCATCAGTCACAGGGGCGTATACTTCACTAACACCAGGGATTGTAAAACGTACCGCTTCGCCGCCTGTAGCCCAAGCCTCAAAGCGAACGATAGCACTATTTCCGCGCATTTCCGGCGTAATTTTGATACTCGGCGAGCCATAATAGTTAAGGCAAAAATGATTTTTCTCCACGATTATCATATTAACATCACGATATATGCCGCCATAGAATGTGAAATCGGCTTTTTGTGGGTATACCATACGGTTGGGGCTATTGTCAACCGCTACAGCAAGGTTATTTTCCTTATTTATCGCATTAGTTATGTTAACCCGGAACGTGGAATACCCGCCGTCATGTCTTGCAAGGTGTTGACCATTCAAATACACATCAGCAGATGAATTCACGCCATGAAACTCTAGATAAACCTCCTGCCCTTCAAAGAGATTAGGTATATCTAAATCTTTGAAGTAAAAACACCGCCCTCGGTAATAGTCGTTACCCCCATCCTGACCATCAATATTGTTCCATGTATGGGGAAGATTAATATGCTCCGCTTCACAGCAGATGGCTTTGGACACGTCAGCATTTTCCTTCGTAAACTTCCAGTTGTCATTAATGTTTTTAACTGTTCTCATTTATTTCACCCTCAATCTTGAGTTTATTTCTTGTATTTTAACATCATAAGTCTTGATAAGTTAGAAATAAAATGATATAATAGAAAAAATATAAGGGAAGGTGAAGAAATGTCTGCAAAATTTCTGAGTAATTTTATATCAAATCTTCTCAATATCCCTGTATCTATTGTACGTGATGATCAAGAGTTCTTCCACGAGTTTGAGAGAATGCATTGCTTTTCTCCAAGGTTGCAGCAAGAATTTACTGCAGAAGCCATGGGGCTATTTTTCAGCTCTATCCGAAAACCTTGCCTCTATGAATTACGAAGCGTGTTAGAAATATGCGCAGTATTGTTTCCGTATAATGGCAGTAACATACTAATTGGACCTTATGTGGAAAAAGGCTGGGATGAGAAAAATGCAAAAATCATTCTTGCGCAACATAATATACCTGTAACACAGTTGATTCAGTATCAATATTACTACTCCAGCTATCGTATAGTTACGCCATCCGTAGCACTACGAACTTGCGTAGCCGCCATTCAAGCTCTTGACCCTAATTTAGAGAATTATGACCATAAAATAATTTCTCCAATTAAAGCGGATGACCCATCAATGGAATCAAGAGAGATGTTGAATTTCGACGAAGTAGTGCTTCGCTATGCAATAGAAAATGAATTTCTGAATTATGTGAAGTCCGGAAAACCAAAAGAGGCCTTAGAGGCCTACGAAAAACTCACCGGACATAGGCACAGCAATGCGTACATTCATCGTGATTTTAGTTACGCAATTACATCCGGTGCGATTCTTCGCACATTGCTTCGCAAGGCCTCCGAGGAAGCAGGTGTACACCCATCAATTATTGATACTCTATCGGGGATGTTTGCGCAAAAAGCATTTGCATTGCGAAATCCTTTCCAAATGCAAAATCTTTCAAGTGAAATGATTTATGGTTATACAAAAGCAGTACAAGAGGTTTTGCGTGAGAATTATTCAAAGCCAATTCGCAATGCAGTAGACTATATCAAACTCCATTTAGGGGAGCAGCTCACACTATCAGATATAGCAAAAGCAGCCGGCCTCGCTCCGAATTACCTCTCTCATGCTTTCAAGAACGAAACCGGGGATACGGTTACCCAATATATTGCTAAGAAGCGTTGTCAAATTGCTGAAGATTTACTATGGACTACAGATTTGTCGATCTCAGAAGTGAGTAATCATGTCGGATATTATGACAGCAACTATTTTGTAAAGGTATTTAAAGCTCAATATGGATTAACTCCATCGAAATATCGCCAGGGCCAGAGGAAAATACTTTGATTGTCACACACGCAGTTATTGAAGTGGTGCAAAGCACTTTTCCGTCAGTATTTTTGGGCAAACAAAAAAATAACAAAAGCACAAGGGCGATTGCTGGTGCTTGTGCAATCGCCCTAACTGTACTTTAGATCATGGTGTTGCGGTTGAAATTATAGACATTCATTTTAGCATATTTGGTTATTGTAGAGTTGCAAATATGTTTGATAATGGAATTTAAATTGAGATTGACAATAATATCACATCTATAGTAAAATAGAGCTCGATTACACATTTCTTTCGATTATTGCCAAACTATTTTGACTTTATATAAAACTTAATTGCAATTTTTGGGTTAAGAAATTATCAAATATATTTGTTAATGTGCAACTCCACAAGCCAGTCTACCACCCAGATCGCGGCAAAGTACCCCTCTGGAGAATAGTGGAAGCTGTCGTTGAGTTCCCTATTACCCACTCAGATGTCCCAGGAACCCTGCCACCAACGTCAACCTTATTAGCAAACATCATGCCATTAGGCAAGAATGTATGAGCAGCAGGCAGAACATCCACAAACACTTGTGGCCGCTCAACAGAAGTAAAACCAGCAGGCACTTGACCAAAGAACAAAGTGAAATCAATGATATATTCATTAGCAGCCAATCCAAGATGAACTGGACGAAGCTCAATAACATTATTGGTAAGGGTAGACAAATTATCAGCAACTACAATCTCATTACCACGATTAGTAGTAGCCAAAACCCTATAACGCAAGTTATGACTATATGTGCCTGTAATTAACCTATCTACTCTCACAGCCTCTGTAGGCAATACATCCCTCCAGAAGAAATCAGCAAGAGGCGTGGTGCTATCATTACGTACAATAGGAATCTCATACATAATGCTATGCCCTTGCATAACCTCTTGCGGCCCTGTCTTACGTATGGTAACACCAAAATTAGCAGAGAAGTTAGGAAACATAGTCCTAACAATCTGCCCTTCAAACTCAATCTCAAATGGTATTTCCGTAGGATTGATTTTGTAAAAATCAGGTGCTGCCACCTCAACCGCGAAATATCTGCCAAGAGGTAACGGTCTTGATACTGCCATCCCTCTATGGTCGGACACAATACGATCCACAAGATTACCTGTTCTAGCAGAGAAAATCTCAAAGACAGCTCCGGCTAAAGGCGTACCGGCAGGCAAGCCATTATGGATGTTATCATCACCAGATACTTTCAATATCTGCAACTGTCCGGCTATAGGAACATTCTCCCACACAATCTCTGTAACTCGGCCTGCCACAAACTCAACTGTGCGAGGCACATCATCACGAGAGAATCCCGGGGCTGGCCTAGTTTCCCGGATTGTATAACGCCCCGGAGCCAATATCGCCGTAAAGTCGATTAAACCCGTATTATCGGTGTAAAACACACCAACAACCTGTCCATTATGGTCAAAAACCATAAACTCCACGTTAAATATTCCTTCACCTGTTACAGCACAAACTTTCAACAGCCTAAACCCGGCAAGAGGACTATTCTCAACTTCCAAGACAGTCTGCTGCCCGGCAATTACAGTAACCACATGCACCGTAGTATCAAGCTGGAATCCCGGCAAACTAGCCTTTTCAGTCACATGGAAAACTCCCGGACTGATATGGTTAAGATTGATTCTTCCGTTGCTATCGGTCACGAAATTACCATTCGCCGCCATCTGCGGAGAGTTAGCAGGTGTGCCCGGCTGATTGCCGTCCAATATCTGTCCAGTTACCAATCTACCATCAGCATGTCTAACCTCAAACTCAACACCGGCAAGCGGCATACCAGTTTGAGCGCATGTCTTAATAATTAATAATCCGGCAGCAGGGGTATTTTCTACCACAAGCAAATGCTCACGCTGTCTACTAGACGAATCAACATTAAATGCAATGACTTCTTCATCAATCAAAAATCCCGGCAAAGCCTGCAATTCCCGCAAATAGAAGCGGCCATCATCAATCGAAGGTAAGAATATTAGGCCGTTTTGGTCTGATATGAAGTCATGGAATCCGGTTTGTGGATTAACAAGTCTTGTGCCATCCGGCCTGCTGATTTCAAATATAACACCCTCAAGCGGAGCGCGTGTAATGGAATTGATTTTGCGTATTGTCAGCTCTGCATTTCTGTAGTTCCTGACAGTAACAGTTAAATCTCTGCCTTGAATAACTTCAAAATGAACAGGGTCAGCTAACCCAAAGCCCTGCAATGCCCTTAATTCAACCGCTATATAGCTGCCCGGAGCAAGGAAGCCTAGATTTATGCGCCCTGCGCTATCTGATACAAACTCAAAATTATTTGTTACCGGGTTTTGGATTCTCTCACCATTTTGTCTATGGATTTCAAATACAACACCCTCTAAGGCTCTGCCTGTATCACCGCATATCTTATGGATGCTTACATCGCCCATGCGGTAATTGCGGAAGGTGACAGTAGTATCTGTAGTAATACTTCCAACCGTAATAATCTGCGGCTCTGCCGCTATGAATCCAGACAAAGGCCGTGTTTCAAAAATTTGGAACGTGCCATGTCCAAGAGAGCCAATAGCTACTCTGCCATTTGCACCGGTCACAAACTCGAAGGAGCCATCATTTGGATTTCTAACTCTATCTCCTGTATGACCTGTACCGTAAAGCCTTGCTACTTCAAACACAACTCCTTGCTGCGGTTGGTTGGTATGGCCGTCCAGCTTCAATATCTCCCATACGCTGTAACGGTAGTTATTTATTGTTATTGTCGTAGGCTGATTATCACCCACAACAAATATAACAGGCTCTGCAAGTCTGAATCCCGGCAAACTTCTTATTTCAGTTGCCACCCATGTTCCATGACCGAGGTTAGGCAATCTGATTAGACCTGCTCTATCACTCGTCCATATGAAAGAACCATCAGCAGGATTACGAAGTCTTTCACCTGTTCTGCCGCCAACTGCACCGTCACCAAAGTATCTTGATATCTCAAACTGAACTCCCTCAAGTGGTTCACCGGTATGACCGTCCAGTTTCCTAATCGTATAATCTGGATAACGATAATTCCGAATTGTGATAACATAATCCCTATCATGCCCAACAACAAAGGTTACAGGGTCAGCTATCTGGAATCCCGGCAAACTTCTCAGCTCCACCGCTACAAAACTTCCGGCCTCCTTATTCGGAATCCTTATCATCCCCGCATTATCTGTCACAAACTCGAATGAGTTATTTTGAGGATTGCGTAAACGCTCACCAGATAATGTTGTGATTTCAAACACAACACCTTGCAAAGATTCACCTGTATCACCATCTATCTTATGAAGAACAAGTGTAGCTAATCTTGGATTTACGAACCTTTCTGTAACAGTTTGACCTGCCACAATCTGAATGGCACGGCTACCTTCTACCAATGCGAATCCATCAGGGGCTTGCACCTCCTCCAGTAAAAGACTGTTAGGCTCCAAGTGTTCTATAACAGCTACACCCCCGCTAGAGGTGGTAACTCTTTCAATCAGATTGCCGCCTAAAGTTCTAACTTCAAAGACAGCACCTGCAAGCGGATTACCTTCCGTGTCAACTTTCTCAATTATCAAACTAGGCGCACGATGATTAACAAAACGTTCTACCACCGTTTCACCAGCCACAATCTCAACAATACGGCTTCCTTCGGTGATAACGAATCCATAGGGCGCACGTACCTCGGTTATTGACACTACTTGCGGGTCTATCTGTGCTATCGTGATTACACCGCCGTTTGATGTCGTTCCTCTGTGAATCAATGCACCTGCTAAGGTTCTGACCTCAAACTCAGCACCGGCAAGAGGATTGCCTTGTGTGTCAACCTTCTCGATTACCAACGCCGGCCTTTGAATGTTTACAAAGTGCGCTCTTGCTACGGTATTAGTAGCTACTTCCACACTTCGTCCTGTATCCGTCATAACATGATTAGGAGCAGGGGATATCTGTTCAACTGTAAACCACCCACTACCAAGATTAGGTATAGATATCATCCCGGATACAGGAGTAACAAACTCTCCAACCAATCTTCCATTCTGGTGCCTTACCTCAAAACGACCACCGGCTAATGGGTTTCCATCTTCATCACTTAATGTTATATCAAGGCTGCCCATTCTTGGTGATACAAATGTAACAAGTGTAGGCGCACCAGATGTAACATGAACAATACGTGTTGGCTGTGGGTCATGCTCCCAGCCATTCGGCACGTCCACCTGCGTTACCACAAACGATCCTAGCAGCCCCAATAGCTCTATTTGCCCATTATGGTCGGTCACATGCTCACCGATTAATGTGTTGCCTGCATCATCTATACTCTCTATACGGAATCTAACACCCGGCAATGGGTCGCCATTATAACCATCTAGGTTTTGGATAATCAAACCAGAGTATGGCTCATTGGTAAAGTTAAGAGTATAAGTTTCAGCAGGTCTTACAACAAACACAGTCTGACTATTCTGTTGTCCATCCCTATGGTTTAACCTGAATCCAGACGGAGCATTTAGTTGAGTTACCACGAAGCTATCAACACCGAGGTTAGGTATTAATATTTCACCTTGCATATTAGAAAAGAAAATGCCGTTGGCTGAACCAACGACATTGCCTGCGCTATTGGTAACTCTAAATTCTCCACCTTGTAATGGTTGGCCTGTTACTTCACATCTTAATGTAATGAGTAGCTGCGATAATGGGTCTGCAAAGAAGTCCACACGATACACTTGGCCTGTAGGATTTACCCTTATAGTCTGCGTAGACTGCACAAGGTTAATTACATGTGTACTCGGTACTGTCACCTGTGTTATAATATAGCTATCAGGAGTGACATTAGGGATAAGGATTTCTCCTTGTAAAGAAGTCCAGAAATGCCCATTATCCGTACCAACTACAGCACCCGCCGAGTTCGTCACACGAAACTCACCATTTGGAATCGGCGCACCTGTAACAGAACAACGTAATGTTATAAGCAAACCACTAAACGGCATATTTGAGAATGTCACAGATACAACACTTGTATCATCCGGCCTCATAAACACATGCTGCCTTGTATTGGACGAGAGAGTGAAATTATTCGGTGGAATCAGCTCCTCCACCACGAAAAATCCCGGGTCAAGCCCTGCAATTACGAGGATTCCGCTATGCCCGGTTGTCCATTCGCCTATGACTGTGCCATGAAGTCCGCTGTCATTTCCGCTTGATACTCTTGTAACAGAGAATCTTGCACCAGCCAATAATTCACCTGTTACGGCATTTTCTTTGCGGATAACAAGGGTATTTTGCGGAAAATTCCATATTTCTAAATCGTTATCCCAAAACATCTCACCACCCCATACTTCCAACCTACCATTTGCTTCATTTGCAAGGTCTGGATTGGGGTAATGACTGATTGGCATGTTTTCAAGGTCTACGTTGTCAAACCAATCTTCGTCAAAGTCCGGGATATCGGGGTAGGTTGGATTACCACTTGAGTTACCACCGGAACCATCGTTTGGATTACCGGAAGAACCAGCCTCCTCCGGCGCAAGCTCTTGGTCTATAATGGCATCTATATCCGGCTCTATAGCTTCTACTTCTACATCAGACGGAATATCCGGTGTTGGAGCATTTGGTATGTTTTGACTGCCGGTATTGCCGCCACTGTTACCACCATTGCTATTACCACCTTCGGTTGGCGGCAACTGCTCTGTGATGCCATCATCACCTTCTACTGCCGGTTCATCGCTTGTGGGTGGTGTTGTGGGTGGGTTTTGATTATTTTGGTTATCCGGGTGAGTTGGATCGTTTGATGGAACAATCATGCTCTCACTTGCAATAACACCTTCACGGATTAGTGTATAGGAATTATCACCGGGCTGCAAGAACACACGGAATGAGTTGTTCGTTGCAAGCGTCATTCCGGGCGCTGGTCGTGTTTCGGTCACTCGGAACCATCCACTCTGGACAAAAGGCAGTATGATTTGGCCCTGCGAATTGGTCATAAAAGTGCCTACGTGCATAACATGAGGACTGTTTGGCACTTCAAACTCTACTCTAAACTGTGTCATGGGTACAGGCCGCCAAGTTATTGCATTACGTTTGGTGATTACAAGAGTTGGGAGTAGAGTATTTTCTACAATGAGCAGATAATCCTCGTTATCTCTAATCTCTATAATCCAAGTCCTATTAGCCACTTGCGGGTCGAGCCAGTAATTATTCGCAGCCCTGACCTCCCGAATTAGAAAACGCCCACTATATGCGTTCTCAATAACGATACGGCCATTTTGGTCTGTCACAAACGGATTGCCTGTTAATGGGCCACTTGGCCCGATATTACCACCACCTGTTCCGGCAGTAGCACCAAGATATTCTATTGTGAACCAAGCGCCTCTAATGGGATAGCCTGTTCTTGAATCCTGTTTCAAAATGGTGAGTGTTGGCATCCTGCGGTTTTGGAACACAACTGTATTATCATAACCGGCCTGCAAAGTAACTATCTGCCAGTTAGGATTGGCAAGATTCCAACCCGGGGGTGGCACCACCTCAGTTACTATAAAATTCCTCTCACTTTCACCAGCAAACAGTGCCCAAGGGATGTAGATTTCGCCGTTATCGTCTGTTATTAGCGGAAAGTCTACAGGTAATGGTCTGCCGCTTCCTTGTGCAACTATGGTGAACTGGGCGTTTGCCAATCTTTCACCTGTGTCTTGGTCTTTTTTGATGACTGTGAGGCTTGGATTATGGTAATTATGCCACGTGATTCTATTTTCATCGCCCGGAGAAAGAACAATCTCTCTAGGCCCTTCCATAAGGCTGAATCCCGGCGGTGCCTGTATCTCCCGGATTACGTAAGTGCGTCCGGGATATAGGAAGTTTCCATATGAACCTCTGCCAAAGACAGCTATACCATCAGGCCCGGATGTGGCCTGCCACGTTTCTCCAGTTGTCGGGTCAAGCAACTCAAAGATGGCGTTAGCCAAAGGTTCACCTGTGATACCGTTTACCTTCAAAACTTCTAAAGACGATTTCGGAATATTAAAGAATGTATGAGTAGGTGCTGTACCTCTTTCTACCGTTTGGCCCCATCCAACATTCACATGCCATGTACTGCTATGACCGAAATCATCACCAAGTAAGAATCCAGACGGTGGAGATAATTCAGAAATTGTAAATGCGCCTGCCGGGATGTCACTAAAAACTAGGCGGCCATTTTCGTCTGAAACGCCTGTTCTATCAATAACCATAGGGGAGTTTCCTGATACATGGAAGCCTTGGATACGGAAATGTGCGCCTGCAAGTGGCTGGTTATTTCCTATGCCATTTGATGCTTCGCGCTTATAGATTACTACTTCTGAATAAGGAAAATTTTCAAAAATTATATTTACAGCACTTGGATGATGTGTTTGTGTTACATCAAACACAGGAATCACTTCAAGCTGTACTGCGTTTAATGCTCTTTGCATGATATCTAGCACTACTTGCAAGTCCTCAATGGGATTACCGGCCGTAGGTGCATCTTCACCTGCTAATGATTCCAGCATGTTAAGGACTTCATCCCAAGGAATAACAACTACAGAACCATCTTCCGCACTAACAGCTCGAAGGGCTATTGTGATATCCGGCGGTGTTATCCAGAATGAGTACGAAGTATGCTGCGGAAGCAGCGAGAACCCCGCCGGCGCACGTTCTTCCACAACTTGGTAAAATCCAAAAGGCAGTCCTGTTATTGTCCATACGCCATCTGCAACTTCGGAAGTGATGTCACCACCAGAAACAGTTGGCGCACCTGCTGTTAGCACCTGTGAAAGATTGATGCCTGTATTATCAAAGTTTATCACAGATGGGCCGCCATGTACAGCACCTTCTATATTTACTACCATATTTGACATTCCCTGTAAGCGCATTAATGCACCGGGGATGTTTTCTCTGGACATTGCATCTACTTTTTGGATGGTAACGGTGGTATCAGGTGGTTCGGGAGTGGGTGGTGGAGTAGGAGTTGGACTTGGAGATGGTGAAGGACTTGGGGTAGGCGTTGGCGTTGGTTCAGGGTTATTTGCAAACGAAAACGCTGCACTAGACAACACTTCGGGGATATAAAACACCAAGTCTTGCCAAGCATGAGGATTTGTAGGATGCTGCATCCTCCAAACACGACCAGACCATTCATTGTGTATACCAACAAGGTACACCTTTGCTTCTTGGCCTTGATTGGCGGTTGTATTATCCATTTCAATCTTGAAGCTGACATTACCTCTAAACATTTGTGTTGGATTGGCCGGCGCTGTGGCAACAAGATTACCATTTGCAATTAGTCTTGCGCCTACTGGTGTACCTGTAGCCCATTCAAAATAGAATGGATTGTCTATTTCATTTGTGCGGCGATTGTATGTCACTGTAAAGGATTCAGACTGTGCCGGATTAGCAGAAATAGTCCTCCCCAAATCCTCTCTATGCCTATCACCGTTTATCATAATAGCAGGCATAAGATTATCAAAGTCACGGTGTTGCGCGGATATATTGCCGCTCACTAAGTCTTGTGCAGCACCAATAAGACTAGCATCACCTGTAAAATTAGCCCCAGAGTTGCTTGCAATGGCTACACCTACACGAGTCATATATGCTGCCCACATCCTATCTGTGTCTGATGCAACAGATGGGTCAGATAAGAATGGGTTTGTAGGATGGCCATACCTCAATACATTTCTTAATGCGGCTTCTGTGGCTGAACCGGATAGAGCATAGTTAGGCTCTTGTTCCGGCCCCGGAAGTGTTGGGTCTGCACAAAATAGCTCATAGCCTATTAAGCCAATAGCCATAATATAGCGTTTTGTGCTTACTGTGGTTGTGCGGCTGCCGGATGTCATTGTCACATTATGCGGCCACTCATACTCGCCAGCTCCATACATGACATTTATAGAACCTGTTGGTGGATTAGAAAATGGGCTTACTCCCGACGAGGAACCAGCGCCTGACAAAGAGCTAACATCTGCACCGCTTATCAGCCTATGAAGTTCTGCTATCTCATTGCGCTCTTGCTCAGAGATGCCACCTGCTTCAAAGAAACCGGCAGGCATGGGAACCACATTTGCTGTGACAGGTCTGCCCTCATCGTCCAACAATGGTCTAAAGCCATCAAAGTGCCTTGTAGGGCGTGTTGAGTTATTACTAGCATTGCTAGATGTAGATGATATCGCAAAGTTGCCATCTGCATCTATAGCCACATCCTCACCACCGAATGAAATAGTGGTGTGAGTATCTGTGCCGCTTTGAGTTGGTGTCGTAGCTGTACCTTGTGCAAAAACACTTAATGGCAGCATTAGCATGACCATCAGGATGGCTAACGCTGATATGGACAACTTCTTTGCTCTTTTGTTTGTTGTTTTGATAAAATTCATATGATGCTCCTTTCGTATTTGAAAAGATAAAAGCGGCTGACATTAGCCAGCCGCCGTTGTTTGATTGGAGTAATAGATGGTAGAATAAGATAAGTGGTGTTTACGATGTAAAATGTACTATTTGTGAAATAGCGGAAATGATATGTCATGATGAAACAAAATAACAGAAATGATGTATCACCCATAGTTCAGTTAGCGCATACTGTTTCTCACAAAATACCTCTTGGATTTCTTGAAAACGCTGGGGAAAGACAAAAAATGGGCAGCCGGTGTCGGCTGCCCAAACTATATTATGATTCAAAGTGATTATGTTACTACAGATATTGGGTAACTATACCCATATCCTTACATCCATATCTTAATGGAATATCTGGTAGTGAAAAACTCCCCATTGTCCGCCAAGATGTGAGCCAAAGCCTATGCGGGTAAAACCTGCATCAAGTATGTTGCTCATATGACCGGGAGAATCCATCCAAGCATCAACAACATCTTGTGGAGTCATAGCCCACCAGTGCCCGTTTCCGCCTGTTGCAGCAGTAAAGCCAAAAGCCTCTAAAGCTCCGCCTCCCCATGTGTCACCACCCATATTTCGGGTATTATGCGGACCGCCATATGGCCCTACATTGTGACCTAGCTGAGTATCTAGGTTAGCCATTGTTTGAGTATGGAATCTTGCTACCATCATGAGGATGGGGTCTGTTGCTAAAGGCGGTACGCCATGTACTGCTCTTATTTCGTTAGTTAGCCTTACGACTTCGATTTCAAAGGCATTTGCGCCGCCCATTTGATGATATTCGGCAATCCAAGCATTTCTTTCAGCATCAGTTAAACGCCTGTTTGGGAGTGTGATAGATGATTGCGTATTCTCTAGTGCGGTAAGCCAATTATTGCTAGGTGTATCCACAGACGAGGCATCATCAATATTAGGTGTCGGTGTAGGCGTAGGAATGGTCGTTGTAGTGTCTTGTGCGCTTCTGTTAGTAGTTGTTACATTGGCAGATGCTACATTGCCCAAACCAGCACCTTCACCTGTACTTACCAAAATAGTACCCGTCACACCATCCCAATCCACATCAAAGCCAAGGATATCCCCAAGCTCTCTTAACATAAAGAAGTTATTATTACCTATGAGATAGCCCCTTGGATGTACTCTAAAATATGAGCCATCATATGTCATTGTGCCGCCGGGATGATGGAAGATTTGCTCCGAGGTAGGTGCGGCGGTTCTTGGCTCTAGGCTTGCCGTAGTGCCTGTCATCTCACCGCCCACAATCTCATATGGCTGTCCACTCCTAAGTCTGATTGATGTGTATGGTGCGCGCCATGTTGCACTCCAGTTTACACTAAACTGTGCATCTGTGCCGTTTAAGACATAGGCAATGTCACGAAGCATAAAGTAGTTATTGCCTTGTATATTGTAGGCTTGGAGTGATACCGGTTGACCGTTGATGAGTACGGTATGACTTGACGGGATGGCTTGCTGGTTTGGTCTTGGCTGTACATTTGCGTATACAGTCAACGGAGCAAAGCCAAGGTTTACACCGGATTCATGATTGCTCATATATCTGATACTATGGATATTGCCAATGTTTCCAACAGCCATTATACCGGCCAAAATCGCAATTGCTGCCTTTTTTATAATGCCCTTTTTCATATTCAATCCCTCCAAAATGTTTGTACAGCACAAGATAATAAGTAGTTATATCATAGAAATAAGTCACATAAGTCAGAATAAATGCAAGCATAGTGCGTTATCCAGTTAAATGTCATCTGAACAACGCACTATAATGTTAACGTCCTTTGGCTGTAAAGTCAAGTTAAAGTTGTGATTCTCTTGGTACTGTGAATAATGGTGGGAATACATACAAAAGGATATAGGGCAAGTATGTGGATCAAGACATAAGGTATAGAATAGAAGTGAGAGATTATATCATAGACATTTTCGGACATAAGCATCTCAAGCAGAAGTATGACAGGGAGTTAGAGCGCATGGCGGGGCGTATGGACTGTCACGGCTAGAGCCATTGACAAATATATGCAACTCATTTGCAGTTAGCTTATCTCTAACTTATCGGCAGCTTATTGCCCTATAGACGTAGGCGGCAGAAAGCCATCTGGAAATTGCGTAGTAACCTGTGATGAATTATTGCCGGATTGATTAAATACCGAGCCATTGCTCTCAAGCCAATTACCTGTCATATTGCTTGCTCCATGCGGAATGACATCGCTGCCGCCTATGCTATTGTGAGGAAGCCGGCCCGGTGTGCCGACATTATGTATATTCATTGGATTGCCAATAGGCGGCGCATTTACCCCTTGTCTAAGGGTGTCGAAGCGTGGATCAAAGCTTGGATTGCCCAATGTGTTCGCCCTGTTGAAATTCGGATTCACAGGCTGCTGAAAGAAGCGATTGCTTGGCTCTGTAGGGATATTGCCGCTAAAGATACCGTATCTCGGTGGGCGAAGTGCCACATTTGCATCTCTGCGGAAGTTGGCGGTATGGATGTCTACAGGAACAAAACCATCAAAGGTTGTTGGTCTGCCAAGGTCAAAACGATAATCCATGCCAGAGCGGAATTGATAGTTATGATGGAAGCGGTCCCATTGACTGGTGTGAAAATCATTCACATTAATCGGGGCAATTCTGCCGTCATTTCTACCGAAGCCGTGCTGCGGTGCTGCGTGGACAACTACTGTGCTTGCAGCCATCAGCACAAGCCATATGCCGACAATAACGAGACCGGCGATGAATTTCTTGTTAATCCTTGTTTCTTTTTTGTTGTTAATCTCCATAAATAGTACCTCCAAGTTTTATTTTTGTTTTAAATTTTTGTTGTGTTTAGTTGCTGTATATTTTTAGATTGACAAGCACACAAACACAATTTTGAGTGTTGCTGTAGATGGGTTTGGCAGCTTGTGAAAAGCCTGCATAGGTAAGTTCAAAAGTTCTACAGGCATGTCGCAGACATATAATAGACAAATCTTTGCTAGTTATCACGGAAAAATAGCCAAGGCTTTTGCAATTCTGCGCTGGCCCGGAACATACTCAACGCATGTAACCAGCGTTAAACGATGATCTCCGAACTGCATTAAGGGTGAAAAGTCTGACTCATCAACAGTATACACCATTGATACAGCATAACTTCTGATGATGCCTCCAGCCTCTAAAGTCAAGATATCACCTTCTCTAAGCTCCCTCACAAAACTAAAGAAACCATTGGTACGTCCACGATTGTGACCAATCAATGCGGTATTGCCATAATTTAATCCGGAGAAACTAAAGTGACCTGCGCCGAAATCCATAGCACCCATAGTGGCTCCGGCAATCACATTTATTCTTCTTCCGAGCCTCTCCACAGTAAGCACCCCTATGAAGTCACCATAGCTGTAATTGTGATGGCTAGAGATACCATGAGCAAAATGGATTGCTGCTCCGGAAGGATTAAAATGAATAGCTGCACCACTAGGGTTAAAGTGAATAGCTGTCACAGAAGGATCAAAGTGAGTTGCTGTCATAGAGTCAATGTGATGCACAGGACTATCTCTTGGATTACCAATCGGACTATCCCTCGCTCCACCACTTGATGCTACCCTTGGGTCAAAATGAATAGCCCTATCAGATGCAATCGGATTCAGATGAGTTGATATCCCGGCATTTGCTCCGACATTTGTTTGTGCCGGTGCCGAATGAGCTGCGGCATGTGAGCTGCTATGTAAACCGCTCTGTGGACCAACCTGTGTATTACCCTGCGGAAGAGATGATAAGCCCACAGACTGAACATTGCCATTTGTACCTTGTGCGCCAAAGTTGTAGCTTGGCAACGGTGAGGCATTTACAGCATTATCATCAGCCAAAGCAAAACCTGTACATATGCTCACTATCATGAGGAAACATGATGCTTTCCTTAGAGAACCAAGTATGGCTTTGCCTTTCTTGCCAACGAAGTAGGCAAGAACTATGCCGCCGATGAACAATATACCGATAGCAATATTTCCAATCGGCAGAACACCATAGACATCATTGTTCTCTGAACTATCATCATCATTCACATATGCACTACCGTTTTCGCCATCTTCGTTAACATCGTCAAAGACAAGAGGCTCTCGCTCTACCTCAATCACAATACCGCCGATATGTACCTGCTCCACGTTAACATTTTCAATTGTTGTGGGTTCCGATGAAGAAGCAGGCCCAATGTTCGGTGCTGGTGTCGGTGGTAGTGTCCGGTCTATGGTGGAAGATGTTGCAGCAGGTGCTGTGGCTGATACAACTCCATCGCTTTCTCCCGCAACCACTCCTCCGACTGCCATTCCATCAGCTACAGCCGCACTGTCACCATCAGATGCATGTTGCCCATCGGATGACTGCCCTGTGCTTGTAATCGGCGACACAATAGGAATACCAATAAACTGCGCCGTAAATTCCGTTCTGCCTGCAGCAACACGAGAAATCTGCCCACGGTACTCCGCTGTGGTTGTGTATCCTATAGTAGATGTCCTTGATGATGTTCTCGTATATGTAGCCACAGCAGTAAAAGTATTAGGCACCTGTGTAAAGTCAATAGCGTTGCTGGTTTGGGTGCGCCATTGCACATCGGCAAGTTCAAAGGTTTGGCCGTTTTCCGTAATACTTCTTGGCACAAGAGATGTGTCAGAATTAGATAGATGAGGAAACTCTCTTGTACGAGTTTCTGTAAAGCTGCTGCTGGTTGTACCTTGGGATTCAATCCTTATGGATGAAACATCAAGGGTTAGCACACCAAAATAACCATCCTCTGTTACAAAATCTAAAGTAGGAGCCAAGAGTCTTATGATAGATTCCAAGTCATTGGACTGTGTGCTAACCTCAATAATCTCTACATGCTCCCGCGAGCTATGTGCAGGCACTTCTCTACGAACTATCTCCGCAAGCTCAAACCTAAAACCATCACGTTCAAATGGTTCTCGTGGGATTTGTTCTGAACTTTCATTTTCTCGAAGCTCATAGACCCTGATAATCTCACGTCTGCCGCTGTCCCTTGTTTCCCATACGCTGACAGGATAGACCATGGGCAAGCGTGGCTGTGAACCTTGATTTTGGTTTTGATTATGACCTTGATCTACATGATGATTAGGCACCACAATTGTTATTGATGTACCTCTGGGAACATCATCCCCAACATAATCAGATGCCCACACGCTTGCAGGACTGACGAGCGAAGATGCAAAGACCAAGATTAAGGCTGTGGTTACAGTCAAGATTCGAAACAAGACTGTAGTTGTAATTCTATTCCAAAGCTCATTATCGACCCCGCTTCTAATCCTCATCATCAAAATCGCCACCCCCTTTTGCTTCGTAACTATTGTCATAATCATCGCCATCATCGTAATTCCAATCATCGTCGTCGAAGCTATCATCCTCATCTTCATCATAAGAGCCCATGACAGGCCCGCCGCTTCTTTTCTTATAAATTTTGAAGTAATAGCCTGCGCCGCCTGCCAGTATAGCAGCAATGATGATTATAATTAGATTACTGTTACCCGAAGATGCTCCAGTCTGCTGATTGTCATTCGGCTCTTCACCCTCAATATCTTCATCATTATAGCCATCGTCGGATATATCCGATGGGGCGTTAGGATGAACCGGAGCAGGTACACCATCACCAAAACCTAAGCCTGACGGTGCAACCTCACGGCCTCCGGCTTCGGCTAAAGATATCAAATCTTCCTCTGTGACTGTGTTGAGTAGATAAACATTGTCTTCACTTCTCTGCCGATCAACGATCAAGAAAAACTCATTGCCATCCTCTGTAAAGATTGTAAAGAACTCAATGCCGTTAGTATCCATTACATTGTCAATTACGGTTCCTGTACCGTCCGGTGTTAGCGGCCGCAGATATTCTGGTTGTGCGATATCAGTATTGTCAAAATCATCAGCATTACCAGAATTGATGTCGACTGGAATTTCAGATGAACCAACACCTGTAGATGAGCCATCGCCATTATCATTTCCGGTGCTGTTAATGCTGCTATTGTTACTGCTATTACTGTTGATGTTATTGTTGTTGCTACTGACACCGCTATCACTATTGCCGTTATCCAAGCAGTCACTTCCTGTAGCAGCACCAGGGGCGTAGAATGGATTCTGCACCCGTATAGCCCCAGAGCTATTACCATCCAAATCTACAGCTTGGATTGTGATATAAGGACTGCTTTCGCCCTCAATTAGATACTCACTGACTCTGATAGCCAGTGATGTCTGGGCATCTGTGTTTTTGTTTAGCACATCAATGCGTAACATATCTGTATCCAACCATGTGGTGCTGACTACCAAGAAATCAGAAGCAGCCTCATCATTGATCCCACCGGATGCATAAGCCCGGAAATGAAAAACACCCATGCATAACATGAGTGCCGTTAGTAAAAGGATGGTCTGTTTTATTTTTCGCAAGTATATTCACTCTCCCTTCTATAATATTATTGTGTGTTATCATAGCCTTGTTATTTTGTAAATATAAGCCCTGCACAAAGATAATTAGATGTTACTGACTTGCAAACTGTATACAAAATCATAATCTTAATTAAAGCAGGGCCAACATCTCCTTGGCGGCGGCCTTGCGGTGACACAGGCAATAAACATGACTGTTATTCTCCTTGAATTAATTATACATAACACCTCTCTCACCTTTATTGGATTCTATTAATTGGTTCGTAATGACCATGGTTTCAGGCTTTGATTTTCCTGATAAGATTTTCTTTGCCAAATACTATTCCTGATAATAGTAGAAATCAGAACTAAAATGAATCATCTCAAGTATCGCAACTTCGGGCTTTTACCGGGTTTCGGAGTAATCCGCGAGCAAGGCGTGGTGCTACCACGCTTGCTCGCCGGGGATACCCCGGACCCCAGATCGACCGCGTTGCGGTCGGCTACGCTGCCCTTGGCTGCTATTTTTGTTGTGTTGCATAAGGAGGGGATTATTATTGGTTGTTGATATAGTTGTTAATGACAAAGTGCATTGGCATGGGATAATATTTACAACCAAGGTCACTTCGCAGACCTCTCCGTTTCGTGTTCAGTTGTACGACCTCCGGTATTTAAGAACCTTTCCACGTTATGCTTGGCAGTCACAAGCTCTTGCATTTCAGCCTTTGCTTGACGATATTCCTTGTAGGCTCGTTTCTTTTCTTCGAGTATAGGAGTATACTCAACTCGTAGGTCAGCGACCTTTGGAATCTTTTTGCCCTTGCCATAGCCAAGCTCATCAAATGTTTTCTTGGCGGTTTGGTGTAAAAGTATATCAGCCTCATGAGTAGCTCTGAATGCTTTGGAATAGCCTGACTTGCGGTAATCAGTATATGTGGCGCGAGTTTTAGAATAGGTTATGATATGTTTTTGCAGATTTGCATTAGCAGTTAATTTTGAATCCAAGCCTTTTATACGCTCTGATAATTCATTAAACCGTGCCGATGCCGCCTCTGCTTTTTCTTTAAGGGCATCAAAGTCATCAAGCCCTCGCTCCTGAAGATAGATAAGAGTCTTTGCCATCTGCTTCAGGTTTTGAACCGAAGCCCAATGAGCATAGCCATCGCCTTTGCCTTCTTTTAGCTTGGCTTGGATGTCAATGAGAAGGTTTGGTTTGTTTGATGTAGTAGCAGTAACCTTAGTAGCTTTGGCAGCTCGAAGTGATGATGAGTGAGCATTAGTAACATCAGCATCAACAACGACAGATGGAGAAGAACCATCATCAATTGAAACATCGGGAGTTGAATGAGCCGTAGGAACAGAAGTTATAGGAGAAGAATATATACGCTTTCCGGCTATGCGTTCCTTAATAGCTTCCTCTGTGTGGTCACCCTTAAGAGTAGCAAGGCGTGTAGGCTGCTCCTGGCCGGGCATCCAAAACCGCATATGCTTTCCGCGCCGTTTGGCTGTGATGCTTTGGGATTCTATAAGTCTAATAAAATCCTCAAAGGTCTTTGGTTTTTTGTTCAGAGCATCATCAATGGCATTGCGTATCTGATTCTGAAATGATAGCGGCCTGTCTTTTCCATACGTATGCCTTGCATAATCTCTGCCGGGGCTGGGCTGTGGTTCTTTGATAACCGATAAGCCGTTCTCAGCGCAGAGTATATCGGAGCATCGCCGCAGGGCAAATGCCGAGCCAATGAAGTTTCTAAACTTTTTCTTGTGGTCAAGGGTTGTGCTGTTCCACACGTAGGGTAGAAAAGTGTCGCCTTACCATATTGCTATGACAGGTTTACACAGTTCCCCCTCCGAACCGTGCGTACAACTCTCGCTGTACACGGCTCTCCATTGTTGTTCTATCAACCAGAACTCTTTTGGTTGTGTATTGCATAATGACATTCAACACATACAACTAAGGTTTTGCGGCGTTTTGCAATCATAACCCGCTCCCAGTGGCTTTTTCCTTTGAGATTTTTAACCTTGTTGATATGGTGAATTTCATAATTGTTACTTTCGGTCGTACCGCATAATTCACAAGTTTTTGCTTTTAGCCGTTTGTCAAAAGTGGTAACAGATAACCTGAATATTTGTGTTGCTGTTGTAACTATATCATCAGGCTCATCAACCTTTTTGCTATTGGCATAATCTGCAAAATAGCACCTTTTCCAACCTTTCTTAGTTTCGTAGGGTATGCCCCACTTGCCTTTTCCGTCTTTGAACTTCTTTGTGATTTTTCGGATTGAGCTTTTATGCTTGCTCGCCAGCGTTTTCAAGCAACTATATTCCATGAGGTAAGCTAAATAGCTTAACCTGTTAAAGTTACTCGCAAGGCTATAATAGTTGCAGATACCTCTTAATTCGCTGTTATAGCTTGAAACTATTTCAAGATTGGTCATGTGTAATAGCTTTGCCCTGTGAGTTGGGGTAAGTGTGCCGTCTGCTTCTTGTTTGGCGATGCCTTTTGAGAAAATGAACTTGTGTATTTTATCATCAAGCGGAACCGATAATTCGGTTCTATTATTTAGGGTGCGTTTTGAGTGTTTTTGTTTTCCGCCACCCTTAACTTTCGGATTTCTCCGAACACAAATATCATAACCCAAAAATCGAGCGTGTTTGCTACTGTGTGTAATAAGCGTTTTTTCTTCGCTTAATTCCATTTTCAACACCTGACTAATAAAGTCCGCCAGTTGCCTTTTTAATATTTCGCAATCTTCTCGGCTTCCATTGACACTTATCAGAAAGTCATCAGCATAGCGAATATATTTCAGCTTTTTATCAGTTTGAGATTTTGAGGGAGTTTTTAATTTCTCCGCCCTAGCTTGACGATATTGTTTCAGTAACTCTTCACGTTCTTCGTCAATAGCATTATCAACCTGATTTTTCAGCTTCTCACATTTTCGCTTTGCCTTTGTGTATTCGGGTGTCCTTTTGCCGTGTCGCTCGTAAACATCAAACTCTGATTTCAGCTTCATTACAAATTTATCCAGCTCATTAAGGTAAATGTTGGCAAGTAGTGGTGATATTATACCACCTTGGGGCGTTCCGCTGTATGTTCCGTGATAACGCCATTCTTCAACATAACCTGCTTTCATAAATTTGTGTATTAGCTTTACCAGCCGTGTGTCCTTTATTTTGTTTTTTATCAGACCAACTAATACAGTATGGTCGATATTGTCAAAACAACCTTTTATGTCACCTTCTATAAACCACCTTGCACCATTAAATTCTTTTTTCAAGCTCTTTAATGCAGTATGGCAACTTCTACTTGGTCTGAAACCGTGCGAACAATCTAAAAATACAGGCTCATAAATCGCCTGAAGTATCATCCTTAGAACTTCTTGAACCAATTTATCTGTAAAAGTTGGTATTCCAAGGGGACGCATTTTACCGTTTTGTTTTTCAATATAGGTTCTGCGTACTGGCTTTGGTTGATAAGTTTCATCTGTTAGCGATTTTATAATACTTGCAACTTTTGCTTCGCTAAAACCATCTGCCGTATCATCATCTATACCTTTTGTTGCCGCTCCAGAATTGACATACAGATTGTTGTATGCTTCATAATAGAGGTCAGGACGCAACAGGTAGCGGTACAACCGTGTAAATATCTCCTCTCTGTTATTTTTTGAGTTCTGGTTGATTTTTGCTAAAATCTCCATTGTTGGTTTGTTCATTCGAGGTTTTCCTCCCTAATCAATTTTTGATTTTAGTACACAACAACTGTTCTCCTTTTCCTGTTCTACCACATACTTGGTCGCCCTTTTTGTGGTAATCGAACCAGTAGCACACGAAGTCTACCTGTGTGTTGCACCGCTGGCATTTATGCCTTTGGTGTTTTACCATTACAGCAACACCTTGGATACTACGAGAACTCCGTTACCATGACGGATTTTCAGCGTCATCTCTCTTGCTTAATTAGGCTTGAGATTTATCCCCATAAAATGGCATTACGCATAGTCTTTATAGACACTCCGTTTTAGGTAATCCCCAGTTAGCATTTAGCTTAGGAATGTGAATTGTCGGTTTCGCTTTCGTTTCGTTACCATAGGTTCTCCTACAGGTCATAAGAGTGCATTGATAACAATTCAAGCCACATCATTACTTGAATTTCACTCTTATCAGAGGTTTCAGGCACTTTCCTCTGATTACACAAAACAAAGACTGGAAACTTGCGTTCAGTAAACTCAACTTAAACCTTATATTCACTTAACCTTGCGGTTCAGTCGTGTCCGATTGCCTTTGGACAACTTTCCGCTTTCCTACCGTGCTATGTTCCCGTGTCAGCTTTCGCCTTTCGGTTAGGTAGGTGGTTTCCCTCGTTATCGTGAGGGGTAGTTCCTTGTTTCTACTTAGCTAAATGCCCTATCTGGGCGCACGATATGATTATGTATATGAGCTTTGTCCACATGGGTACAGACGATAAAAGCATTACGTCCTTTTGTGAAACGCATGGCAAGCTCATAACCAATACGATTGGCTTCCTCCGGTGTTATTTCTCCCGGGGCAAAGGATTGACGGATATGGTATGCGATGACATCTTTCTTACCTTGATTTCTTCCTGTCAGAGAATGATATTGCTGCTTGGACAGAAGAAATTCCAAGTCAGCAGCTCCCGGAGTACACTCATAGGATGAAACGTACTCTCCCCAATCTGTTTTCAAGGGATTTTCCATGTAGTCAATAACACCTTTAAGAGCCTTTGCTACACTTTTCCGTGAACCTACTTTGATTGGAAAGATTGCTGTTGTTGCTATGCCGCCACCTCCTTGCCGCCAGAAATAAAAACGAGCAGGCACCAGAACCTTGCTCGGAGAAATAAAATATGAGCAGACACTAGACCTTGCTCGGATGGTTGTGGATGATTGTGGATGTTTGTTATGTGGGCATTTGTAATGCAGGGACGTTAACAGAACAGTTACTCATATGACGGTATCAAGTGTGAGTGCTTACGAAGTGATTAGACAGCTATATAATTATTTTATCTTCGTTAACTGCAAAAGTATTTCACGCGCCCCGGACCATATCTCATCCATGTGTTTCTTAACATCATCCATATCGGCAGAATAGATAGAACCTGACTCATTAGCGCGCCGTGCAATCTGGTTTATGTTGTTTCCAACCCTGCCAAGCAGGGATACCATTTCACGGACATCTTTCAAGTCAAGAGTGATGTGGTAACCTTCCATCATCATCTTTCGGGCAAAGGCACCGAGGTCAGTTATACCCATCTCGGCCATGCGGTTACGGATGGCTGCCGCTTCCTCTTCGGTGGCCCTAAAATGGAAGTTTACAGGTCGAAGTAGTTTTCGTTTGGGTTTTGTAGGTTTCTCAGACAACTATAATCCCTCCCGCCGCAATGTGTTTATTAAAATAATTTTATATTAAGACATAATTGATTGGCTGCGCCCACGTCGTGGCTGTTTTCCGAGGCTTTCGCGCTCAGGAAGCATCAATACTGTTGTGAGCTATACGCAAAAAATAAAGAGCAGCAATAGCCGCTCTTATTTGCAAAGTTTATATTCATTTTGTATTTCGGAATTAATTATTTTAGGATAGCACAACAGTCTACCAACTTTCAGTAGCCAACCGTTTCTGCAGCTCTTTTAAACGTGCTTTGCGTTCACGGTAATCAGGCAGCACGCTTTCAACAATCGCCCAGAAGTCCTTGGAGTGATTCATTTCTTTGATGTGGGCAAGCTCATGAACTATAACATATTCTACAACTTCGCGGTCAGCCATTATAAGAAACCATGAGAAGTTAATGCTCTTCCTGCCGGAGCAGCTGCCCCAACGAGTTTTGGCTCCTGTTATCCTTATAGCTGTGGGAGTTACGCCCATGATCTCTGAAAACATTGTGACCCATTGGGTTATATTAACTCTGGCCAAATCCCGATATAGTTTTATGCAGGCATCTTTTATCTCTTCGGAATCCATGCCCTGCGGCATATAGAACATCTTGCCGTTAAAACCAAACCGGTTTCCGCCTACGGCGATGATGGGATATTCCTGTCCAAGAAGCAGAATCTTATCACCATAGTTGAGGTTAAATGATTCACGTTTGTCCAGCCTCTCTTGTGACTGTGCAAGCTTGTTTGATATCCAGTGTTCCTTAGAAACAATGAACTTTTCTATCTGGGATTTAGATACCCTCAACGGCGCACGGACTTCCAGCTCACCATCTTTGATGTAGAGAGCGATGGTTTTGCGCTTGGAGCGTATGAGATTGTAATTTATCATTTGATTGCTCCTATCCCTGCACATGGATTGTATCCGGAGTCCATACTATCGTTTGTAATTTTTAGCATGATGACTGTTTGACTGCTTAACATGTCACATCCATTATAGCATACCAAGACAAACTTAGCTATTCAATTGCACAATTCGATTCAGAAGTGCAAAATCACAGCTCCTCGCCGCTTTTCTTCGGGCGTTGGCTAGGTGATTTATCTTCATACCCTGTTTTATCGGCCGTTTTCTTTGCAATCTTATTATCTTCAATTGCTTTTAAAACTGAAGTGTGGCCGGTTTTCTCGTTGGCGTTGTTCAAATTTAAGGATGTATCAATCCCTGTAACAACATCTGGTGCGATTCGAGCCCTTTCGCGTTCATAAACATAACCCCATTGAGTAAATACGCCTTTATCCTCACAAATGCAATACTGACCATAATCCTCAAAAGATATATCCTCCGGCACTGAGTCCGGGTCTGTCTGTGCCCAATATCTACCCAACTCGTAGGCATTGCTGACAGGAATAATGTTAAATCGATATAGATTATCTTCATCAAGAAATTCAATAAGCTCAGACACATCTGCAACAGAAGCTAATCCGCTGGACAGAATTGCCCGCGCTCTTTCGACTCTGAAATCTTCATTATCTATAAGGATTTTTGTAAGACCGTATACATCATTCAAGCTAGGCTGACTTATACCGGCGGCATTTAAAACTTCCTCAAGTGGTGATAGTGACCAGCTGCTAAAACCAAGGGCGCTGTTTGTAGATTGATGTTGTTCGCCGTTGCCGATAGCGTTATTATCAATGGAATGATCAGCAGACGGAAAATGTTCGGGTTCCCATAAGATAATAAGGTCATCCTTATCTTTGTCAACATCTGCCACGCCTTCGATTTCATGCACCATACTCTCGAACAAAGCATACAGCTCGAAGTTAACATCAAAATCAATGTCAAACTTATATCCCAGCGCATCAACATCAATTTTAGAGCTGGGATATTCTGAGTCTCTATCAAGAGAATTGGCGGCTGTTTCCGCTATATGGTCAATCATATCCGCTAGTTTGCTGCCAATCTCTGCAAGACCGGGACAGCGATATGTAGCTAAGAAGCTATCTGCATTGGGCAATAAAGCCGAATATCTTGCATAGTTGCCGCCCTCGGAATTAACCAAAATTCCATACTGCCTATTCTCACCAACCACAAGTATGCAGTGGACAGTATTATTCTCAGAAAAGCGCATAAGGTCTGCATTGTCTTTTATGAAATCATAGTCCCGAAGAAGATTGTGAGAAAATAAATCAAACTCATCATTGGACAGCCGTATTACTTTTTCAATGTTGCAATAGGAATAGCTAAGTTCATTTTCTTTTCTTTCAAAAACTGCTGTTGTGTACATTTGCGACCCTCCCGTCTATAGTTCTTCCTGCATTTTCTTTCGTTGTGCCTGCGCTTTATCTTCATAAGGCGGTTTCTGGGCGGTGATCTTCTTGCCATCCTCAATGGCTCCAAGCACTGATGTGTATACTCCGCTATCCTTGGAGGCGGCGCTTTCATTAGCAACAGCACTCACTTTTGTAACGAAACCTCTCTTTGTAGAAATATTTTCCTTAGAGACAGTTTCTGCATCAATAGCAGAGTCTTTGCCGCCATAATCCTGTTCAAGCGAAAGCGTAGGCTTATCACTATAAGCATATATAGCAAAGCGGCTGTTCACATCTTGAACAAAACAATTGATGAAATATTGACGCAACTCCGTTTCCAATTTGAACCCATAAATTGCATAATCTACCTCTCCATCAGCAAGCGCAACCTTGGATTTACCTTCGGACAGTTTGGCTTCAGGATGATTTTGGCAATATGCAATCATAGAATCCCTATCTTTTAAAAGGTCTTGGCGTAGAGCATAAACCGCACTTTGCAGCTCTGATTGGATTTCAGAGTTATAAAACCCATTATCTCTGGTATTCCAACCCGCATGATAGCGGTCTCCATCACGCCCAAAGTCACCATGTAATGAACCTGCACATGTATTGGCTTCTTCACGGTTGAAAGAATAATACTTATCTGCACTCTCGACAGATGGTGCAAGTTTTATGTCGACAAGCTGATTAGCCGGCTCATATGTAGCACCAATACGCTCCATTTTCTCTGCAAATTCGCAGATATGATATGTCGTATCACCAATCATAGCATAAGTATCACCCATAAACTTACAATCTCTCTTAACAGGCTCTCTGCCATCACCGATAGGGTATATAATCCTAATGCTCTCACCATCAGGGATTTGGAATAGCTCTTTATAGCTGCTGTCAATAAAGCGGATTAGCCGTTTTGCCTCAGAGTTTTCGGGGTCGGGCTCGACCGCAGATGTCTGCATCGGCAATTCCTTCTCTTTTAAACCATGATCTTTTCCATAAGATTCAGCCCGAGTGATATAATCAATAAGCGCTTTGTCCTCACGGCCGAAATAATGACCCCAATAATGGTCAAAGGCACCATGATCGTTGGTAAACTGCCATGTAGCATAAGGTGATACTGCTTCGGGATTATGACCATAGGCAAAACCTCGGTCATTATCAAACAATACGGCTTGCTTCACAATGTAATTCACAACATTGCCCCCGTTGTCAGCTTCCATGGCTTGACCGGGTAAATCATAATTATTAAGCATATCCCGGACTTCAACTGTAAGAACTCCCGACATATCACACAGAAGCTTTGCATCATAAGGACTGTAGTCGGCTAAATCACTAAGCATATCGCTCACTTGGAGTATCTCTCCCATGGCATCCGTACCTTGACTTGCAATCAATTCTTTGCCATGGAGATATAGGCCATCAGTCAAGCCGGGATAGTGGTCTACACCAATATCGTTGGCTATTTTACCAGCTGCCGAGGCGCTGACCTTATCTTTGAGTTCATCTTGATAATCCTCGACTGATTTAGCATTCAAGCCGCTATCTAATCCCCAATGGATCACCATACGGCCAATCATGTCACTTATCTCGGTAATCTTATGGGATTTAGGATCGTTTTCGGCTACTATCATAGCATAAACACCAAGGCCATCAATACATTTCCGAATCAAATCCTTGTTTTCTGCTATGCGAACCGCTGCATTATCAGTTGCAAGATTAGGCTCATGCTCAACCATTTTGTATGAATCCACCCCATAAACCAACCCAAGGCTAGAGCCTTTATCCCATGTGACAAAGATTGTGCCTGTATCGTCTATGAACCCCACGGTACCTTTGTCGCCTGGTTTCAATTTATTGTCATAAAGGTCATCCATAGATATAATCTCTATTCTCGATCCAATCGGATAACTCTGACGAAGCCGTTCCAGGGCTTCTCTTGACGGTAACTTACTCATTTATAACTAAGCCCCCTTTGAAAATTCAAGTTTATAGTCTGTGCGCCTGCCATCATCAGTTAAGATTATGGTAGCAGCGTATGTCTTGCCGGTCTTTTCACTCATTAAGTCCGGAAAATAAACATGCCCATCTTTAAGAAGTGCAGCAGCAGCTTTAGCGGTCAGGGTTTTGCCCTTGGCAGACCAGAATCTGCTATCTTTCCACAATACAAACTTGCATGAGGATGATGAACAGAAAAAACCTTTGGTAGATTCGGTTACCTGTGACGAACACCGCAAACAATTGCCGATGGTTTTGCCAGCAGTTTTGCTGCCGCCAACTCCACTTTTATTGCCTTTTGTCGCGCTATTTGAGCCGTTACTGCCCACATGCTGCATAGATGCGAACACAGATATCATCTCAAGAATAGGTGTGTTGTTTACCGCCACAAGCCCTGATACCATAGTTCTAATGCCTGCCATAAACTCATCATCCGAAATCTCACCACGCTCAATCTTTTTAAGTTTCTGCTCCCAATCAGCGGTCAATGCCGGTGATTTTATTTCACTCGGCAGCACCGCAATAAGGTTTATACCTTTGGGCAATGGTACAAGACTCTTCTTCTGTCGCTCAACAAATCCGGTATTGATGATTTTTTCAATAATGCCTGCACGAGTGGCCGGAGTGCCAAGTCCTTTATGTTCAATATCAGCATCATCAGAAACGTCACTTGCTCCGGCAGTTTCCATGGCTCGTAGAAGTGTTGATTCTGTAAATCGTGATGGCGGCTTGGTTTTGCCTTCTCGGATAGTTGCTGTGACCCCTGGGAACACTTGACCATTTACAAGTCCGGGGAGCGCAGCAGTGTCCTCATCGTTTTCATCGTTTGTATCTTCATTGTTTTTGTCGGGCTTAGATTTGATTGAAATTCTGAAAGCAGTATCAATTGACTTCCAGCCATCCTCAAGCACGGTCTTGCCCTTAGCGGTGAACTTATGACCGCCACATTCTAAAATTGCTGTTACGGTTTCAAACTTATGGATAGGTGCAACAGCACAAAGCAATCTGGTAGCTATAAGCGAAAGAATATCACGCTCACCAGATGGCAACGCCGATAAATCAGCTTTAGTTGCTTCGAGAGTTGGAATTATGGCATGATGGTCGCTGACCTTAGAATTATTTATGGTTTTTGATATGTCGGGAGCGAAAGATAGGGCATTTGCGAAATTTAATAACTTCGCTGATGTTTTTGACGATGATTTCAATAATGAGCTGATAACAGCTAAGGTGCTGTCCTTCATATCCTCAGTCAAATATTGCGAATCTGTTCTTGGGTATGTAATATGTTTAGCTTCGTACAAACTTTGTGCATAATCCAAGGTTTGCTGGGCTGTGAATCCAAAAATCCTATTGGCATCCCTCTGCAGGCTCGTAAGATCATAAAGCCTTGGTTGTGCTGTGGTTTTATTAGCTTTTTCTACCGACAGGACAACAGCATCCGCGCCATCGGCGGCGGCGCTTACTGCCTCTGCGGATTCCAAACCACTATTACTGTCACCATTACTATCGCTATTACTATCACTTTCTCCAACAACAGAACCTTTATGACGCTCACCAACAGCGGTAAACGTATATGCAACACCATCAGCATCCATCCCCTTACATTCAATCAGCGGAGTGTAGAAAGGCTCTGACACAAAGTCAGCAATAGACTTCTCCCTCTCCACAATCATGGCAAGAGTAGGAGTCTGTACTCGGCCCACATTTAAAGTTGGCCCATACAGGCACGAAAAGAGCCTTGTAGCATTGATGCCAACAGCCCAATCTGCCTGCGCGCGGCAAAGAGCCGCTCTATAAAGATTATCAAAGTCTGCGCCAGGGCGCAGCTTGTCAAAGCCCTCACGGATTGCTGAATCCTCCAGGGATGAAATCCAAAGCCGCTGTATGGGCTTTTTACATTTGCAGTAGTCATAGACCAAACGAAAAATGAGTTCACCTTCGCGGCCTGCATCTGCAGCACAGACGACAGATTTAACATCAGAGCGGTTCATTAACTTTCGCAAGACAGAGATTTGCTTCGCCTTGCTCTTTGAAGCCTTATACTGCCATTTGTCAGGCTTTGGCAAAATCGGCAGGGTATCTAATGACCATCGCTTATATTGCTCTCCATAAGCATCAGCCATGGCAAGTTCTACTAAATGGCCATAGCACCAAGATATAAGCCAGCCATCACCCTCAAAATAACCATCTTGACGCTTCTTAGCATTTAGTACGGCTGCGAATGATTGAGCTTGACTTGGCTTTTCGCATATAACTAATTTGAGCCTGTTTTTACATAAATCTATATTTTTATTGGACAAATGAAACTTCCTTTCATAGTTTTTATAGTATAGCTCCATTTATTTTTACAGCAAAGTATGCTATAATTGAAAATGGAAGGTTGTGATTAAGTGATAAATAACTCTGATATCCCACCAAGATGGGAAGTTATTGGCGGCAAGAAAACTGTTATCGTATGCGCTGAAAGACGGCCAACATACGAGTGTAAACGAGATTGGGAGAAAGCATTCCGCAAAGAGGTTCAAAATGCTTTACGCTCTCTTGTAGCAGACAAAGGTGAAATGTTAGTGGCTAAGTATGGCAGTGATGCCGCCGATGCCATTGACACCGAAAACGCCCTGTTTTATAACTTCGCGGCACCCGTGAGCCAATCTGCCTGCTATGGTGTAGCTTACAAAACACTTTGCCCGGAAGAAATGTATCTTACATTTCATTCATTAGGCAAGCAAGGCTATAATCACCTTTACATATACAGCTTAGAGCCGATTGCACTTGCACCGGGTGAGGAAAGAGATATTGAGCCTTTCGTGCGCTGGACTGACATACCCATTATAACCATGCGTATTGAAAGTGCAGCTTACTTCTTTACAGTAATGCGCCAAAATCCCAAATGCTTTTTGGTTTATGGTCATGGGCAGATGGATGGTGACTTTGGTGTTAATATCCGCATACAATCCCCCAGCAAAGAGCCTTTCAAGCTAACTGCCATTATGAAGCCATTGCTTGATGGAGTTATCTCGTCATTTCACAGGTTGCCTAAAGATGCAAATGTGGATGAATTAACAGATAAGTCCATCAGCTTATATCATACAGCAGGGGAATGGAAAGGCCTGCTGATTGACGAGCGAAACTCCGTATTGCCACCGTATCAGTATGTCAAACCATATCGCAGAGATAGTCTGCAATGGTCGCCTATGGATGATCGCTGCAAAGAAGCGCGGATAACTGCTAATTATGGCGCAGATAAATGGAGTTTTAGCGGAGAGATATATGAGGTTTTTATTGACTCATAACACGGATTACTTATAGGGCAGAGTTACGAAGTTATATTGCAATGATTTTATGGTTGTAATGATTTTATGGGCTGCAAAAACTCTGTGCTTTATCAGCCTTGATCCAACGCTAACCTGGTAGCTCCACTCTCAAAATCTCCACCATATCCAACCGCTCCCATGGCAAGTCAAGGTCGCTGCGGCCAAAATGCCCATAAGCGGCAGTCTGCAAATATATTGGCCTGCGAAGCCCAAGCCTTTCAATGATAGCTGATGGGCGCAAGTCAAAATGCTTGTAAATAACGGCAAGAATATGTTCATCTGACACCGTTCCTGTGCCAAAGGTATTCACCGACAGAGAAACAGGCTGCGCAACACCGATAGCATAAGACACTTGAAGCTCAATCCTGTCAGCAAACCCTGCTGCAACGAGATTCTTTGCTATATGCCTAGCAGCATAAGATGCGCTTCTATCAACTTTCGTGGGGTCTTTACCTGAAAAGGCACCGCCGCCATGCCTTGCAAAGCCTCCATATGTATCAACGATAATCTTTCGCCCCGTCAGCCCTGTATCTCCATGTGGACCGCCAATAACAAACCGCCCTGTGGGATTTATGAAATACTTTGTGTCTTCATCAAGCAGTTTGGTAGGTATTATAGGCCGGATGACATTGTCGATGATATCTTGCTTTAGATTTTCAAGATGGATGTCAGGCGAGTGCTGTGCGGAGATAACCACAGTATCTATCCGAAAAGGTACACCATCTCTATACTCTACCGTGACCTGCGATTTGCCATCCGGTCCTAAGTGCGGCAGAATGTTTGCTTTACGCACATCTGTCAACTGCTTCGCCAGCTTATGAGCAAGGTATATAGGCATAGGCAAATATTCATCTGTTTCATTTGTGGCATAACCAAACATCATGCCTTGGTCGCCTGCACCTAAATCAGCAATGCAGCTTGATGAGCAGCTACACACTGCATCGTTAGTGGCACCTCTAGTGACGCCGATATCATCCACAACAATGCTCACATCAGCACCATCACAGATATCTCCAATCTTTTCGACCTCATCAATGGTCGGGCCCACAGCCTTCGCTTCAAGTGAGCGGTCAACCCCTAAAGCAATATCGGGCGATTGATTATTAAGAGCTATCAACAGAGCAAGTGCGTCGGCATCAAAGCCATATCTTGCATCTGTATATCCAATACGCCGAACCACATCCCTTGCCACGGTTTGAATATCAACATAGCAATTTGCAGTAACTTCGCCCATGACCATCAGCAGACCGGTAGCTGCCGACACCTCGCAGGCCACACGAGCCTGTGGGTCTTTAGCAAGAAAAGCATCCAAGATGGCATCGGATACCTGGTCGCAGATTTTATCGGGATGGCCCTCGGTTACAGATTCGGATGTAAATAGAAAGTTTTTCAAGAAATATCAGCTCCATTTCATATAAATTTGAATATAATTGTCGAGTGTAAATAAAATATTTTCTGACATTAATGCAGGGTAGAGCGCATCAGAGTGTATTTGCTTCTTGAAGATGTAGCATTTAACCAAACACGCCAGAGCCCTCATGATCGCGCAGGAACACATCAAAACAGAAAAGGCTCTGCGGCAACTATGCCACAAAACCTCTCTGCTGTGTAATTATAACTACAACTCAGATTGAATCTTCTTGTTTTTTGGTTGTGCATCCTGTGGCTGGTGAATCTTGTCACCATCATTGTTTTTAGCATTTTCTTTTCCTTTATCCTTATCCTGTTGTATAGCACCCAAAACAGATGTGTACCCATCAGACCGCACACTATCCGATATGTCATCTGGCTTTTCGGTTTCGCCGGATATCGGGAATGATATATCAGAAGCGGTCGTAGCAGTAATAGCAGGGACAACGACAGGAGCAATGGACTTAATCTGCTTTACAGCAAACAGGGCATTGTTGGTCAACTGCCTCTGCCAGACCCCTTGGGAAGGTGCCCAGCGAAAACCGTTGCTCTTTAGCTCGGCTCGTATAGTCTCATCAGGCTTTCCATCAAATCGTATTTGCAGGCGGTTAGCTTCTTTGTTAATCACAACTTCACCGCCGTCAAATGACCAGCCCTCGTCAGATTTTTCAGCCATGCGCTCCATGCTTTCAATACGCTTCTTGATACGCCGTATTTCTGCGCTATTATTGCTCAAAGCCCATACAGGATAAGGTTGCGTTTGCCTGCCAAAGTTGGTGTTGTTCATTTGAGCTTGGAGTTTAAGCCTAACATCATCCGAAACATAAGGTACACCATCAAGGGTTTTATGTTTGCGGTAATAGGCATTTACATCTTTCATTATTTGTTGAAAAATTTCCAAAGATTCCAGTTTTTCTTTGAGCTTTACTACGGCGTTTGGGTCATCAGCACTGATACCGCCCATACCAACGCCTTTGATTTTATCTAGAATACCCTGGATATTCCTATACTCCTCAACATTACGCCGGCGAGCAGCGTTCTGTTTTTCTTTTTTACGAACAGGGAAGTTAGAAGGCCCTGCTACCAGTATAGATGGCACCCTACCTTCGATTTCATACATCTTGTTATGATTTGCCGCAAGTTTGGCACAGTAGCTTGCCAGCAAACGGTCAATCCTATCATGATGTATGGGGTCAACCCTCTGCTTTTGCTTATCTGCAATCTCCTTGGCCGTATCAACCATAGAGCGATACTCAGCCGTTGCGCTGCCTTCTTTGTAATTGCGGTAGCTGTTAGCCTCTTTCGCTCTGCGCGCGGTGGTTTCGTTAATCTCGTGATACATATCTCGGCCCTCCTTTGTATGTTTTATCAGTTCCAATTAGAGCTGCGACTTTTCGTTTTAGTTCCTCAACCAAAGACCTATCATAAACACTGTAAGAAAAAGCTGCAGAAACCTCACGCCTGTCGCCTGCAAAGTCAACGAATCCCGCACCATAAAACTCCATGTCGCAATTAGTGAACAACCTATCAAGATGTGGCTCAGAAAAAGTATGACCTCGCACCTCAATCTCCTTTAGCATATCTAAGGGGTTATCGTATGCCCCATTGGTTGATATCAACTGCTGTTTAATGGCTTCCAGCTTTTGTTTATCATCTTCCGGGGAGTAGTTGCCGCCGGATATGGTCACGCTTTTAACAAAATACTCCTTGCCGTCTTTTATCATATATGTAGGCAACAGCACCATCCGGTGATGGGAGATTTGGACTTTGTATGGGTCTTTCTCAATAAATGCAATGATCATGCTCACCTCATTTGCTTGTCATGAAAATAACGTAACATTACGGTGTTGTTTTTTCACAACTTATACTAATCTCAATTTAAAACATAGAGTGACAAGCCAAAGCCAAAACGCACGCAACGCTCCAAGCGGGCGGCTTTGGCTTTGGCACAGGCAGTCTATAATTTTAAATGAAATTGGTATTACTTGCCACATTTTTCACATTTCAGATACGTCAAGCTCCTGACTGCCTGCGGCTTCGTTTCCATACAGAACAGACCGAGCATACTCAATACGCAGAATATCTTCCGGTCTGTAGTTGGAGCTGCGACCAAACAACCGCTCAAACTCACGCCTGTCTGCGGCAGCGATGTTCCAAGTGCTGTAATAGCTTGTACAGTCAGAGCGGAACTCGCTGGCTTCGGTTTTAAATGTAAACTCAACTCCGTCTTTGCGGATGGTAACCTTAACTGTTTTGGCTGAAGATGCAGAAACTGCATACATGATTCGCTTTACAAGATGTACTGGGTTTGACGGATTATCGATAATCACTTGATACGCTGCCGCAACCATGTCATTCATCAAAAATTCGGAGAGCATGGATTCCTGTTCATTATCAATATACTTCTTCACTTCGGCATGGACATAGCCGCCCGGATCAAGAATATATGCCAGCAAGGAATCCTCTGTCCATTGCTCAGGGCTATAGTCACATCTGAACATAAAATCAAAACCGATATCACCGGCAGTATAATCGCTGCTGAGATATGCTGCCCTTGCTTGGCTGCCCGCTGTGTATTCTTGGAAATATTCCAACTCTTTCAAAACTTTTTCAGAAGATATTTCTGTAATACGCAGATTATTGCGGTCGTTGCCAATGGCAGACTCTACTGAGCTGCGAACTGAAGTTTCCAAGCGTTTGCATAGGGCATTTGCACTATGAGCTGTTCGGAAATCAGTATCATCAAACAACTTCTCAATAGAGTGTAAGCCATCGTATATAAGCCCATCCTGTTTACAGTAAATCCCGGCATAATCAAATCCATCTTTGCGCTTTATACCTGTGCCTTGATATTGCCGCTGGACATACAGATAGTCAAAATCAGCATTTTTCCTAACACGAATGAGGGCATTATGATACCCATTAGCTTCATAAGCATATGGTCCTGTACCGGAAAACCAATCTGTGAGAATGCCATGAGGGTTAGCTTTAGGTCTAGGAACAAAGTCTTCTTCGTTTGAAATAACAACATTCTCCCATTGATTTTGGATTTTAACGAGCATGTTATATAAATCGCCAGCCTTCACACCATTTAATGAGTTATTATCCTCATAATCAGTTAAGACTCTGCATAATTCGTCATATAGCGGTTGTTTATATGTCATGCAATCAACACCTCCCCGTTTGCTGGTGGGTTTCCCGCTTCGAGATCACTTTTAGAAGCACTTTCTTTATTGCCACTCCCATGCAAAAACGAACCATTGCCCGGAAAAGGTGCAAGTAGAATCTTCCGCGCCTGCGAATACTCCGGTCCTTTGAAATCCAAAGAAAGAAGAAAACAACGAGCCTTGTATTTCTCATTATCTCCCGGCTGTGGCAACCTCTCCTCTGCCATAACACGCTTTTTTTCTTTGGCGGTTACACACAACCGAGAGATTAAATGGGTATAGGCTTTTACTTCTGTAGGAGATGCATCAGACCTAAACCATGGAAAGCGTATCAACTGTTCCGATAGGCGCACAATAGGCAGCGAGTCATTGCCTACCATTTTCTTTACAATCCATGCCTTGGCTGCAACAAGTTTTTCGAGATTAGCAATAGCTGAATCATTTAAATAGGATAACGGAATGTCTATTGATAGCCTCTCTTTATCTTCGCCGGTAGAAGTTTCTGTAATTATGCTTATAAGAGTATGGATTGACTCATCATTACTTGCAACAGAGCCTGTGTTGATATTGGCTATGGGCTCTTTCTCAATAGACATACCAACATCAATATCATGGGTAATCTCAGCATCATTGGCAATTTCAGTATCATGTAAAACCTTAGCTTCATGGGCAATTTCAATGTCATGTACAGCCTCAACATCACCTACAACTTTAGCGTCATGGACAATCTCATCCTCATTGTCATGCTTTGCTTTAATCTGGGTTGCTATAGCCGGGTCTGTACAATTGCTGACAGCTCCGGCATCCGCTTCATCGTTGCAATCAAGGGCATGGGTATAATCCACATCATGGCCATAAGAACAATCCATATTCTGGTCAGCTTCATGAACAAAACCACGCTCTGCAAGTAATGCTGTCAACTCATCAAGAGCATTACCAACTTGCATGTAATCGAATGATACAGTGCCTCTATTATCAGTATGGTATGTTCCGACTATATAGTCTGGCGATACTTCGGTTGAAACAGTACCATTAAAGCTGATTGTAAATTTACCAACCTTAAATGCGAAGCTCGGCGCGCCCATATATCTGGGCTCAATGCCAACAATCTCGCTTATAGCCCTAACCAGGGCTTTCCGCTCTTCTTTCACAACATTAAAACGATATTCCTTCACAAAATCCCTCCAATTCTCAAATTTACGCCGTTTTCTCGGCTTTTGCCAGTTACTTGTGTATGTTAACTTGGACAGAGAGGTTTGTACAGTCTTTTGTGAATGTTTGTTTGTCAATCTTTCGCTGTAATTTAGCTGTTTTCATGTGCAGTATTACGGATAGCTACAGGGTTAGAGGTTGGGTCGTAAGAATCCTCCTCGGAATCCTCCTCAGAATCAATGGAAGTATCCGTTTCCAATGATGGTGATAATCCCATCGATGCCGATATGTCAGCCTGAACAGGTGGAGCCGGTGTTGAGGATGTGCCCATCGGCTGCCCGGAACCAGTTGGCTCTTGAGTAGCATGTACAGGGGTAGGTTTAATGGATTCAAGAAATCCCGCCAACTTCCCCGGCTCAACGCTGGCCTTGCGTACCAACTTAACAATCTCAGCATTCTCCAAGTCAGTCTTTTTCTTTTCCAAAGTTGGCAGCAGGGCTTGTAGTTCCGCAATCTTATCCTTGGTTTTTTGTATATCATTTGTGACTTTATTTATTTGGGGATTCATAGACACCTCCCGATAAATATGATAGACATGGTTTGTTGTTACGTGTTATACTTTTTCAAAACAATTTCGTATGCAATATAATAAATGAACCATGTATAAATAAGTGAATAAAGAAGTGCTTCGGCCGTAATTGCTGTATATTTTTGACCGTGAAATTATAAGCAAGAGAAGAAGCGTGCTAACCATAAGCATTGTAGCTGTGTGTTTGTCCAGTAAAAAGTGTAGCACTTGGCCACAGACATACAGCCTCCGGCCAACAAAAGTGTAGTGATTGGCCGGATGCTGTAACTATATATGGAAGCAGCAAATCAATTTTTGTGTTTGTTAATCTAAAAATACAGCATTTGGTCACGAAAAATACAGTATCTCTCAACACCACGATTGACAGGGAAATTGTTTCGTGGATGATGCGTTTGGTCCATTTGCGTGTCAAATGCACATGATCCTATTCTCTGGTCTGGGAGAAAAGCAGCGGATTCATAAATCTGCCCCCAAATACCACTTCGAAGTGCAGGTGCGGCCCGGTGGATACTCCTGTACTACCAACTGTTGCAATGGGATCACCTCTTGACACTTCATCCCACAAAGATACCAAAAAAATATCTAAATGTGCATATCGGGTTTCGATACCATTGCTGCCTTCAATAATAATGAAGTTGCCATATCCTCCGTTTACGCCTCTGAATGTAACGATACCATCATGGGCGGCAACTATCTCTGTGCCGGCACCCGGCGCAATATCAATCCCTGTATGAAATTCAGGATTGCCGCTTATAGGATGTATACGCCAACCATATAGGCTTGTAACATGAGGCAGCCAGTCAAACGCAAATGGACTGCCTACATATTGCCTGTTGCCTCTGGACAGCATAAGCAGGTCGAAGTGTTGGCGTTGATCTTCATTCATACGCTCATTAATGACATCTGTGAAAGACCGCGCTGTTAGTGTTACCGTAAGAACATGCCATTCAAATGGAACCAGGACATTGTCCTCATTAAGATAATGACGAATCTCTATGCTTGGTGTAATGGTAAGCTGATATTGTTCATCGAATAACTCTTGCAATATAACGCGGATTTCCGGATATGTAAAATCTTGATGTATTGCTGTTAAATATGCCATAAGCTCTAATGGATCATGACCAATAACACTACCACTAATACGATACTCATCAAATCCCGGAAACTCTGTTTGAATATTCGCAAGTCTTACCTGTAAATCTGTTTCCAATTCTGTATATGCAATAGAAGCATCATCCATATGTAAACTCTCTGCCACAAAACTGGTAGCAACAACAGCTTGGCCCACACCGGATGCTACGCTGGAGCAGGCAGAAACTACTGCGGAAATAATAGCAAACAAGAAAAGAAATGCGCCTATTATAGCAAGCACTTTAGGATTTTTAACTATCGCTTTTACGAGAAGCTGTGAAGCCTTGCTAATAGCAGTAGCTGTTCTTTTAACAACTCCACCCGAACCCTTCACTCCTCGCGCTGCTTTTGCATACTGCCTCTGGATTTTACGCTTTTGAATCATCCGTGATGTCAAACTCTTTTGCTTGCGAGGGTTGTCTGCTACGGATTTACGATAGGCAGCTCTTGCATTTAACCTTGACGTTTTACGAGATCGTTTCTCTGCTCTTCGATGGGGCTTGGCTTTATGTCGACGATAGGCTCTACGGATACCATCCTCAACAGCCAACTCTCCCTTATGAGCCGCTTCTGTGCCCACATTTTCACGCTCAACCTCGTGAATCTTTTTGTGACCATAATCAACAGCAGAGCCGACACCGAATTTCAATGGGCGAGATGGTGATGAGCCTTTGATATGGTCAGCCTGACCCTTAACATCAGTCTCAAAATGAAGTCTTCGCTTGGGTTTAGGGTTTCTGCTATTCAAGTCAATGGCAGTATCATGCCTTAACTTGTGTTTTTCTGGCAATTTCTTTTCAACTATTTCCGACTTTGCTGCCGAATGGTCGGCTCTTGAGCGTGCATGATCGGCTTTTTTATCGGCTTTAGCTTGCTTTATGGAAGTATTGTCCGAACCTGAACCACCTTGTCCACGCTGGCTTTGGCTATCATTCCGACCTGAACCATCCCTAATGCCGCCATTTTGACCGCTATCCCCATGCCCAAAGTTACCTCTGCGCTTACTTTGTACATTGCTATTATCACTAGACAAGGGCTCGGTATCATCAAAATTCATCTTTGATGGTTTATCAAGCTGTACACTGGTGTCTTTGGTGTTAGAAAGCCTATTCAGTTTGTCGGCTTCATCAATAACACTCGTCTGCCGATTTTCAGAAAGTAATGATTGAGGTGAGTCGGAAATCGGCCCTGATGTAGCAGTGCCGTCTGTGGTCGAAGAGTCCTCTGACCCAACATCATTATCATCTTCACCTTGACCCAACAGCAATTTGCGTTTAAACTTATCACGAATCGCATAGTCATCGTCACCCAAAAGTGACTCGCCGGAAGTCACACTTCCTATTTCACCAAACTTTAGCTTGTCCGGATGCACATGCTCCATGCGGGATTGCTTCTGGCTAAGGGGTGTGCGATCAGGTCTTTCTTTAAGTGTGGAACCGCGCTCCTTATTCTTTGATTTGCGGCGATGGGAACGATTGCCGTCTGTTGATTCCTCATCAGCACCTACCACCTTCGGCACCGCTCTCGACCTGATGGAATCTGGGGTATCATTTTCCGAGCTATCTTCCAGAAAAGATGATACATAGTCAGTTTTTTCCGAGGAATCGGAAGATTGCTTTTTGCCAGCAGGCACAGCTTTTGGGTTGCCGGTATCATTGATGCCTGCTGAAGCACTATGGTCTTGAGTGTCGCCGTTATCATCTATAGAAACATCGTTACCACCTACATTTGTTGCAGAATTTTGATACTCATCAAATCTTTTCTGCTCTTCATCCAGCATTTCATTATGAAATACAGTCTGCCGGCGCTTCTTGGCAGCGTCATGGTCATCATATATCGAAACAGAGTCTGTTGTACGAATATCATCCCTGTTATAATCACCGCCAATAGTGCCTCTTTCGCCAGTACCGAGCCGACGTGTGTTGAATCTGCCTCTACGAGAGGGAGTGTCAGCAGTTGTATCGTGATTAACAGTTTTGCCTCTGCTTTCTGCCAAGGCTGTGCCGGGATGATGACCACGCATTTCCCCGGATGGATGTGTAGCTTTGCTGTCTTTTGAATTAACTTTTGTAGCAAACTTATCCTCAATTATAGGATTACCTTGCCTATCAACTTTTCTTGCATCATCATGAGCAGATTCGGCTGTTTTGCTCTTGAAAGTGCGGATTTTATTACGTTCTGATATATTTTATCACCTCCGGCATGAAGCCCCGGCTGTAATCGGGGCTTCATGAATAGTGGGTTAGTACGTTTTAGGCAGCAGATTTTAAGTAATGTGTGAAATATATAGTTAGGGCTTGTTGACACTAGTGTCCCACACGCTCTAAAACACGCATTCGGTTAAAGCACGCATTCAATTATAGCAGGCATCTGCACTATCACCATCACAATGCCTGGTCTGCCACTTTAACTTTTTCCGGTCTTGGCACTTCCGGCTTCGCTTTGTCAATCTCGCCCTTAATCCGCTTCATGTCCTCATTAACAGAAGGTCTTGCACTTTCGGCCCGAAGTGTTGCCGCGCGCTCAAGTTTGTCTATGCGCCCAAGAGTCTTATCAACACGAGTAAGGCAACGCTTCTGATATTTGACTTCATTACGAAACGGGGTTTGGATTAATTTTGCCAGCTTGCCGTTGGGTTTAATATCAGGTATTGGCTCTTTGCCAACGGCAAGTCTGCCAATGTTCTTAACGTGACGGCCGGCGGCATGTAGTTCCGTGCTGGCTTTATCAATCCTATCAATCTGCTTTTCGCAATAAGAGATGTTGCTATGGATACGGTCTCGCTGCGATTCAAGGTCAGATTTGATGTTCAAAGCACCTACAATGCCATAGGCAGCGGTTATGCCTTGGTCTTTAACGGCATCCACAGTACGTTTGCATATGCCTATAATCTTTTCTTTCAAAGACTGAATCGCTTGCTGTGCAGTTTTAATCCTCGCTATCAACCCATCTGCCGCCTTTTGTAGCATTGTCCTAATGGGATGATTTTGCTCATCACGCATAACAGATAATTCTTGCCGCATGGCGGTAACTTGGTTAAGGGCGCGCCCTAAATCACGCTCCATAGACGAAACACAGCTAATAACCTCGGCAAGCCCTTTGGCATCTTCGTTCATTCCGTTGACTTTGAAGATTTCTGCAAGCTCTTTGACATATGGATTTTCCTCAAGAAATGAGAAGGCTTGGTTATCGGCTACAGAATCCTTTACTTCATAAATGGAATCCCTCATGGTTTAGCACCTCCTGTTGGATACGTAGCATCAGTCTGACAAGTAGCATCTTCGCCTTCATTTTCAGCTTTAGCTTTACAATTGTTGACATTTCCGCTATCGCAGCTACCATTGGCCCCATCGTTGACCTCATCATTGCCACTATTCCCACCACTATTACTGTCGTGAACACCATTATCGCCGAGTATCTGCTGTGGAATATCATCATAGCCAATCATCTGCAAAGCAGAAACCTCCGCAACAATCTGAGCCGTGCCCTGCAACAGTCTTAAATCTTCGGCACACTCCCTTGTTAAAAACTTAGGATCGTTATGAGCCAAAAATACAGCATCAACAACCTCATCCAATGCCGTGGTGAAGTAAAAGAGTGCCTCGGCCATTTCGTTTGCAGCAAGAGGACTCAGTAATTTTGGTGCATTATTGTTTATGCTCTTGATGATGCTTGTTTCTCTAAATTTACCTATTGCCATGGAATACCTCCTTCCGGTTAAACAAAATGCCGCCTTGTAATTGATAACAAAGCGGCATTTGCATTACACAACAATTTAACAATAAACTTTCATCCACATAGCGTAAGCTGATAAAGCTCCACCTCGTCTAACAAGCAATTTCACATAAGAAAGCGTTTGAACAATGAAAAATTAGGCTCAATGCTCCGGCCCTGCTTTTTTGCGCGATGACTTTTCTTTTTTCGGCTTACTTGGCTGCTTTTCCGCATCACGAAGTTCTTTGATTACAGACTGCTTTTCTTTATTTTCACAGTCTTTTACCGTCTTAACCCGAACAAGCCGATTGTTTTTTGGACTTAAATCTGCAGTATGGTTGCGGAAATCTTTCAGCACCGATTTTAGTTTGTCGGGAAGGTTTGACATGTCAACGTGAATATCACGAGAGATGTCGGCGGTATAACAGTAATTATACGAGCCAATTTCCATGCCCATAGCCACCAACTCCATGCCGCCATCTGCACTGTCTGGAATTACTCCATATCTACAGATGAAAGATGTGCCCCAATGCTCGCCGGCAGATGAAAGATCGAGTTCCAGCAAGACGAGGCATATTTTGTTGTTTCTTATTCCCTGCACAACACCGGGGATCATCACAAATCCATCAAGCCCATCAAATGCGCTAAGTGGTTCGCTGCCGTATATTTTAATCATTGCTTCATGCAGGCTGTTTAGGATGCCTTTGGCATAAGTCATATCATCTGTGTTATAGGATTCGTGCAGGCTGGTATAATCAATAAACGGCAAAATGTGCTTGTTGATATACTCAACATAGTTTTCGGTAGTGCTACTTTTATGCATTTAATATCAGCTCCTTATGCAAATGAGTTTGAAATGTGGTAATATAGATTACAATAAGATTATTGTTACTACACACAACAACTTCTACGCAGCAGTCCCAATCTCTGAAATACGAGTCGTGAGCAAGCTGTAGATGAGCGTTTCTTTTGGAAAATTATCCTGGAATGGGATTATGACATCACCATAAAACAACAAGCCTTCACCTGCATTACTGTGGGTTACATAAGAAAGCTGGTGAGGTGAAATACCAAGCTGTTTGGCTAAGATTTGCCTGTCACCGGCCGCCTGATTTAGCATGTACACGAAATCAGAATTTTCAAAGATATTTTCTATTTCGCGAGAAGCCAAAAGGTCCTTCACATTTTGTGTGATGCCACTTGGTACGCCGCCCCATTTCCGGAACCTTTTCCAGATTTCTACGGTATAGGCTGCGGTCTGCTCGTCTTTCAGCAAAAGATGGAGCTCGTCTATATAGAACCATGTAGTGCGCTTGGCGGCCCTGTTGACGGTAACTCTGTTCCATACCGCATCTTGCAATACAAGCATGGCAATCTTCTTTAGCCCTTTACCAAGCTCTTTTATGTCGAAGCAGATTAAACGGTTGTTGGCATCAATGTTTGTACGATTATTAAACACGTTCAAAGAACCGGTAACGTAAATCTCCAATGCCGTAGCAATATGATGTGCCTCTGCTTCGGACTGTTTACGCAAGAGATTGTATAAATCCTCAAGTATAGGCATTTTCTCCGGCTTTGGGTCAGCAAAGTAATCCCTATAGACCAAACGAACACAACGGTCGATAATGGTTTTCTCAATAGGGGCAAGACCATCTTTGCCACCAACAATCAATTCACACAATGATAGTATGAAATCAGATTTAAGCGTAAGCGGGTCATCCTCATCAGAGTAATCTACATTGATATCCATAGGGTTTATGTACTGCGAGGAATTAGGCGATAGCTTAATCACCTGACCGCCAAGCGCATGAACCAAAGGATGGTACTCGCCTTCGGGATCTGATATAATAATATCATCATCGGTAATTAAGAAAACATTGACTATTTCACGCTTTGCGGAGAAGGATTTGCCGGACCCGGGGGTACCTAAGAAAAGACCATTTGGGTTTTTTAACAGCTTTCTATTGGCCATGATAAGGTTGTTAGATAAAGGATTTACTCCATAATAAAGTGCCTCTCCCTGCTGCAAAAGCTCACATGTGGTAAATGGCACAAAGATAGCGGTGCTTGATGTAGTCAAGCCTCTTTGTATTTCTATCTGGTTCATCCCCAGGGGTAAAGATGACATCAATCCCTGTTCCTGCTGATAATCCAATCGTTTTAATGCACAATTATGCTTCTGGGCTACGCCTGCGGCAGCAAAGATGTCATTCTCCAGCTTACGCTTGGTGGTAGCTGTATTCAAAACAATAAATGTCACCAAGAACATGCGCTCGTTACGGGATTGTAAATCATTCAAAAGTGCTGCCGCTTCCTTGCCATAAGTAACAAGGTCGGATGGCAGCACGTCCATGTCATATCCGCTACGTACAGCCTTTTTCTGCTCTTCGATTTTCATTTTATCAAGGTCAGATAGCTTTCGCTTTACAGTCTTTATAGCTTCAGCTTGGTCAATAGAGCGGATGTGCATATTTACGGTAACAGGTGATGATAAGTCAAGAAAATCTGCCAACAGCCTGTCCGATAACTCCGGTGCCAGTATCTGAACATAACTTGCGGCACCGTGGTAGCTGCCCAACATAAATGCCCGTCCATCGTAGAAGTTAAATGATGATGGAGCAATGGCATCTTTTGTGGAGTTGCCTGTCATTGGGATACTGCGCCAGTTAAAGTTAAACTTATCACTACCATCGGGATGGAGTTGTCCATGCATGACTTCCAGGCGCTCAAGTCCATTGAGGGAGCGCGCTGTAACTCCCAATGTTTTGAAGTTACCCAGTATATCAGACTCAATGCGCTCCAGACGTGGTTTGGCTTCTTTCAATGAATCAGCTTCTATGCCAAATGTTATGTACTTCTGCTTAATAAGGCCGTTATTGCCGCGCTCAAGCTGAGATTTTATCATATCGGCATATTCCTTGCGGATATCGTTAAATTCATCCTCTTGGTCCGGGATGTCAATGGAGCGGGCAACTTCTTTGAGGTTGATTCGCTTGTTGATAAAAGTAAGTTGTACTGTGATAGATGAATCAAAGTAATTCAGGAAATCACAGTATGAATCAAAGATAGCACTTTTGTCATCATTCTGAGCCAGCTGATAGTTTACATCGGTAAATGTTATGGTTTTGGTGTATAGGCGGTCGTTTACTTTACAGATGCCATCCCTCATCATTTCTTTATATGGAATAGACTGCTGGGCACTTTGTGGTATATCAGAACGACCAAACAGCCGCTTCCTTACTCTGGCAGATAAACCGTTATTACCACTCTTTTTTGCAGATTGTGCCCCTGGACCTATTGTACCAACTACGCCGTTAGAGCCTCTTGCTGCTTTCTTAGCATTGGGCTTAGATGCAGCCTTTGCTTTCTTGACATCAGGCATGGCCCTCAATTCAGCTCTATCGGCATTAACCTGATTTATGTTCGCCGCCATCTGCTTTTGTCTTTGACGCTCCTTGGGTTGCTTGGATCGCACCGGCATTCCTCCTTCCATGGAACTCTTGTGTATTTTTGTGTTTAGGCGATTTGTTTTTGCGTTTTAGTGTGACTGTGTCAACACCGTCTAAGTTTTTATTTCGATTGATGTTATGAGCAACGCTGCCGTCAGCACCGTTATGGATGCCGTTATGAGTCATGCCATTATGAGCCGAGTATGTAACATTATCAGCGGCATTACCAGCAGCAGCATCACCGCCGCCATCACTCAAATATTTGTAAAGATTCTCTGTACGATAAACTCTTACAGATGGCCAGAATTTAGCTCGTAGCATATTTCGCAAAGCGTTCTCCGCAGACAGCCCATCCTTTTCAAACATAGCCAAAAAGAAAAAGGGCATCATTAGCCCTATCATGAGTAAAATTGCCATGGTGTTGCCGATTGTTTCTCTGGTGAAAAGATAGAACGGCACACCTATGGCAGCAGCCAGACCAAAACAGATTATCTGTCGCTTGGTTAGATTAAAAGCAATCTTTGTTTTAACTTTGGTTAGGTCTTTAGGCACAGGAACATATGCCATCCTAATCACCTCCCGATGACTCAATAACCGAAGATTCTGTTGCACACCCGGCATATGCGGCACATATAGCACATATAGCACATATAGCAGGCTCCGCACTTGCAGCGCAATTAGTGCATTTTGTTGCGTTCTCAACACTTACAATGCCGCCTAATACAAAGATTACGCAAGGGATAGCGACGCTATTGCCCAACATTTGATATCGTCTTGTATCGCTGATTTCCTTTCCATCATGCCCATATTTAGTCCAGCCATCCGGAAAACCTTGTAACCGCTCACATTCAGTTGGGGTTAGACGGCGAACTATATACTTAGGACTCTTATCCGACACAATCATGCTTTCAGAGCCGCCGCCATTACTGCCGCCTTGGGCACGTAAGGTGCCAATACCTTCTTTGAAGCCTCCATAGCTAGATGTAGCGAAGCATGTATCAGAAGGAGATTCATCCGCAGACGGATTTGTTTCTTCTGCAGTATTTATAGGAACACGGACCGGATTTTGATAGTTAAGTGAATATCCCTGACCGTTCTTTGCAGAAAGTGTGCCTGATAAATCGCCTGTTTCACTATAGTTCCGGCAATCTACAGCATATACAGCTTCTGCGTCTGATATATTGTTATCAGGGCTCTTTATTTCACAAACTAATTCCATCGCCTCTTTGTGTTGTCGAGCAGTCTGCGTGCAGGCAATATCAACCTCTTTTATATGATCACTGCGTAGCTTGCTATATACAGCAGCAATGCCACTAACATCTGTAGCTGTTACAGTAAAACAAACATCTTCATTAACGCCATTACCCTGTGGACCATTATGGTCTTGACGACCGATCATGTTACCTTGCAGAGCATAAACAGGCTGCTCATAGGCCACACATAAATCAGGCTCTGATGCCATACCGCCAGGTCGTGGCAACCCGGCACCGGAAGCTACAAGAGTGCCTGTTACATTAGGATGGACATTCGGATTTTGAATAGAGGTTGTTGGATTGGAAGATGCAGGGATATTGGACGCAGGGTCATTGCATGAAAATTCAATGCTCGGATGCTGTTCTAGCCCACATGGAATCAAAACACATGGATATCCTTGCCCGGCTTGACCACCGCCTTGTGATAATGCACCATGACATTCAAGAGAAAGAAAGCAATCTCCATTACCTTTAGATGTCAGACCGGCAGCACCGAGGATTGGATTGTGTTCATTAGTATCAACATTCGGATTGGTTTCCAATTCTTCCTCACCTGGCTTGACTTTTGCCGCGCTCTCATCAATTGGTCTCTTATGAGTAACAAGGGGAGCATTGCGGCTGGATGCTCCGCTGTTTGTGGTTAATGAGTATGCTGTTTCTGAAACATTAACATCGCCGCCCTGTCCTTGATGGACACCATAGGCATAACCTTCATCTTTTGCACAATCGCTATCCTTCTTGGCAACGATAGGCAGATGCCCATGGGTTTCGCTGCGAAGCGTAGGTGATATATCGGATTTCTCAATGGACATACTTTCGCCGCCCTGGTCGTTGAGGATTATTGTAGGCTGTAATTCTTTATTATGCTGTGATTCCTTGCTAGACAGCAATTCATTTCCTTGGCCTTGATGAAAGTCATGAGCAAAATCTTTGCTCTCATGTTGAGATATCAGTGATGATGACTCCAATATAATCATCCCGCCTTGGTTACAGGTCGGATTACCTCCGTTTTGGTCAAGGGTTCGGCTGGTATCAGCTTTATATATGCCGCTTTTGGGGTTAGCCGATAACATCGAGTTACTGTTTTTAGCGCACAAGCTGTAAACCGTAGCTTCCTTGGAAGCATCAGCATGATTACCCGTGGTATAATCAACTTTATCGACTGCACCCTTTGGTTTTACATCGTTACATTCTATGCGCTTCTCACATAGGCATGGAGATGTAGATTTGAGAGTAGGAGATACTTCCTCACTATAGCCTATACTTCTGGCATTTGCGCTGGGCTCCTTTAGAAATGCAGCAACGGGATTTATGCCGATGTTATCTCGGTTACTATTTCTGTTATTATTTTCATTATTGCTGCTATCTTGAATCACAAGCCCTGCCGGGTTACGGCCTCCACCACCGTCTGCGCCCGCTAGGGTAGGTGAAATGCCATTCTCGGTAAACACTCTTGATTGTTGAGTTTCCCATGGATTAAGACATTTAGCACAGAGTGGGTGTTGAGGCAGCCCTTGAGTTGGATTCTGCAACAACTTTTGAGTTGAACCCTTTGCTACTGCCGCATAACCATGCCCACCACCACTTTCACCATATAGCGTAGGCCATTGCCCATCTTCGGAATGTATACGGCGGCTTTGCACATCCCAAGGTGTAAGGCAGTCAGGCTTCTCAATAACACTATTGCATACCGGCGGCTTTTGAGCAACAAATGTCTGCTGTTTCATGCCGGGTTGTGCCTGCAATGCACCGGATGCCAAACCTAAATCCCGAACCTCATCACGCTGGTTAGCAGCAAAGGCTATGGTGCAGACATTGCCGTCAACTCCGTTATTGATGATGTTTCCAACGGCATACTTGGTTATGCAGTTAATATCGCTCCCAAAAGTACATTTGCCATCATCAGCGATTATGCCGCATGACTCTCCACACATTGCGCCTCCAGCGCATCCTTTAGCATCGGCGGTAACTCCTTGCCTCGTTTCGCAGCCCGGCGCAGTATCCCCTCGCAAGCCTTTTTCGACAAAGAGTATTTCGCCGGGGCATCCGGCTCCAAAACTTGCGACAAGAAAGATTCTACGGCGACGCTGGGGGACTCCGTGATATTGGGCGTTGAGTATTCGCCAAGCGATATTAATGTTATTGCTTCGCTCCAGTCCCGGTTGTTCTCCTGATCGTTCTCCGGAATTGGCACCGATGAGCAATCCTGCGTTAGCCCATCCACCAGATGCAGGCATTGGAACTTCGGTTTTTGTGAACGCCTCAAGGACCGCTCGAAAGTCACTGCCCCTCGGCTTTCCACTACTGAGCGCGCCGGGGACGTTCTCCCAGACCGCGTATTTCGGGTATTGCCCATTGGTTGCATCCCTCATTTCATCAATAATTCTTATTGCTTCGTAAAACAGATTACTTCTTTCGCCGTCTAAACCGGCTCTACGGCCTGCTGTGGATAGGTCTTGACATGGCGAGCCGAAGGTGATTATGTCAACAGGCGGCAAATCGGCACCGTTAAGTTTGGTTAAGTCACCAACATGCTCCATATCAGGAAAATGTTTCATTGTGACGGATATTGCCTGGGGCATTATCTCGCTTGCCCATAGTGGTTTTATCCCGAAAAAAGAACCGGCATAGGGGAATCCCCCTATGCCGTCAAATAGTGAGCCTAGTGTAAGGCTATGGTTTTGTTGATGTTGATGTTGATGTTGTTGGGTTTGTTGCTTATGTTGGTTTGCTGAAGTCATTTCTATTGCATCCCTCCAATTTATTTTTCAAATGCATAACAATGAGGCAACATGTTATAATGCAGAAATATGTTATATTGCAATATTGCAGCAACATGTTATATTGCAGCAATTCTTAATGATGTTAAAGTGCATCACCGCCGCGTTTATGCTTGAGGTAATCAGAATTCTTCTGATTGGTTGGATTGCTGCGCTTTTCTTCTTTATCCCTGTGGATATGCTCCATTACTGAAGTAAAGCTGCTCGATTTATCGGTTGTTCTGGAGTTAACATTGTCCTCAAGATTCTTTTGCGAGGCTTTTTCCGAATCGCTTGTTGCAACTTTTATTGTGTCATGAGATGTACTCTCCGGCTGAGTTGACCTTTGGTGAACCCATTCTTTCACGCGGTCAGTCCCCATACGTGTATCAAACTCCGCTTGGGTGTCAATGTAGAAATCAATATCATAAGACCAAGGCACAACATACAATTCTTCGCTACCAATATTTATCTCGCGATATTGGAAGCCCTCTCCCCAGCCATCACTTAACTGTCCCTGCCACCAATTCTTAAGCTCCACCATTTCTTGAGCTGTTAAATCGGCAACAAACTCCAACTTGGCAATACAATGTATGCTTCCAATGATGCGTCCGTTTTGGTCGAGCCCGTTTGTAAGCTCAATGGCAGGCAATATGGACCAGACCTTCTCCTTAAGCTCATCAGGAAGAAACTCTGCCAGCCCATGGACTTTGTCCATCTTATCGCGGCCACGCCTTATTGCGAGTTCAATGGCATCCATGTGATATGAAGCTTCGATGTCTGATATTTCGTAACGATTGTCAAAGAGGTCGTACATTTCACTCTCGCCGCTTCTTTCTTCCTCACGAGGATTGTGAAGATAAAATCTAAGTGGGCTGTATAAGCATTCTTCGGCCACTTTACCTTCAATGGCTATTACAGTATTTTCCTTTGAGAAGTTATTGTTGGCGATAACCCAATTGCAAAACTCTGCCGCGGCTTCCTCGCTGTCAAGCAGGGCATCAAACTCCGCATCGGGCAATTCGCTTATATTGATAAGCTCGCTTGCGTACAGTTGTATAAATGCGAAAGAGTCACTCTGAAGCTCAAACTCTTCATTCCATAGCCTGCTATACTTAGCCTCAATTTCTGCAATACGACCCTCAGAGTAGTTGCCTTGGGAGAAGTCTATGCAGACAGTATCGTTGGCTGTAGTACCGTAACTTGTACTGCAGTAATCCGCAGAGCCAGGATGTTCATGTGGTGAGCCAATCTTTGTAATTTCCGTTATACTGCCTACAAGATAAGCATAGTCATGATGGTTGTCAGTAGAAATAACCATATCCCCAACACGCAAATCGCCGTTTATGCAGCTTGTAACGAGATTAGTGCTTCTGCTTGGCATAAGCGTCCTCCCTATAAATCAGGACCGGCTTTTTTCTTTGCATCCCTGGTGGTGTCTTTGACCGCATCAGTTGCTGTTTTATCAGGTCCGGATCGACTTGCCGCTTCCTTGCGCTCTTTTATATTGGCAAGGGTTGACTCCTGCTTGGCTTCTAAGTTGCCAAGAGAGGCGGCGTATTCGGCAATTACCGCTTCATTTAGCACTTGGCGGCCTTCTCTCGTAACAGGAAAAGCAATATCGCGATATGCACCTTTATTGTCTTTGGCTTGTGGCATAGAAGCAAACAGGCCGTTTTGTCCTTCGATAACGCTAATGCCGCTGATGGCAAACATGCCATCGATATTGACGGCAGCAAATGCCTTTGTATTGTTTTTTGGCTCTGCAATAGGATAAACTCTGACCTCAAGCTCCATAGTGCCGGTCACTTTTCCATCTTGGTCTGTTTTGTTTAATGAATACTTACTACTCATGGACAAATCCTCCTTTTTTGTGTTAAAATAGACCTATCCCGAAATAGTATCAGGATAGGTCTATTATTGATTTGAAAATAAGTCTATTATTAGATTGATCGAATTACGTGTGTAAAACGAAAATGCTTGCGAAAGAAGATAGAGCCGGTTTACCTCTGCTATGTCGAGATGTCAATACTAACATGATATGTTGGGCACTGACAATGTCGGAGCATCTTTCAATAAATTTCGGGAAATTGGCACAATAGTAATTCCATGTACTGCTGATTCGTATTAGAAAATCTAATGGGCGTTAAACAAAGATTTACTTAGGCTACCTGTCTTAAACAAGCTAAAACAAAGCAATACCGTATATCCAAGCACAGTCCAGATGGCAGCATGGGCATTATTGGCAGATGGTATTGCCTGCACAAGAGCAGCGTATATTGCCACGCAGACCATAATGAAAAATCCCTGGAAGCCAAGGGCAAACAAGGCTTTGATGTAATTATTGCCCATCTGCCCCCAATCCCTGTTGGTCATCGTGGCAAAAGGTATGGGTGCTATAGATACTGTAAGGTATATCTCCAACATCCTGCCAAAGATAATGATGAATATAACAATATTCAATATCTGCAGGCTAAAACTAACAATAAATGTTTCCAGCCATAGCCCAATAAGCTCAAAGAAGCCCATCTCCTCAAGCTGGCTTCTAAATGCGGCAAGTGCATCACCGGCTCCAGCTTCTAAACTACCCGATATCAAACCTGCGCTGCCGCTAACAACATGCTGAGCCAAGTCAAAGACTGCCATCACTATAGTAAATGTATTTGTTAAGATAAACACAGCAATAGCAGTCTTAAAGAACCACTTAAATAGATTGGCAGGCTCAAACTGGTGAAAGTTGTTCTGCCCGATAATCATCTGGATAAGTTCATAACATGCCACAAAAGTAAGGATAATCCCGGCAATGGGTAATATAACTGTTTCAGATAAGCTCCTTATCATGTTAAAGATGTTTGCATTCCATGCCTGGGGAGTCTGTCCCACTTGCCCAGCAATATCACCGATCTGATTATTAATAGATGTGAACATGTTCTCAAACCTATCCATAACCGCATCAATTAATCCCTCTGTGAGACCACCAAAGAGGGAGTCAAATAGCCAGTCCATAATATCCTAAAACAGACCGGTAAGCAGAGGGATTACCTGCAAACCGATAATTATGATGCCGCCGCCGCCCATTAATTGCTTGATACCCTGCGATTTCGCGCCGGGATTATCATTACCATATCCTTCCAGTAGATTGATAACTCCCCAGATACCAAGACCGGCTCCGATGGCTATAACCAGCGTGGAGAGAGTGTCTACGCTTGATGTAAAAAATTCCATAGTACGCATTACCTCCTTTGAATTTGAGATTCAGTTGCTTTATTGAACCCTGGAGCGAAGCCCAAGGGTTATCACAACAGGGTATATGCCCTGGTTGTTTTGAGAAAAGAAAAAAGAGCCCACCATATCCCTTGAAATGGGGGAATGGTGGGTTTTGTGGATGAGCGGATGAGATTTTGAATTGCAAATGCTATCCAACTGTTAGGTGACAAGTGAATGATGCTTGAATTATTAGAAAACTTCAGTAATCGAAGTAAAAACAGTGCTGATGCTGCATATGCTTTATTCCCTCATGATGCCGTCTGCTTTATTCACTCATGATGCCATTTGCTTTATTCTTTCATACTTTTATGGCACAAGGTGTCAAGCAACTGTGTATACAAAAGCGATGCCAAAAAGTCAAAGGTTTCAGATTGACCTGCGGAAACAAAAAGCACAGTCTTATTACTGTTGTCTTTTCCGAAAGAATCAAAGTTAAGCTCATCATTTTCAAAATATGCTTTTGCGGCATCCTTGCTGAAAGGCTCCAATCTTTTAATGCAGGATTGGATGATGCTATAAGCGTTGTTGCCTGCTATATGCTTAAAATCCTCATAGCTCTTTGCTGCCAGGCTATGTGGACTGCGCTCTGCATGGTCCTCAAAGATAACATCAATGACATGAACATAGTCCGTGTCGTTATAATATCGTAAAGCATCATCATAGGGCAGCATATGTTTAAGGATATATGAAACCGTGTAAAGATTGCGTTCATCATCCGGCAGCTCTTCGGATACATAACTGAAAAGAGCAGTAAGCAGAGAAGTTTCTGCCATGGCGAATCTCATATCGCCGGATTCTCCATTGCCTTTAGTGCCTTCTGCAAAAGCCGAAACCAGCTTTAATACATCTCCGTCATCCCTAACACAAACGAAGGGGTTGTATCTTGCGCTTATGTATAGGTTAGATGTATCAAAGACCTTAATCTGATATCCGTCACGAATAAAGCAACTGCCATAGAGATTCAGCAGTTGACCATCAGGGTCAAATATCACAAATCCATCAGCCATCAGACGCACTGATTGTTTGAGCCACTCATAGATGGTGATATTCTGCTTGATTACAGAAAAATGATTGATATTTGTTATGACAAGGGGTAATGATAATGGATGAGATAGAAATTTCATGCGATGTTCCTCCTATTAATCCCACAAACACAAAAAGTCCCCTGTTTTCCATTGATAAGTTGGAAAGCAGGGGCTTTTGTATGGGGCATGTAGTTGTGATGTTTATATTGATTGTAGCTGTTTTGTTGTAATAAAAGTGTTTCCTTGCATTTGCTTAAATTGTTTCAATCGCTGCAACATTGTTTCAATCGCTGCAATTCTGAAGGGTTGCTGATTGGCCAGCAGTTTTGTTATTGCCTCAACAGCACCACCGATAGATTGGCAGCACTATTGAAATACAGATGCAACCTTATAAATTAATACCAATCCTAAAAATTGCATCACTCCTGATCAGAAGCAGGCATATCTCCAAAGACCTCCGGCGGCGCATCGGGCAACTCAACATCGTATACCTCGAAAACATCCGTTGGCCTGACCTTCAGCTTAGTTGACAGAAACTTCTCCACATTAAAGTGATTACGCTTATCATAGTCTGATAGCTGCTTATAGAGGGGATGTTTTGTAATATCATATTTCTTTGATAAAAATGGCCTTACACCTCTAACTTGTAGTATGCACATCTCTCCATCAAGAACAGCCAGCTCGTCCATGGTCATAAGTTCTTTGCCCAGCTTTTGAAAGTTCTTGCCATAAGATGGGCTATTGCCTTTGGTTTCGCTGTTGTTGAAGGTATAGATAGTTTCCTTGCCCAATATCTTGGACCACTCCTCCAGCGTGGTCTTTTCTTTGCCGCCCAAGAAGATAGCGCTATCACAATTACCCACAATCGTGTCTGCGTTATCCTTATAAAGTGCTTTAAGCTGGCTCTGGGCCTGCAGCACCAGGCAGGCAGATATTTCTCTCGACCTAATCGTTGCCATTAACTTCTCCAGCTTTGGAATCTGCCCAATATTTGCAGCCTCATCTATGAGGCAGCGCACATGGTAGGGGAGTCGTCCTCCATAAACATCATCAGCTTTTTCACATAACAGATTAAATAGCTGCGTATAAGCCATACTTACCAAAAAGTTAAATGAATCGTCAGTATCAGAGATAATAATGAACAATGCAGTCTTTTCATCACCAAGGGTATCAAGCTCTAATTCGTCGTACATGGTAAGCTCTCTAACCTCAGCAATATCAAAGGGTGCAAGCCTTGCACCACAACTTACCAATATGCTTTTAGCTGTTTTTCCCGCCGCTAATTTGAACTTGGCATATTGCCTGACAGCAAAGTGGTCCGGTTTCCGCTCTGCAAGCCCATCAAAGAGGTGATCGATGGTATTTTTGAATTCGTCATCATCTTCACGGACTTCCATGGCATTTATCATTTCTGCCAATGTAGCAAAGTTTCTCTCCTCCGGTGGTGACTCATAGTAAAGGTAAGCAATCAAGGCAGTATAGAGCAGTATTTCTGATTTCTGCCAAAACTCATCTCCACCTTTTTTGTCCTCGGATGTGGTGTTTGCTATAAGGGTTGTGACTAGCTTTAGGATATCTTTTTCTGACCGAATGTAGCTGAACGGATTATAATGCATCGACTTCTTGAAATTGATAGTGTTTAGCACTTTAATCCGATATCCATTGCGCTGTAGCATCTTTCCGGTTTCTTCGATAAGTGAGCCTTTTGGGTCGGTTACGACAAAAGAAACCGGAAAGTCCCTTGACCTGCATTGCATAAGGTTTGGCTTCAGCACAAACCTCGTCTTGCCCGAACCGGAGCCGCCTATAACCAGCATGTTTTTGTTACGGGCATACTTGGGGCTGGGCGGTCTAGGGTTCATCATGAGACCTTCGCTATGGGTTAAGATGATGTTGTTTTCCGGGTTAGGGTCCATGAAGGGCTTTATATCCTGTGATTTACCCCAACGTGCGCTGCCATACTCAACATCCTTACGATAAAGCTTGGCATTTTTCTTCTTGGAATATACGATAAAGTAGATGATTGCTGTGCCAACAGCACCAACCGTAAGGTCAAACAAATCAAAAGACGGCATAAGGCTGGATAAGGCAATGTTCAAAGTTTGCATAACACCCATCAGCTTCTGTAATAAATCATCCCCAGGGGCAAGGCGGTATGCCATACCCAACTTATTTGCAAACCAGAATACTAATAGATATGGTAGGTTAGGCATTACATAGCGTCTAAGGAAATCCGATGAACTTACCGTACTGCGCCCACTCATCGTTCATGCTCCCCGTGGGTCTTGCGCTTGGTCATATCTCTGACGGTGTTTTTGACAATCTCCTTAATCTTTGTCATAGCTTCCTTTACAGAGGATTTAGACTTAGATTTATTAAGTGTCTTAGCTGAGAACTCTTTAAAAGCCGCAGTCATTGTAGCAGTATCCTTAGATTGAAAAAACACCAGCCATTTGGGTGGTGTTTCGCTGTTGTCTTTTTGTAGGGCATAGTTAATGCCATATTTACGAGCTATAGGGTCAAAGGCTTTGATGTTGTCGTTTGTAATTTCAACATTCTCCAGCTTACCTCCCCTGGAAAGCTCTTTTACAGACTGCTTGCCCTCTATCGGAGCATTCTTAGCAGCATGAATTTTCTGCATTGATGCCCGCATAAGTTTTGCAAGGCATCTAGCAGTCATGTTTGATGCTCTTGTTGCTAATGCTACGCTTCTTTCTTCGACATACTCTTGTAAGATTGTCAGCACCTCCCTTCGTTGCTGATTTTGTGATGCTCAAGTTCTATTACTACGGTAGATCGTGATGCCCTTTGATGTAGCCATAGCCCGAAAGCCATAATTGGCCAGTAGATTAAGCTGCAACGGGTAGTGTGGTTCCAAAGTCAATCACAGAATTGTCCGCCATGGAACTAATTTCTTGAACAGAACCATCTTCGCTCAAATCTTCCAATGACACCTGTGCCAACGCCGTCTCAATCCGCAAAGCAGAAGCATCTGCATAATGTTTGGACAATTCAATGCCAACAGCAGGGTAGCCTTCCAAAGCTGCGGCAAGTACAGTAGTGCCTGCACCGGCAAATGGATCAAGAATAATGCCGCCTGATGGACTATCATTGCCAGGCTCAACAATCTTCACGAGGTCACGCATGACCCCCAATGGTTTTTCGGTTTGATGTATGCGCTTTTGAAATGGCGGCATTGCCTGACGAAACACCCCCGGCAATATAGGCGCTTTACGGTCTAAAGGCATATGACCATTACTGCCCCATACCATAAACTCCGCTTGTTGACGGAAACGACCTCTTTGTGGTCTGCTGTTGGTTTTATCCCACACAAGAATACCTCTCCATATCCAACCGGCCCATTGCAAAGCATCAGTCATAGACGGAAGCTGCCGCCAATCAATGAACATCAGGATAGGCGCGCCGGGTTTTGTGCAACGCCTGGCCTCAATAAGCCAATCCGTCATCCAATTAGTCCAAGACCTCTGGTCTTTGGAATCGCCCTCAAAGTCAGGAAGGGGATTACCGCTTTTAACGCTGGAATATTTCTGAGCTGTAGACTTGGCTCTGACATTTTGGTCTGCAGCACCGGAAGCATATGGTGGATCACAGATTATGCCGCCGAATAACTTGTCGGGGAAGGTTTTCAGAACTTCCAAGGTATCACCATGGATAATGCGTGTGCCGGTGAAGTTGTGGTCAATAATTGATGGGTTGATAAGATTGTGATTGATTATTGATGGGCAAATGGGATTATTACCATCTATTGCCGTGTCGATAAGATTGTGGCCAGCTATAGCCAAATGTGCGCTTTCTGCACACGCAAATGTCGTTGCTTGGTTTTCATGGTTCATAAGATTAAATTCCTCCAGATTGATTGTAAATTTTGATTTGATTGCAGGGTATTAGCTAAGAAAAAATTGAGAGATAATGCAAGAAAATGAGATGATGGTGTGGTATAAGCATTCTGTAGCCATTATTTCTGTTTGAAAAACAAAATGGCCCACGCAATTAACGTGAACCATTTCTTATTGCAATTGGGCTTCAGGAACTGTCTTTTTCCAGAAAAATATGAAAATCAGAGATTCTCTGCCGCTAATTAATGCAGTAGCACTTATGCAGTCTGAATCTCCTTCAAGCAAGCTGCACATACATCTTTACCATTGCGGGTTACGGCAGCCTCTGACGCTCCGCAGAAAACACATTTAGGACCTTGGGATTTCTCGTGTAGCTTCAAAATAATAGTGTTGTCAGCAGCATTATGCTGCACCGAAACGCTGTCGCGAATATCCAAGTCTGCCTGTTTTCTCAACTCGATTGGCAGAACAACACGACCTAACTCATCAATTTTACGGACTGTGTAGCTGTTTTCCATGAGCTCTCCTCCTCTACGTTAACTTTTGTATTCTGTTACATTGCGTTTTCTGCACAGTTATTCAGTATTTGTTACATAGCATCTGCAGCAATGCATTTTGTCACTTTAGGGGCATTTGAACTATGTGGGCACAATGTTAAGTCGTTACTTATCATACACTGGCACAGTTTAGCCAAATCAGTATAATCTGTACAGCATATTTATGTATATCATCTATTATACACAAAATTAAAGTACCTGTCAATACATTATTTTGTTGTATGATAGAGTAGATACATAGTATTTATGTGTAGACTATCTATAAGTTGCTAGTTGCAGTAGTGCAAACATGCCCTGGCATTGCTCGGAATGCTTTTACAGCAGATAGCCCATGACATATTTAACTAAGACATATTAACACTACAAAATGAAAGCGAGGTGCATCGATATGAAACAATTTCATGAAATCATCCGAGGTCTACGAGAAGATAAAGACCTAAAACAATCTGAAATTGCTGAAATTGTCAACTGTACTCAGCAACAGTATTCTAAGTTCGAAACCGGTGAGAGCGAACCCCCACAACGAGTCCTTATTGCCCTTGCTGCATTTCATGGCACATCTACTGATTATCTCCTGGGTGTTACAAAAATCAAAGATGGTGTTGTAGGTGCTGATGTAATGCTAACCGATGAATACACCGCAGGGCAGATTGTTTCTGAAATGGCATCTCTTAGCCCCGAAAGACGGGCAATGGCAGTAGAAATTGTTATGTGCTTGGGGTTTCGAGAGTCAATCGAAGCCAAGGAAGTGAAGAAAGATAAAGGCGGTAAGGGCTAGTAGTCAGAGATTGACACATGGTAGCGGTAACGCAGCATTATGGACAATAATGCAGACGGACAATAATGTCACAGATACCTAAACAGGTGTCATAATAAAGTGAAAGCATTGCCGCGGCATACATAGCATAATTATGTATGGATTATGTCATATACGGATATGCAATGCTGACTTTACTAGAGCATGTTGACACTACCGAAACTAGCTATTATCCTTTACTCCCAATCATCATTACTCAGGATCGAAATAAAGCGATATAGCTTCATCATCTCCTGTGCTTTCCAGCTTCTGTGTTAGGTTCGTGATGGTTTCCATAATCTCAGGCCGTCCATCCTGCGCTTTGCGTAATAGCGCAAGGGTTTCGGATCGAGTGCCGGCATGAAATGTACATAGAGCCGTCATTTCTTTCACGGTAAGATACATTTTTTCACCTCCTTAGTCGGCTTGTTTTTGACATATACTCGGACCGGGCTTGGATATGGGTTTAACATATCCGATCCATAGCATGATATAGTAATATGGTATCACTATAAGCCTTATCGTAGGCTGACTCATGTAACAAAAGAACGGTCAGTATACATGCAGTCCAAAGCCAGTCCAAAGCCAGTCAATTGCCGGACATGTCATGTTAACTTGCCACAGAAGGTATTGCAAGGCCATTTGATGGATTTGATGACTTGCAAAATGACGTTTTTATATGGGGTTTTGCCGGATGTTTTATTGCATTTGGCTACTGTGTTGCTCTGCATGTCTTTGTTATATCTATCATATGTCCAAAAAAGGCATAACAGAGAAATAGTAAAATAGTAGAGGGATGGCACACATTAAAGGTCGGGATCAGACTTCCTTAGCCGTTTTTGTGTGCCATCACGAGCATCATCACTTCGCTGGTCCTTCTCGGTCTTTTGTCTGCCTGTATCCCTATGCTTCTTGTCCTCCTTAATTTTATCAATAACAGAATTATACTCAGGAGCTTGCTCTTTTGTGGCAACAGCAGGAACAGTCACAGGTTGTTTTGCATTAGATAGATTGTTGGCTTGAGAATCAGGGTCTTTAAGCTCAATGTTTGATGTTGGTGTATCAGCCACCTTACCCGGATTCATTTTTGCAATCTCTTCCTGCGCCCATACCGGTATGCGCTCCGGCAATACAACACCCAAAACACTATCTCGTTGAAAACGCTCTTTTTTGCCGGAATAGATATTCGTGGCATACACAGCGCGCCGTCCTTCTGCTGTTGGCGATGTGCCAAAGCCGCCTGTGGCTATGTAGAGTTGATGAGATAGTGTGCGATATTCGGGATATAGCGCCTCTGCTTTGATTGCTATGACCTTTCCTTCGATATTTTCTTTCATGCTACCGGGTATACAGTCCGCAGATAACAGAGGCATATCATCATGAGCCGGATGCCCTCGATATCTACGCTCGCCATCAAGGAATTCTATCCTTACGCTTATTCCTCTGGTGAACTCTCTCATAATATCCAGATAATCGCTACTTTCGTGAGCTATGCTATATTGTAGTATGCCAAAGGCGTTATCGGAATCCCCATGATAAAGTCTATAGCTGATATCTTTACCTTCGTTTTTTTCGGCAATGATGTAATTGCAACTATTGAACTTGAATGACTGTAGAACATTGTAATTGTCAATGATTTTATCGATTTCCATGAACTCCTCCTTTGTTGTATTGGTGGTTCTGTTGTATATTGGTGGTCCAACTGTATAGTGAGAAAGAATAGAAAAGATATCTACAGTTACCTAAAATTATGTCTTCACAAAATTATATCTTCACAGCAGAAAAGTAACATAAAATCAGAAAACAAATCAGAAAATAAATCAGATAATCTCGCAAAACGCTAAAGCTCTTCATTATGAGATTTCTTCTTCTCGGCTCGGCCAGACAACTCTATTTTCCTAACGATATCCTTGGCTGTAGACCGCGCCCATTTATCCAGATTGCCAATATCACCGGTCTTAATGGCAAACTCATTGCCTGATGCAAAGTTTTCCGCTTTCAAAGCTTCTGCGAAAGACAACTTTTCCGGACCACTTGATGTAAGCCTGTAAATATCAACATCACCACGAGCAAGAATCTCTTTTGCTGCTATGTTTGTGATACGCAGCATATCGGATTGCTGATTGCAAGCCCTGCCCATAAACTGATTGTGGGCTTTGGCCATAAAAGATGTGTTTAGGCTTGATAGAAGCTCTGTTATGTCGGTATCTTTACACGTAGCAGAATTATCATCCCTAAGCACAGAAAAACGAAATTGTGCTTGCCTAAATCCTTCTTCGGGATAGCTGAGTGTTTGGCTTTGCAGGGCATCTCGCTCCTGTCGAGATAATTCGGCCCAAGTTAGCAAATCATATGACTTATGTGTGCCATCGGCCAGAATTGTGTTCATAAGATTCGGAGCAACGGCATGACGGTTTATGCTTCCGGCTAAGGCTTTGGCATTTATCTCGACAAATCTGCCTTTGAGAGTATGGATATCTTTATTCATAAGACCGCTATTGCTGTTATTCATAAGATCGGTATTAATGAAATCGCTATCCACAATATTGTGTATGCTAATAGCAAAAACTCTATTTGGTTTCTCCCCAAACTTAGAATCACCATCGGTTCCATCAATCTTTGAACTAGCATCTGCAGTAAACACTTTAAATGCATCAGAACCTATCTTGTAGGCATCCATAGCGTCAAAGATACGTACACCGAAGCTACCTGTTGATATTATGTAATCGTTGCACCCTTCCGTGATAAGGGTCTTTAGGCTGTCGGCAACATACAAAGAATCATTGCAAAAAGTATGAAGCATAACCAAAGTTTCTGCCATACCCACATCATCAACTTTTAACAAAGGACGAGTGATTTCATCAGGACTTGTAAACACACGAAATTCAGCAGGGATATCTTGTGGCCCTTGGTATGGCGTTTCAAACACATCACCTTGCCATGTGAGATAGCCTTGGTTAGTAAATACACCATCATCCTCTTTTATAATAGCTCTGCCATAGGCTTCATGGTCAACATATTTCTCCAACTTTTCGATATACTTGGCCAAAGCAGTAAATCTTGGGTCATCAGATTTTTGGAGCATTTCAAATGCCTCGTAATGCTCTTCTATGTCCATATCCAGATATACTTCACCAAGTATAGATGGTTCAAAGGCAGGCATTACATCAAATGCATAAAGGTTGTCAGTAACAAGGTTAATAATCTCTGCAACACTGCCGCAGTTTCTTCCGGAATCAATAACAGCTTCTAAGTATTCCTTAAATTCGCTGTATGGAATCTTGTTTTGATAATCTTCAGTATGTGCTTCAGTATGTGCATAATGTGCTTCAGTATGTGCATACCCCTCTGTAAACCCTGCCTTTTCATTTAGCTTTGCGGCAAGATAGTTTAACTCATCAAATAGCTCCGGAGTCATGGCTTTTGAAACATAATCATACATCACATCACCAAGGCCGCTGATTTCTGTTTGTAATTCCCATATCCTCATATCCTGCCAGCCGGATATCTCTATGCCATCAAGAAACGGCTGTAGTTTCTCAAGAGTAGTAGGCATAGGGATGGTAAAGCCGCCTAGATTGCTGTCGTGGGTGTTTTCTATGTATAACCTAATCATGGATGGGGCTTGCGATGGAAGTGAATCCTCTGTTGGCGTAAGTGAATCCTCTGTAATCATCCCCGTTGTTACCAAGCCCTGGCCAACAGAATCATCATCATACTGTGGTTCATCCGAGCCAACTCCGAGATGGTTCGGCAGATAATCAGAAAGCCACATGCCGCCAAACTGTTCACGGGTTTGCAGCCGCCATATGGCAAACTTACCCATGTCCAAAGTATCCGGGCCGACATCATCGAAAGGAAAAATAATGTTTGTAAGGTCGTTATGCTCGAAAATACTTATGTTTTCAAAGACACCGCCGTTTTTTAAGACACCGGCTTCGGTTAGCATTTCATTTATGCCCTTTAACCAATCACTTGGGTCACCGCCGCAGCCTTGCAGCACTAATCCATCTGTATTGGTCATTTTTCTAACATCATCAATTGTTATATGTTTCATATACACCTCCTTGCTCATGTGGGCAAAAGATAATTTCGACATTTGCTTCATGTTTGAAATGATTGGTTTCAAAACTCAATACGCTGTATCAAGACTCGTTATGCTGCGAGAATAGCTTCGCCTAAAATGCAGCCTAAAGCGCAGTATCACGATTTTTCTTCCGCTCACCGCGTTCCTCTGCCTTAGCCTGTCGTACCAGCTCAGTAGCAGTACGCTTTGCCCATTTATCAAATCCCGATAAATCTTCGAGCTTAATAGCAAAAGCATGTTCTTTGCCATATTTCGACATGAAGAAAACGTCAAGCTGAGAAAGAGCCTTTGATTCCGCACCAAGCTTTGACTCCATGCTGTGTTTGGGCTCCACACCGAGTTTCGTTATCAGATGAATATCAGCATCTCCTCTTGCAAGCATTTCTTTGGCAACATGGTTGGGGATGCGGATTGATCTGCCTTGTGAGGATTCTGCTGCTTTTGACGTTTCAACAGGGCCTGTCACCCTTGCCGGCTCTGTAGCGCCTGTTGCTCTTGTCACTTCTACAGCACTTGCCGCTTTTGCCATTTCAGAAAACTCCACTGCTTTTGCCATATAGCTAAGATTTACCTCTGCTAAAAGCTCATGTGGCTTAACCTGCCAGCTTGCAGATTCAAAATGATATTCATGGACACGCTCCAAATGCCTGCGAACAGATGCAAAGTCCTCATCAGTAAAATGCCGTTCTCCATCAATCATCTTTGGTTTGACGCAATGAATCAATATATCCATCTGCTGGTCACGCAAATCCACACTTGCCAGATTGCCTATGATTGGACCACGGGCAGGCTCGCCGCTTGGTTCTCTACCTGTCCAGATGTCTGTGACATGTAAAGCAAAGACATAGGTATCTGGTGAATCCTCGGCACTCATAAAGTGGTCATACTGTGGTGTGCCTTCTCTGTAAACGTGATTGGCGGCAGTAAGATAAGCACCGCGCTCGTCTATCAAAAGCAGAAACTCCAGAAAACGCATTGCATCAAGTGTTGCCAGATTGCTAGGGGCATCTGATATGTAATCGCCGCAAACAGCATGTAGCTGGAGTGCCAATGTTGATAACTCTGTCTGCTCAACTATATCAATTGCTCTGGGTAAAATGGTTTTGTCCAAATGTTCTGCTGCCCTCCATTCTTCTGGAATATCGCTTAGGAAACGGTATGGCTCTGTAAGTTCTCTATACTGCAATGACTCCGTAAGCTCTCTATGCTGTATGAGATAGCCTTTGCCGGTGAGAAAAGCGTTGTCTAAAGCATCGCCTATATTGGCA
>Ga0131853_10000220_pt1 | contig 101825 bp, 108 predicted proteins | sample TergutLab28metaG_FD_92764 | JGI IMG/M metagenome (GOLD analysis project Ga0131853, IMG submission 92764) | Labiotermes labralis P1 segment gut microbial communities from Petit-Saut dam, French Guiana - Lab288 P1 (version 2) (version 2) | ecosystem: Host-associated > Arthropoda: Insects >...
GAGTTTAGCCTGACCTTGCTCGAGTTTAGCCTGACCTTGCTCGAGTTTAGCCTGACCTTGCTCGAGTTTAGCCTGACCTTGCTCGAGTTTAGCCTGACCTTGCTCGAGTTTATCAATTTTAGTTACAAGTGTTTCAAGTGTCGCAAGAATCTTTTCTTCATTATTCATAAACAATCTCCCTTATCCAAACCAAGTATGCTATAATTGTATCATATAAATTAATTAAAATCAAGAGAGAGTGTGACGCAATGACATACACGGCACTATACCGCAAGCTACGCCCCACATCCTTTGCAGACATTGTAGGGCAAGACCATATCAAGGCAACATTGATAAACCAAATAGAGCATAACCGCATAACCCACGCCTATCTTTTCTGCGGCACACGCGGCACAGGCAAAACCACATGCGCCAAGGTTTTTGCGCGGGCAGTTAATTGCGAAAACCCGCAGAGCGGCGAAGCTTGCGGTACATGTAAGAACTGCGAGGACATAGCAAGCAGTGCCAGCCTTGATGTAATAGAAATAGATGCCGCCAGCAACAATGGCGTAGACAACGTTCGCGAGCTACGCGAAGAGGTGCGTTATCCTGCTATGGGTCGATATAAAGTGTATATAGTTGATGAGGTGCATATGCTTTCTAGCGGAGCATTTAATGCCCTGCTAAAGACATTGGAAGAACCGCCCCCACATGTCATATTCATCCTTGCCACCACCGACCCGCACAAAATCCCTGCCACCATTCATTCGCGCCTTATGCGCTTTGATTTTCATAGAATCAGCACAACCGAGATGGAGGCGGCACTTGCGAGATATATGTCAGAAGAAGGTATAGTGGTGTCACCTGATGCGCTAGCCTATGTAGCCCGACTTTCGGATGGTTCTATGCGTGATGCCCTTAGCATTTTAGATAGGTGCGCTTCTTTACATTATGGCGAGGAAATAACATTGGAAAGAGCGCGGGATATCACGGGTTCTGTGGATGATGCTGTGTTCTCAGACATGACGAACGCGCTCATCAGCAAACAAACCGATAGATGCCTTGCCATCATAGAAGATTTATCTGCTAAGGGCCGCGATTTCACACAATTTACGCAAGAAATGCTATCACATTTGCGTGGTCGCTTAATAGCCGCCACCACGCAAAATTTAGTAGGCTATGATGATATAATGCGCCTAATAGCCGCCTTTTCAGAGGTGGCAAAAAGTATGCGCCAAAGCACAAACGCACGCCTTGCGCTAGAGGTGATGTGCATAGAAGAAATCGTAGGCAAACCGAATAGCAGCAGCGAAAACCACAATATCACTCATAGTGGCGGCTCTCAGCAGCTCGCCCCTAGGCAACAAGCCATCCCAAAACAACAACCCGAACCGCCCAAATCCCCCAAGAAAAAAGCCATCCCAGACGATATACGCAATGTCCTAGCAGATTGGCAAAGCTTCATATCAGATTTCGAGCCAAGCTTCGCACCCTTTATAGCAAAGACCAAGGCTGGCTTTTTGGAGGACGAACATCTATATATCGTCTGCTCCGATATCTTCACAGAAAGCCATCTGCGCAATCGTGCAGATTATGTCGCAGAGAGACTGCTAAAACGCTATGGGCTAGAGTTTTCAGTAAATATTATCGCACAGAATTTCTATGATGATAGACATCGCAAAAAGTATAATCTCACAGATGACTTTAATTATGAAGATAGCGGGATGGAAAAGCTAAAAAGTGCTATAGACTTTGAGATTGAAGAGGGATAGTTGCCGTAAAGTCCAAGTCCAACACCCTAGGACACCTTTGGACTTTTGAACTGATTGAACAAAATAGCGCAATCATAGGTTTTATTCAATGAACCCAATACTTTAATAGACTAATGTATAATATTTTAATTTATCTTGTATGGCAAAAGGTCATCCGCTCAATACAGCCAACTTTATAGATACTGCACGATAAATCGTAGGGGCGGCTCTTAGCCGCCCATTATTGTATAGACACATTATCCCGAACACGCTCCACAAAAATGCCCCTGAGAATTATACCTTACGTATCCAAGATTTATATACCTCAATTGAACATTACACAAAACCCCTCTTTATCTTACCAAAAAAGTCGGATACCTCTTTATATTCTATGCTATACTAACTTTGGAAGGAGCAAGCATATGGATATCCTTACCCAGCTAAACGCCGCAGTAACCTATATCGAAGAAAATATAGAAAATGATTTGGCTTTGGCGGATGTGTCCAAGGTCACATCATATTCGTCATTTCATTTTGGGCGGCTGTTTAGCTATATCGCTGAAATGCCGCTTTCGGAGTATATCCGCAAGCGCAAGCTTTCCTTGGCGGCACAAATGTTGCAAAGCAGCAACATACCAATGAAAATTTTAGACCTTGCAATAACATATGGCTACGACAGCGCGGATAGCTTTACGCGCGCTTTTGTTAAACAACACGGTGTAACGCCGTCTGCCGCACGCCAAAAGGGTGTCAGTCTATCCATTTTTCCTCCGCTTACCTTCCAAATCAAAATAAAAGGGGGCAAAGCCATAAATTGGAGAATTGAGGAACGCGAGGAGTTTGAAGTATTCGGGCTTGAAGGAGTTTTTCACAATGATGATACTGACAAAATAGCAATTTTTTGGCAGGAATGCTTGGATAATGGCAGTTATGTCCGCCTATCAGAGGCAGCAAGAGGTAGTGCCTTAAATGCCATTTGCAGTTATCGAGAAATTGATGACGAGACATTTCCTTATATGATTTTTGCCGAAATAATACATGATAGCAAGGTAGACGGCTTTACCACAGCCACCGTTCCCAAGGCCACATGGGCAGTGTTTAAAAGCGATAAATTCACGCCCGATAAAACTGGCGAAGAAATCCCAAATCTCTACAGCCGCGCATATAGCGAATGGCTGCCCACATCTGGCTACAATAAGGCAAATGGGTCAGAGATGGAGATTTATTATGAAGATGAGGATGGCATGTGTTATGAAGAAGTTTGGATACCTGTCATAAAGCTATAAAATAGGGGGTAATAATGAATATACCAGAAAGAATGAAGCATTTTAATGTGCCTGGTGTTAGTGCAACATATTTTGATAATGGAAAAGTAGGCTGGAGCAAGCATTTTGGGACACTTGAAAAGAATACGGATAAAAATGTAAATGATGATTCCATTTTCCATGCTTGCTCGATAAGCAAGATGATTACTGCTTTGTGTGTCCTAAGGCTGATGCAAGATGGAGCATTGGATTTGCATAAAGATATAAACGAATATCTGACCTCATGGAAAATGCCCGATAATGAATTTACCACAAAGAAAAAGGTCACATTGGCTAATTTGTTGGCACATCAAGCAGGGCTTTATGATTGCGAGGGCAGCTTTAGCCCATATAAAAACGACGATGCAATCCCAAAAACAATTGATATTTTAAGAGGCACAACTCCTTACTGTCCCGAAGAAGTCCGCGTAAAATATGTCCCCGAAACAGATTGCGAATATTCTGACGCAGGCTATTGCATAATAAGCCAAGTGCTACAGGATGTTTTTGGCGAGACAATTCAGCAGATTGCAAAAAGGATTATTTTTGAGCCACTAGGCTTAAAACAAACCTTCTTTTGGGAGATAGACAAAGATTCATATGGCAATATTTCCATACACAACTGCGCCGTTGGTCATAATAGCAGCGGCGATGTGGTTGATGGAATTAGGGCAAGCTACCCTAACATCGAAGGCGCTGCACTATGGACAACAGCAAACGAGCTGACAAGCATCACCCTTGACCTGCTCAAATCCTATCATAGCAATAGCGGCTCGGTGCTAAACCAAGAAATGGCGCAATTAATGCTGACCCCATATGGCTGTACAGATGATGTGGGCTTGGGCATATTCCTTTTTCTTGACAAAGACGACAAGAGCGAATCACACTTTATGTCCCAAGGCTGGGGCATCGGTATGCAATGCAAGCTTCGTGTTTGCCACGAGAGCCAAAGGGGCATTGTCGTGATGACCAATTCAGACCCTAGCATGGACCAGACCGAATCTCTGGTAGGGGAAATAATCAATCACACTATGAGCACATAATAAATATCCCGAAGCTTAACTCTAAGCTTCGGGATATTTATTTAGTATGTCACAAGCACCGTAATTACACATCCATCCTTGCCCTCTTCCACCTCATATGTGGCATTAACGCCGCTATCCTGCATAACATCCACAGCCTGTTTAATGGTATTCGTAAAAATGCGTATGTCGCGTATATATGCCTTTACATTGCGCTTTGCAGCCGTCTTTTTCTCCTGAAAATTAAGGACTTTATCTATGTATTCCTCGGTTTTTTGCACGGTTAGATTGTTCGCCACTATGCGTTCTACAATCTCCATCATAAGCTTTTCCGCCTGCGCCCCTTCGCGACTTTTCATAACTTTTAGCAAAGCCCGAGCGTGCCTTTCAGATAGACCGTTTTCAATAAGAGCCTTTTTTACCTTGCTTGGCAATCTCAGCAGTCGTAGTTTATTCGCTATGGTCGACTGATTTTTCCCTAGTTTTCTTGCCAAGTCATCCTGTGTTAGGCTATGCTTGCTTATCAAAAAGAAAAATCCTTCCGCTTCCTCTATGAAATTCAAATTTTGTCTTTGCAAATTCTCCACAAGAGCCAAAATAGCACTTTCAGAATCAGTTATGTCCACAATCACGGCAGGTATGGTGGTGATATTGGCTAGCTTTGTGGCACGTAACCTACGCTCACCCGCTATTAATTCATAGCCCACATCCGTCATGCGCACACTAATAGGCTGCATCAAGCCATACTGCTTTATGGATGTAGCCAAATCAACCAATGCCATGGGTTCAAAATGCCGCCGCGGCTGAAATGGATTGGGCAAAACCATCTCTACAGGCAAATTGTATATCTTGTTATCTGAATGCACTTCATGGGGATATTCCAAATTTCTTGCTGTATTCATATACCTATCTCCTCCAAAAATGTAATATTTTGCCTTTTGTATAATAATATCACATTATTTTCGGAAATGTCAACCCATTTTTTGTAAAATTTAGATTATTTTCCTAATTTTTATCAAACTATGGACTATATCGCTGTTTGGCAGCGTGATTTCTTTGATATCCCATACCTCTCCGCCTAAATTTTTGACTATGCGGCGAGCCTCTTCTAGTTCTTCAGTGTAGTTACGCCCCTTCATTGCAATAAATTCGCCGCCCAGCTTTACATATGGCAAGCAATATTTCGAAAGCTTTGGCAAGCGCGTTACCGCTCTAGCAGTGACATAGTCAAAACCCTCCCTATACTCTGGCTTCTGGCGTATTAGCTCCTCTGCCCTAGCATGTATACAGCTCACATTTTTAAGGGACAACAGCTTTGCAGCCTCTTCCAAAAAGCGCACTTTCTTCATTGTGGAATCCACCAGCGTTAAGCTAACATCCTCACGCGCAATTTTAATAACAAGCCCAGGGAAACCCGCCCCTGTGCCTATATCGATGATGCTTGTACTGCCCGCTACCCCAATCTCACCAAGCAATGTAAGCGAATCCAAAAAATGCTTAACAATAATCCCTTCATCATCCACAATGGACGTGAGGTTGACTTTTTGATTGTATTCCTTTAAAAAATCCTTGTATACCAACAGCTTATCAGCAGCAGTATTGTCTAAGGCTATGCCCAACTCACCTGCGCCATCAAGCAACATCTTCTTTAAATCATTCATCTGCCCTTTTCTCCATATGTTTTCTGCGCTCCATATACACAAGCAAATTCGACACATCAGCAGGATTCACACCCGTTATGCGGCTTGCTTGCCCTACATTTAGCGGCTTTATCGCATTTAGCTTTTGCCTTGCCTCTAGCCGCAAATTATCTATAGTGCTATAATCGAGGTCTTGCGGCAACTTACGCCCCTCTAGCTTTTTAAATTGCTCCACCTGTTGCATTTGCTTTTGAATATAACCTTCATATTTTATGGCTATATTCACCTGCTCCGCCACATCTTCAGGCAATGCAGGTCTATTTGCATCCACATCTGCCAACACCGCATATGTAAGCTCTGGACGCTTTACTAGCTCTATTAGTTTCATGCCAGATGTCATTTCAGAGCTATTATGTTGCTTCAAGAGTGTGTTAATTTCATCGCTAGGCGCAATAGTTGCTTTGGATAATCTACGGATTTCTTCATTGATTAACCGTTGCTTTTCCAGCACCTTTTGATATCTATTTTCATCAATCAAATATCCATAACCCTTGGGCGTGAGCCGCAAGTCCGCATTATCTTGCCTTAACAAAAGGCGGTATTCTGCGCGCGAGGTCATCATGCGGTATGGCTCATTGCTGCCTTTTGTCACTAGGTCATCAATCAGTACGCCAACATAGCCCTCAGAGCGGTCTATGGTCAGCGGCTCTTTGCCCAACACGCCCGCCGCTGCATTTATGCCCGCCACAAGTCCTTGTGCCGCCGCCTCTTCATAGCCGCTAGTGCCGTTAAACTGTCCAGCCGAAAAAAGACCCCTTATCGCCTTAAACTCCAATGTTGGTAATAATTGTGTTGCATCTATACAATCATATTCAATGGCATAACCAAAACGCACTATGCGGCTATTTTCCAAGCCAACCACAGAGCGGTACATGGCCATCTGCACATCCTCTGGCAAAGATGTACTCATGCCAGAAACATACAGCTCATTCGTATTTTCGCCCTCTGGCTCAACAAAAACCTGATGGCTCGCTTTTTCCGCAAAGCGCACCACTTTATCCTCAATGGACGGGCAATAGCGCGTAGCCGTGCCTTCAATGTCACCAGAATACATAGGCGAACGGTGCAGACTAGCCCTTATTATCTCATGTGTACGCTCATTTGTATGCGTAAGATAGCATGATATCTGCGAGCGCGCTATATCTGCGCGATTATTTTCAAATGAAAACGGCGTAATTTCTTCGTCACCATTTTGCTCCACCATTTTTGAAAAATCCACGGTAGATGCATCTATTCGCGCTGGCGTGCCTGTTTTAAAGCGATAGAGCGTGATTCCTAGGCGTTCCAAGCTATCCCTAAGAGGCAGAGAGGGCGCAAGCCCATTTGGCCCAGAGTTCACACTAACCTCACCCCAAACACATCTACCATTTAGGTATGTACCAGTGGCTAGCACAATAGCTTTACAAGGATACAAAGCCCCCGCTACGCTAATAGCCCCCGTAACAATGCCACCTTCAACCACTATATCCGCCACTTCCGATTGCACAAGCTGCAAATTTGGCGTAGCATCCAGCATCCTCCGCATCTCTTGCGAATAGCGTTGCTTATCCGCTTGCGCACGCAAAGAATGCACCGCAGGTCCTTTACCCGTGTTTAGCATTCGGGACTGTATATAGGTTTTGTCAATATTTTTACCCATCTCACCGCCTAGTGCATCTATCTCCCGCACCAAATGCCCTTTTGATGTCCCACCAATATTTGGATTGCAAGGCATCATGGCTATAGAATCCATATTCATAGCAAATAAGGTAGTTGTGCACCCCATGCGCGCCGCCGCCAGAGCCGCCTCACATCCCGCATGACCACCGCCTATCACTATCACATCCACGGGTTCAGCTGTATATAAAATTTCTTTGGTTGTTCTCATATCCATCACCAACCTTATTATTTCCCCAAGCAAAATTCCGAAAAAATCTTCTCTATCAACTCTTCGTCTACGGCAATGCCTAATATCTCGCCAAGTGCCGCATATGCCGCCTGTATATCTATTGCCACAAAATCCACATGCAGCCCCGTGTCTATAGTTTCTATGGCGTGCACAAGGCTGTTTCGCGAACTATTAATGAGCGAGATATGCCTTGCATTCGTCACCAAATCATCTCCATACTCCATTTGCCCTTGCAAAAACATATCTTTAATTTTATCGCCCAATTCATCTATTCCTATGTGGTTTTTAGCAGAAATTTCAATAATGGATGATTCACCAAACTTATCTGTCAAATAGTCCTTGTCTATCCCCTGCGGCAAGTCAGATTTATTTATTATCACTATAACATTTTCCCAATCTTCATTTACAATGCTCGCGATTTTATTATGCTCAAAGGGTTTAGACCCATCAAATACCAGAAGTACCAAGTCTGCCCTCACACTTTCTTTAAGCGACCTAGCAACCCCTTCACTTTCCACCAAATCATCGGTGTCTCGTATACCAGCTGTATCAGCTAGTTCCAAAAAGATGTCGCCTATCTTTATTGTCTCACGCAGTACATCCCGTGTTGTGCCTGGTATATGCGTAACAATGGCTCTATCCTCCCGCGCAAGTGCATTTAAAAGTGAGGATTTACCTACATTTGGCTCGCCAATTATGGCTGTTTTTATGCCATCTCGTATGATTTTCCCTGCCCTCGCCACATCAAGCAACTTGTTCAGTTCACCAGCTATGGGTATTATCTTAGTTTTAATCTCCTCCGCAACAATGTCCGCTTCTTCATGCTCAGGATAGTCTATTGCCATTTCTATCCGCGCTAAAAGCGACACAAGCCCCTCACAGGCTTCACTGAGCAGGTGAGCAAGCCGTCCTTGTAGCTGATTTACAGCAGATTTGTGTGAAAGTTCGGATTTTGCATTGATGATGTCCATTGTTGCTTCTGCCTGTGAAAGGTCTATGCGCCCATTCAAAAAGGCTCTTTTGGTAAATTCTCCAGCCTCCGCTAGTCGCGCTCCATGCTCCACAAGCAACATCAAGACCTTTTGCGTTGCCATAGCCCCGCCATGGCAGTTTATCTCCACCACATCTTCACGTGTAAAAGTCCGCGGCGCAAGCATAACGGAAACCAAAACTTCATCAACCTTTTCGCTCATACCGCCGCAAATCCAACCATAGTAAACCCTATGGCTTTTTGGTTTGCCAGCATCTTTCCATTCAAATACCTTTTTCAAAATATGCAGACTGCCCTTGCCGCTCATCCTGATAATAGAAATAGAGCCGCCAGTAGGCGTTGAAACCCCTACAATTGTATCATCCATATTCAATTTGTTTAATGCACTAACACTCATGTAAAACATTCCTCTGTTTTGAAAAACCCTGTTGAGTTGTAAAATCAACAGGGTGTCAATTATTATTTTTGATTGTTATGGCTCTGATGTCTTTTCGGTGCTATCACTATGTTTCGGAAAGGGTCAGCACCTTCGCTGTAAGTAGAAACCGACCTATCACTTTGAAGAGCGGAATGTATAATACGTCTTTCAAATGTATTCATAGGCTCTAGGGTTACAGGCTTCTTGGTCGATTTTACTTTCTTAGCCAAATTATGCGCCAAGCTTTCCAAAATCTCCCTACGTCTCTTTCTGTAGTTCTCAGAATCTATCACAACATTAACATATGGGGCTTTGCCTTTATTTACAGCCAAACTGACAAGATACTGTATGGCATCCAATGTTTGACCTCGCTTGCCAATCAAAATCCCCATATTGTCTCCAGTAAGCACTATATCAAGCTGTTTTTCAGAAACAGTGGTTTTAACTCCGATAAGTATGCCCATGGACATACCCATCTCTTTTATGAATGTCTCCGCTATTCTTTCAGGATTATGCTTTACATCTACCCTTACGCGGGCCATTTTGGCACCAAGACCCATGAAGCCTTTAGTGCCAGCTTCAAGCACGGTAACATCCACTTCATCTCGTGACATAGCAAGAGCCTTCAAAGCCTCCTCTATAGCCAATTCTACAGTTTTTGCTGATTTTTCGATATAATCCACTATATGAAACCTCCTAACCAACCTATCCTAGGCAGCAAATTATGCTTTTGCCTTCCCATCTGCTTGGTTTTCCGCATCTTTTTTAACATAGTATCTATTAATGAAATAATGTTGAACAATCATATACACATTAAGCATAACCCAGTAGAGACCCACGCCTGCCGCGGCTTGTATAGTAAAGAAACCAAACATAATCGGGAATAGTATCATGGTAACTCTTTGAATATTCTGTTGCTGAGGGTCTGTGGAAGGATTGCTTCTCATCATCAAAAATTGGGATAAAAACATTGTTCCCGCAGATAGCACAGGCAATATAATCCCTGGCCAAAGATAGCCAGCAGGTGCTACAAGATTAAGTCCAAAGAAAGTTAGTATAGACCCCTTTTGATCTAGTAATCCACGTAGGTTTGCTTGTTGTTCTACAGCAACTTGAGAAACAATAATATCCCAGTTTTCTGGGCTAAGTACATGTATTGCTCTATTCATATTTTCTACTGATGCCGTCATGTCAAAAACCATATTCACAGGTACATATGGTTGTACCAAAGGCCCAACAACATCAGATAAAAACTGACTACCTTCTGCCATTAAGATATGCGAAATCGCGCTATATGCTTCACCAATGCTACCAACGAACATAAAGGCCTGTCCCAACACTTGGAACAGCGCGATAAACAGCGGCCATGTAATAAGCATAGGCAAACAGCTTGCTAACATATTAACCCCATGTCTGGATTGAAGAGCCTGCATTTCTGCCGACATCTTTCTTCTCATTTCAGGGTCTTTAGAATTTCCATATTTTTCACGAATTTTGGCCATTTCTGGCTGCATTGCTCTGGTTTTCATCATATTTCTCTGCATTTTAAAAGCGGTTGGAAGCAATGCAGTTCTAACTATAATGGTCATGATGATGATAGAAATACCAAGCGCGCCAGGCACTGAAGACACTATGCCATAGATAAAATCAATTATAGCACCCAAAACAACAGATATGGGCCCAACTATAGCACCAGGTGGATTTTGTATCATCTGGTTCATAAATGTTACACTGTCTTGCAAAAATAGCTGTGTCAAAAAACTTCCTCCTCAGTCAAAACGCAGAAATTGTGTGTTCCACGTGGAACATTATTCGCCATCACCATAGACCCATCTTATGGAAATCTCTTGGTGGTGGCGGGTCGTAGCCGCCACGGCTAAAGGGGTTGCATCGTAAGATGCGGTAGACTGCCATCGCACTCCCCAAAAGCGCGCCGTGGACATTTACGGCTTCATATGCATATTGCGAACATGTAGGACTATAGCGACATCGAGGCTTAAAGTAAGGCGATATGCCTTTTCTATAAAACACTATCAAAAGTAGCAGAATTTTAGCCATCTTGCCTCCGTTTAGACTTGTCCGATAACCGATATTGAATCATTTTTTCTTCTCGGTGTTTTTCGAGAAAACCGCTTGAAAAACACCGAGAAGAAAAAGTTAAAGATTGTTGATGCTAGCATCAACGTATTGTGTGAAACAGGCTATGGGGCATGTCTACTATATAAACCATGCTTACGCAATAGGTGCTTTATGCTTGCTTTTACATCCAAAAAATCGGCATCAGCAATACCTACCCTAGGCAGAACGACGATATCTTGTCCCATTAAAATACCTGACTCCAATGCCCTAAAGGCTTCTTTAAGGCGGCGGCGCTGTTTGTTGCGTACCACCGCCTTGCCAATTTTTTTGCTTGCAGATATGCCTAAACGATTTGTTTTTCTTCCATTTTTTAGCACAAACATAACAATATGCCTGTTTGCTAAGGACTTGCCTTTTTTATACACACGCTGAAAATCGGTATTTTTTTTAAGGGAAGTTGTTAGCACAAATCATCAAGACCTTCCAGCCATTAAAGTAGTGATATTACGCAGTAAGCACTTTTCTGCCTCTTTTGCGTCTTCTAGCTATTACATTTCTGCCATTTTTTGTAGACATTCTTTGGCGAAAACCATGCACTTTAGAGCGTTGACGTTTTTTAGGTTGAAATGTCATTTTCATAATACATACACCTCCTCGAGTTTTAGTGGCTTTGCTATATTATTTATTCAAAGCTATCGACAGTCAGATGAATCTATTATATGAAAAATTTGTCCTCACGTCAAGGACTTTCTTGTCAAATTGATACAAAAATTATTCGTCTTCCTTTTTCTTTTTGCGTTCCTTTTTCTTCAATGCGCCGCCAACCGTGGCATCAAGCGCGTTTTCCGCATCTTTTAGCCTTTTTGTTACGAAATCTAAATTAGATTTTTTCTTAATAGGTCTATAGATAACCTGTTTGATTCTATTGCGTAATTTTGCTGCCATAATAATCACCTCATGACAAATATATGCTTGTTTTATGGATACTGTCATATGAATTTATTACAATTCTATTAATTTCCAGTTGATTTTCCTTAATATTTGAAATATAATAGTAAAAAATTTGGTAAGACCAAGGAGGATATATGATTAGACAAGTATTATCTACAGGCGCATTAATCGCAGTTTTTGGCATTGGCAATATGCCTTTTACCCATAACAATTATTACGAAAATATTAATTATTCTGGCATAGATGAACCACAAATCGTAGCAAATACATATATAGCAAAATATGATGCAACTTGGTTTAATGAAATCCAGCATATCTTTGCTCGCGACACAGATGCTGTAGTTCGTGACATTGGCACGGGGCATACATTTAATATACGTCGTACCTTTGGCACGAATCATGCAGATATAGAGCCGCTAACAAAAGAAGATGCCGCCATAATGAATGAGATATGGGGTGGGCATAGCTGGGCGCGCCGCCCTGTTGTTGTGTATGTGGGCAATTATGTTTTTGCGGGTTCTCTTACCAACTTCCCGCACGCTGGCGTAGATGGCGAGCCAGCGTTGGCTGTGGTAAATAGTCGTAGCGGCGGCTACGGGCGCGGGCTGAATTTTGATGCGGTAAAGGGTAATGGGGTTGACGGGCATATGTGTTTGCACTTTGCGGGTAGCTTGATACATGGTAGCAATCGTTCGAACCTCGACCATCAGAATGCTGTTGGTCAGGCTATTGAGTATATAAGGGCGAATTATTAAAATAAAGTAAAATGGATGCCCGATTAAAGGGCATCCATTTTTGAATCTGAAATTAAGTATACATTACCAAAAACTGCAACCTCACCATTTTTCACACGAATAAAGCTTTTTGAGCATGTAGTATAGATATCAATTTCTTGCGATAGCGGAAACAAATTCTTCTCAATTGAATCATGTCTATCCAAATAAGGAATATAGCAAAAATTGTCTAAGCCAAGACCATCATAAATTGTTGTTTTTCCATCATCAAAACTAATGCATTTAGATGGCATATTAATAGCTCCTGCGCTAAAGCCCATAATAATGTTAGCTTTAGTTTCCTTGATTGGTGTGGAAAGCTCATACTCCTTAAAAAACTCAGCCTGTAGAGTGTCTTCGCCCCCAAGAAGAAGTAGCGCGGAGGCTTCTCTGATGAGTTTGTGTCCTTCTTCTTTTGTTTTGCGGTTATCTACCAAATGATATTCGTCAAAGGTAATGCCGCCAGGCGCAAGCCAGCTATCCCTCACAAAATCGATAAGCTCATCTCCAGCCCAGCAGCCCCAAATTAAAACAAGGGATTTCCTTTCTGTAATGTCATTGCGTAGTGATTCTAGGTAGCTTTCGGGCAATGCTTCATCAAACCAGCCAGAATAGTAGTGGATTTTCTTAAGGTCGTTTTGATTCATATTTTTCCTCCGTTTTTTAGGGGACTAACATATAGTCACCCTCCCTGATGTGATTGTAGTAGCTAATATCACGGTAACATCATAAAGGGTAGCAGAAAAATATATACCGCTATGGACATTTTTAATCATTTTTTGTTAGTTTATTTTGTTGACCCTATACGCACCTATCCTTTGGAAGTAAAAATACACCAACGAACCCCAAGCTTGTCAATCAAATCGGTTTCAAATGGGCTATACAGGCATGGGCCTAATTCGCTGATGATTTTTGCATCATCTTTCAGCACATCGTATGCTTTTTGTACCAAATCTTCTTCGCTTGCCTCAAAATGTAAAGCGAACATCATGGTATTACCAATGACTACATCATCTTGTAACTCCATTAGCGCAAATGTTTGACCATAAATGTCAAGTTCGACGTGAGCGCAGCTACCATCTTCGTTTCGATGGTCGGCAATGAGTTTTGCATTGAATGCTCTTTGATAAAATGTAACTGCTTGAGTACTGTTTTTTACTATTGCTTCCATAAAAGCTCTTTTCATTTCTATAACCCCCCAAAAAAATTGTTATGTATCATACTAGCCTACACGCATTACAGTTATAATTTCGATAAACTTAGGGTATTTTGCCATTAGAAAGCGAAGCAAGATATAGCCAAAAATAGTTACCACTACGAACTGCCCTATAGCTACACTGGCAGCAAATGGCAAAAAAGCCTCCCAGCTAACGCCCTCTCCTGCGTAAATTAAAAATACGAGTGGTATCATCAGTGCATTGACGATTGTGGGCCATAGGCTGGCAACAAATAGATTGTTTGTGAGCTTTTTTGTGAGCAAAATCAATGCTAGGGCAATAAAAGATGCACCTGTGCCGACTATTACATCTACAAGACCATAGGGTGATGCTATGAAATTGGCGATAAAAACACCAAGCAAAACCGCTGGCATGTAGAGGGGATTGAAAAAGACTAGCAGATTAAGGCTTTCGGCTATGCGAAATTGTATTGGTCCAAAGCCAATGGCGGCTTGTGCCACCGTAACGGCGGCGTAAATAGCCGCAATCATTGCCATTACAGCCATGGTTCTGATGCTAAATTTGGTATTTGTTTTCATGATAAATCACTCCTGTTTTTTTATTTACAAGGTGGTTTTCAGGCACACCTTATATTTAATTTTTAATAAGCTCTACCCCAAATAACCATGTGCTTTGCTTCGCCGCCGCAACAGAAGCAGGTTTCGCCCACTCTTTCCTGCTCAAAAGGTATGCAACGACTGGTGGCTGTTGCCACCTCTTTTACTTTGTTTTCGCAAGCCAGCTCGCCGCACCACATGGCTTTTACAAAGCCTGGTTTTGTATCTAGCTGCTCTTTCATTTCTTCTAGGCTATGTGCCACATATGTTCTATCTTCGCGGTTTTTCAGAGCTTTGTTGAAAAGTGCTTTTTGGATATCTTCCAAGGTTTCTGCTATGGCTGTTTCTAGGCTACCAAGTGCAATAATGGTTTTTTCTCTGGTGTCGCGGCGTACTAGAACACATTGTCCCGCTTCGATATCTTTTGGCCCTATTTCTATGCGCAATGGCACGCCCTTCATCTCGTATTCGCTGAATTTCCAGCCTGGGCTACGGTCGCTGTCGTCTAACTTAACACGGAAATTGCTTAGGCGTTCTTTTAGACCACGTGCGAAGTCAAGCACGCCTTCTTTGTGTTGCGCTATCGGGATGATGGCAATTTGGATTGGTGCAAGCCTCGGAGGTAGCACGAGTCCGCTATTGTCGCCATGTGTCATTATTATGCCGCCGATAAGGCGCGTGGAAATGCCCCAAGAGCTTTGATGTACATATGATAACTTGTTTTCTTTATCGGTATATTGTATGCCAAATGCGCGAGCAAAGCCATCGCCGAAGTTATGTGTAGTACCACTTTGCAGAGCCTGACCATCATGCATCATGTTTTCAAATGTATAAGTCTCTTTCGCGCCTGCAAATTTTTCCTTATCAGTCTTTTTACCTTTTATAACAGGCATACCTAGGATATTTTCGCAAACATCTGTGTAGATTTCTAGGATGTCTAGGGCTTCTTGCAGAGCCTCTTCGGCTGTGGCATGAGCCGTGTGACCTTCTTGCCACAAGAATTCTCGCCCGCGTAGAAATGGGCGCGTAGACTTCTCCCAACGAACAACACTGCACCATTGGTTGTAGAGCTTTGGTAGGTCGCGATGGGATTGTATCACATTTGCAAAATGGTCGCAAAATAGCGTTTCAGATGTAGGGCGAACGCACATGCGCTCTGTTAGCTCTTCATCGCCGCCATGGGTGACCCAAGCCACCTCTGGCGCAAAGCCCTCCACATGGTCTTTTTCCTTTTGTAACAGGCTTTCGGGTATAAACATAGGGAAATATACATTCTCGTGTCCTGTCGCTTTAAAACGTGCATCAAACTCGCTTTTTATCTGCTCCCAGATGGCATACCCATATGGTCGCAAAATAAAGCAACCACGCACGCCGCTATAATCAATAAGCTCTGCTTTTTTAACAATATCCGTGTACCACTTCGCAAAATCCACTTCCATATCCGTGATGGCTTCTACAAATTTTTGCCCTTTTGCGTTTTCTTTCGCCATAATGATAGCTCCTTTTGTGATAATATAAAAGTCATTATACCATAAAATTTGGATATGTCAACTGGATGGGCAATAAGGTATAGTAATTTTACTATAATTGACAATGCTGTCGTTTTATTTCACACGAAAGAGGTTCTATGATGACATTAATTTCCATTTTATTTTGTATAAATATGGTACAATCCCTCTAAAGTTAATAATCAGGAGGAAATGCCATATGAATAAGTTTGCACTGCCTACCAATATCAGGCAAATAGGTAATACAGAGGGGTCGCCCATGAAAATCTATATGGAAGACTATGTATGCTCCTATCTAAAGCAATATGCCGAAAGCGGTGGTCATACGGAGAAAATAGCCTTTCTTGTGGGCAAGTATATGATAATTGATGCTGTGCCATATGTTTTTGTGCAGGGTGTAATACAGGGCAAGCATAGCGAATATACTGACAATATGGAGTGCTTTACTGATGCATCCTATGACCATGCAGAGGACGAGCTAGCCAGATATTTTTCTGGATGTGAGATTTTGGGCTGGATGCAGTCTCAGCCTGGATATGGCGTGCATTTAAATCCATCTTATGCCGATTATCACATGAATAATTTCACCCGTCCATATCAGGTGCTTTTTGTGATGGACCCAATAGAAAAGCTGAATGTGTTTTATATGTGGAATCCCGAAATGTCGGGCGTGCAGGAGTGCGGTGGGTATTTTGTATACTATGACCAAAACAAGGGTATGCAAGAATATATGAACAACAACCGCATTAGCCGTGCGAGGGTTAGCGAAAAAGCAAAACAAACAGATGATATGCCGTCTACAAGGCTAAAGATTTTTGAAGATAGCACGCCTAAAACGAGAGCAAGAAAAAATGAGGATGAAAAACAGACAAGCCGCGCGCCAAGCCGCAGAAGTTCATCTATGTCTAGCCTAAAGACAACAGAAAGAGAAGACAAAAGCATGGAGGATGTGCGCAAAATGTCTAATCTTCTTATAGGGCTATGTGCGGTGCTGTTTATTACGACATTTATTATGGGTGCTGGGCTTTTGCAAAGCGATGGACGCATAAGCGCGCTGGAAAACGCTATTGTGACAATAGATGGCAATCATATCATCATAGCTGACCAGCTACGCCAGATTTCTAGTATGCCTGTTTTTGTGGAGCAAGACCATATAACCCGCTATACAAGCGGCAATGTGGCGGATGGCACACAAAATTATGCCCCGCCCGCGCAACCTATCGTCACACCATATCCCGCGATAACACCGCCGCCAACACCATCGCCAGAGCCAGTGGCAACGCCAACACCGCAACCAACGCAAACACCAGAAGCTACCCCCACACCAACGGCAACGCCGGACCCAACCTTGCCACCAATAGACCAAGTAACACCTGCCTTTGCTAATATCCCAGAAACCTACACAATACAGGCGGGGGATACATTGTTTGCTGTAGCGCAAATGTTCTTTGGCGATATTGGCATGGTGGCGCGCATCATGGAGGTAAATAATATAGAAGACCCCAACCATATCATCATTGGGCAGGTATTAATTTTGCCTGAATATTGATTTTGGATATATAAAAACAGCCCGCGGGTTTGCACCCCAAGGGCTGTTTGATTTTGTTTGTACTATAGTTACAAAAAAGTCTAATCCAAAATATCTCTCTCATGACTAATAATTCGCCCAGTGTTTGCGTCTATATAGATTTCGTGGATAACGCCATCACCGAGAACCTCTGCTTCCCACACCCACCTCCATATTTGCCACTCTAATTCTAGGCTGGTTAGCAACCAGCCGCCAGTGACCTCAATAGCAATTTGTTCGGCTTGAGCGGAGGTGATATCTGTTGATGCAAATCGTGAAAAGGCAATACCTGCCAGAACAAGTACAGTGATGGCAGCAATTGTTATGAGAAACATCTTTTTCATGGGCATTCTTTTTGTTTGTGACATATTACATTCCCCTAATTGTCAATCTCGAATTTTACAATCGTGCCTATATCTATATTGATGTAATACTCAACAATGGTTCTGCTACCATCTATTCTAAACTCTAGCTCCCAAACCCATTGACCTCTCTCCCAATCCATTCCAGAGTCTGAATGGAATGTGGCAGAAATATTACGGCTCGCTAGGTCGTTATATGCTATGTCTATGGCGTTTTGCAGAGATATAGCAGGATTGGTGGGTCTTGAACTTTGACTGCTTGGGCTAGAACTAGGGCTTGATGTGGGTGATGAAGTAGAACTAGGGCTTGATGTGGGCGACGACGTTGGGCTTGGCGAGGGAAATGGACTAGCTGTTGGACTTGGTGATGGAGAAGGCTGCGGCTGTATAACATTTGTCCCGTTGCCTGTAGTAAGTACAACTGTGTTTGTTGCATTGTCAAAATCCACGTTAAAACCCGCTATGTCCGCCATAGCGCGTACAGGCAGGAATGTGCGACCGTCTATAATAAATGGGCGCATATCTTGGTCAAAATGAACCACTTCGCCATCCACAATTACATTGACACCGAAAACAACTTCACGCATTACAGGGTTCGCTATGAGTGCTGCCCCAGAAATCAAGAGCGTAGCCACAACACCCGCAACAAAGGCTGTTATAATCTTAATTCGTTCTTTTTTCATATAAGAAACCCCCCCATGTCATGGAATATATTTCGTTAATTGTACCATAATAATCCTTAGTCGTCAACTATGATTTGACATTGCCGTAATTTATGTTATAATTGGTTGATATAATAATATAAAGACGGAGGATAGAAGTTATGCCAGATATTGTTTTCCCTAACTTGGGCTTGACCCTCGAAAATATAAACACAGTGGCCTTTTCGGTATTTGGTATCGAAATTTATTGGTATGCCATATGTGTGGTGTTGGGCATTATTGCAGGTGTGTATTTTGGTGCAGTTTTTGCACCCAAGCGCACAGGGCAAGACCCTAATGTTTATATGGACTTTGCGTTATTTGTTGTGCCAGCGTGCATTATAGGTGCGCGTCTATTTTATGTTATTTTCGCATGGGATGCTACATGGACTTTTGCTCGTATTTTTGACATTCGCCAAGGTGGGCTTGCTATATATGGTGTTGTTATTGCCGCTATCATTACTGCGCTTATCTTTTGCAAGGTCAAAAAGATTAATTTCTTTCATTTTGCGGATACGGGCATAGTTGGTTTGATAATAGGTCATGCTATAGGGCGCATAGGCAATTTCATAAATCGTGAGGCGTTTGGCGGCTATTATACTGGTTTTTTTGCTATGGAAATACGCCTAGACCAAGTGCATAATTTGAACACAGTAACTGAGGAAATGCGCGACAATTTTGTTATGCGCGGCGGCATAGAATATATTTCTGTGCATCCTACATTTTTATATGAGGCAATAACGCTTGTTGTGCTATTCATTGCACTTAATCTCTATCGCAAGCACAAAAAGTTTAATGGCGAGATTTTGGCATACTATTTCCTTGTGTATGGTGTGGTGCGGTTCTTCATAGAGGGTTTACGTACAGACCAATTATTGCTATCTGGCACAAATCTTTCTGTATCCATGATAATGTCTGCCGTTATTGCTGTTTTGGGGCTTATCATGCTTGCTCATGGCTATGCAAAGCATTTTACAAAGCCTAAATCTGCTAAGGCTTAGTTTGAATAAAAAGCCGCCTTTATGTGAACACTTTAACTAAGCATTATATAGTATAGGAGTGATTCACATGGGAAGATTTACAAGCGGGCTTATTGCGGGTGGAGTTATGGGGGCTATAGGACTTGCTGTGGCTATGAGCGATAAGCGTACGCGCAAAAGAATGTTAAAAGACGGCAAAAAGGCTATGAATAAGGCAAATAGCTTTATTCACCACATTTAGCGGAGGACTATGGTATGTCAAAAAAAGGTAAAGCAGTAGCTAATGACAATATTAATAACCCAGTAAATAATGATGCAGGTGACACAGCAAGCGCATCTAAAGGCAAGAAACCTAAGAAAACGTATAATTAATTGTATGCGGGCGATTGCAGGGAAGAGATTTGATTTAACCTGTAGTCGCCCTGCTTTTATACATATGAAGGAGAGTCAAATGCTAAAACTATTAAATATTCACGCGGGCTATGACGGCATGGATGCGCTACATAACATAAGCTTCGAGCTACCAAGAGGAAAGAATCTGGCTATAGTAGGCCCAAATGGCTGTGGGAAATCCACTCTGCTAAAAGTGATTAGTGGACTTATGCCCCATCGAGGTGAAGTATATATTGATGACGAAAACACAGCCGATATGAAGCCGCGAAATCGTGCGGTAAAAGTGGCTTTGCTTGGGCAGGTTTCGCCTGTGTATTTTGCGTATAGCGTATATGATACTGTGATGATGGGGCGATATTCCCATATGCAAGGCATGTTTGGCACACCATCAAAAATAGACAAAGAAATAGCAGAAAACTGCATAGCCACAGTTGGTATGTGGGGTGAGCGTGAAAAAAGTATAAATGCCCTAAGTGGCGGGCAATTGCAAAGAGTCTTTTTGGCGCGTACATTGGCACAAGACCCGCAAATTGTACTATTAGACGAGCCAACAAACCATCTTGACCTAAAGTTTCAACTTGAGCTTATAGACTATCTAAAAGACTGGGCAAGCAAACAAAACCGTAGCATCATAGGTGTTTTGCATGATATAAACCTAGCTATGCGCCTTTGCGATAATATTATGCTGATGAAAGCGGGCAAGGTAGTAGCTATGGGCAATATTACAGCAGATGCGCTAGAGGTCGTCTATGATATGGATGTGGCGGGGGTAATGAGAGAAACCTATGAGACTTGGCAGACATTAGTTTAGGGTGTCAATCACAAAAACAAGGGGGCATCACTTAGATGCTCCCCCATTTTATCACATTTGCCGCCCAAGTGTAGCCTATTCCTGCGGCTAGCATTACTATATTATCGCCATCTTTTACCCTGCCATCTTTTCGGGCAAGGTCTAGGGACAGAATTTGGTCTAGCTGCCCCAAGTGTCCATAGTTTTCTAAATATATGCTTTGATGCGGTTCAAGACCGTTTGCCGCAACGAAAGCCTCATGTGCCGAGCGTTTGAAATGCAGCATGGCAAGGTAATCAATTTTTTTTGGAATTTGCGATTTTTCAAATGCCTTGTCTATGCACTGCATCCAATTTTCCATGGATACCTCTTTGAGTCTTTCTTTCATGATGTCGGGTTGCATGACTTTTAGCATGAAGTGTTGTTCTATATTATCATTTGTGACGGGTACGGCTGTGCCGCCAACCTCTACACCAGCCGCACGGACCAGGGAGCCATCGGAGATTATGTGACTGCCTAGCACAAGGTTTTTGCCCAGATTTTTGCGCAGTATCATGGCGGCACCGCCAGCGGCTAGGTCGTATACAAAGGAAAGCTCCTTGTCCTTGTAATTCACAAGGTCGCAATTGCGGTAGCCGCCCGCTATTAGCACTGTACCTACACCCTCATCTGCCATCAGGATATCTTTTGCTATTTTTATAGCCGCAACACAGGTGCAACATCTGTTTTGTACATCAATACCCCAAGCATTTGTGGCATTTATCTCGTTAATGATGTAGTTTGCGGATGTTGTTAATGGATATTCTTTCCATTCCTCGGTAATACATAGCACAACATCTATTTCGTCCGCAGATATTCCTGCATCTTTTATCGCTGCTTCTGCCGCATATACACCCATTTGTTGCGCGCCGTCGCCGTCGGCTGGCATGGTTTTTTGTACTATGCCTAGCTTTTCAATGACGGCTTCTTCGCTCCATACGCCTTTGGTTTTTTCGGATATTTCTTTTGCAGTCATTACATTTTTTGGCAGATAAACGCCAAGACCCATTACGCCAGCATGATTTTGTTTCATAAAATCCGCGCCCATCACAGTCTCATACCGCCATTAACGCTTAGGTTGTGACCTGTTACATATGAGGCATCATCGCTAGCAAGGAATAATATGGCATTGGCTATTTCTTCTGGCTGACCCAATCTGCCGAGCATTGTTTGCGCAGAAAATTTGTCTAAAAGCTCTTGTGGCACGGTTTTTAGGATGTCTGTCATTGTATAGCCAGGCGAAATGGAATTAACGCGAACTGGCGCACCTTTTCTAGCAAATTCTTTTGCCCATGTTTTGGTTAGCCCAAATACAGCGGATTTTGTGGCGGCATAGTTTGCCTGACCAATATTGCCAAATTCGCCGACAACAGAAGAGATATTGACAATAGAGCCGCCGTTTTCTTGCTTTTCCATAGCTGGTCCAATGTGGCGTGTCATATTAAACAAGCCTTTGAGGTTAACATCAATGACCACATCCCATTGCTCGTCCGTCATTTTTGCCGTCATGGCATCTTTGGTTATACCTGCGTTATTTACCAATATATCTATGCGTCCGTATTTTTCTATGACATTCGCAAAGCAAGCCGCACATGCCGTAGCATCTGCTACATTAAGCACATAGCCATGTATGTTGTCATGCTCATATGGTAGCTCATTCATGTCGCAAGCTATCACGGTTGCGCCTTGGTTGGCAAAAAGCTCTGCTGTACATCTGCCAATGCCTGCCGCCGCACCTGTTACTATAGCAATTTTATTTTGTAGTCTCATTATTTTCAACCTCCTCTAGTATTGCCTTAAAGTATCACAGAATCGCTGTTTACAAAGCCAGTTAGCAAGGATGCAAAAATATCTGGCTGCTCATACATAGCGGCATGACCACAGCCTTCCATTATCACAAGGCTAGAGCCAGCTATGCGTTCATGTATGTATTTTTGCTCGCTTATGGGCGTGAGGTAATCCGCATTGCCGCCAACAAGCAGCGTCTTAGCTTTGATTTCACTTAATCTTTCGCGTACATCATGGGTTGCAGAGCTTTGAGACAGCCTTTCCATAGCACCCAAAAACTCTGGGTTATTAAATACGTTTTTCATCAAAAAATCTTTGCGCCTATCTAGCCAATCCTGATTATTATTATAAAAATCCATGGAGTATATCGTTGGTATGGCGGTGTAGTAATAAGCCTCTGGCGAGGTGCGAGCCAGTTGCCAGCTTTTTCCTACAGCCAAAATCCAAGGCGAAGAATATGGTATACAATTGTAAAGCACCATTTTATCTACATATTGCGGATACATTAGCGCAAAATTCATAGCAACAGATGCGCCGTAAGAAATGCCGATAAAATGGGCCTTTTCAATCCTAAGTGCATCTAGCGCACATTTTACGACATCCGCCTGTATAGCAATATCATAGCCTTTGTCCATTTTACTAGATTGTCCTTGGTCTAAAAAGTCAAGCAAAATAAGCTTGTTATGCTTGGAAAGTGTTACAATGAATGGCTTCCAGCTTGCAGTTGACATCATTATGCCGTTAAGAATAACAATGGGTGCGCCTTCGCCGTGACATTCTACATAGATTTGCTTGTTTTTAAATGGAATTAGCATAGTATCACCTCTTATTAAAAAACCCGCAAACCGTCATTGCGAGCTTGCGAAGCAACCCATGGATTGCCACGTCGGGAGCCAAAGCACCCTCCTCGCAATGACGTTGCGGCGGGCTAGCGCCACTTTTACTACAAGTAGCTATAATGGAAAGTTATGGTCTGTTCATAATAGGCGGTACGATTTCGCTTGCTGGTATTGTACGTACAAACTCAGGTACCATGTGGTCTACACCTGGTACATATGTAAACTTGATTTCAAATAGCGGCTGGATAGCCTGATGGTCTTCTGCGCGGAAATAGCGCGTACCCGTAGGCGAGTTAAATTCCATGCCGCGCATGGTTTCTATTAGCAGGTCAGAATCTGTGTTGCCTTCTGTTAGCTCAAGAGCTGTGATGATGGCAGATGCCGCCGCAAAGCCGCCAGATGTGAAAATATCTGTTGGTATGCCGTATTCTTCCCAGTGGCGAGCAATCATCCATTCGTTCATTGGCTCATTTTGCGGCAATGTTGGGTAGTATACGCAGAAACCAAAACCGCCCATGTGGCCAAGCTCAAGCATACCTTGCAATGCAGCAAGCTCTGGTGCGCCTGTGATTATTGTTGTGCCTACGCTTTCAAGGTCAAGCTCCATTAACTGCATCCAAGGATTATTAGCACCAGCCCAGATAACATAGAGATAGTCTGGCGCAAGCTCTCTTAGGCGTAGGATGAATGGGCTAAAATCTGTTGCCCCTGGAGGTGCAAATTCTGCTTGGATAAAATCGAAACCATGTGCCTGCACAGCAGGGATAAATGGGTCTACCATGCTAAAGCCAAATGTGGAATCTGGCGCGAGAGCCGCTACCGTTCTGCCGCCCCCTGGATGTTGGTTTGCTAACACAGCTGCAAGAGCCAAGGCATCTTGACCAGATGTTCTACCTGTGCGGAAAACATATGGATTCCAATTTGGATAGCTGATGATAAGGTCAGATGCGGCAGGTTCGATAACCGCTACTGTCTGAAATTCTTCGAAGAGTGCTAGGCTGGCAAGAGCATCGCCAGATGCCGCAAAGCCTGTTACTATGTCTACATTGTGGGTTTCTAGTAACACAAGGGTTCTGTCGCGCGCCACTTCTGGCGTTGTTGTAGTATCTTCCCAGATAACCTCAATGTCGCGACCAGCAACTTGCATTGTGCCATCTGTCATGTACTCAAGCCCAAGCAAGAAGCCACGTTGGAACTGCTCGCCGTAATCTTGCAATGCGCCGCTTAAAGATGTGATAGCACCAATTCTTATTGGGCCATCTTGGTCATTGTTGTTGTCACTGTCACATGCAGCGAGCAATAGTGCCATTAAAACTAGCATCATAGCCAACAAAATGCCTTTTGTTATTTTTTTCAATTTTTCCACTCTCCCTTTGATAAATTTGGATATATTTTTGTTAATTACTGCCTAATATATTTCTGGATGTTTCTTTACATGGAATTTTAGCTCATCTTTAAAATCTGGATGAGCGATAGATATTAGACGCTCTGCCCGTTCCTTTAGGCTTCTGCCGCGTAGGTTTACAATGCCGTATTCTGTGACAACATAGTCCACATCATTGCGGCTTAATGTCACCACTGCACCAGGCTTTAGCATGGGTGCGATTTTAGAAATCATTCCTCTTTCGCCTTGCGCATTTTTCACCATGGCGGTGGAGTATAGGCAGATAAAGGAATGACCACCCTTCGTGCGCTGCGCACCCACAGCCGTGTCCACTTGCCCGCCACTGCCTGAGAATTGCATAGGACCTATGCTTTCGGAGGCGCATTGACCGAATAAATCAATCTCTAGCGTGGTGTTAATGGACTGCATCTTGTGATTTTGACCTATCACAGCGGGGTCGTTTACCCATGAGCCGTTTTTTAGCATAACTGATGGGTTGTTGTTAATAAAATCGTATAGCTTTTGTGAACCCATGGCGAAAGTGCCTATGGTCTTGTGTTTATATAGCGTTTTTTGACTATTATCTACAGCACCGCATAACACTAGGTCAACCATATTATCTGTAAGCATTTCCGTATGGATACCTAGGTGGCGGTGATTCTTCAGACCATTTGCTAGGGCGTTCGGTATGCCGCCTATGCCAAGCTGTATGGTAGAGCCATTTTCTATGCGTTCTGCCACATATGCCGCTATTTTTTCGTCGTTTTCTGTGGATGGCACATGGGGTAGTTGGGGCGGTGCATAGTCTGTTTCTACTAGCGCATCTATTTCGCTTATGTGTATTGTCACATCGCCAAAGGTACGCGGCATTTGCGAATTTACCTCAACGATGATAGTTGCGCCATCATCCACTAATAGCCTCTCATATGTTGCGCTAAGAGATAGGCTTAGAAACCCATGTTCATCCATTGGGCTACATGATGCCAAAAGTACCATGCGCCGCCCATCTTCGCGCATGGCATACATCCTGCGAAGACCAGCACCATGCAGATGTTGCGGAACATAGGATATATGCATGTTGCCCGCCTTTGCCGCCTTGCGCTGTGCGCCGCTGAAAAACCATGCGCTATTTGTGATTATATCTGGTTTTGCATTGGCAATGAAGTCATATTCATACATTGGCAGGCAATTTGTGATGTCTACACCTTTTGTACCATAATCGGCTATATTGTGGATATTTTTTAATAGCTCCATAGGTTCTGCCGCTCCTAGAGCCGTCATTACAGCATCACCATTACGGATGAGCTTCAAAGCCTCTGGTGCAGATTTTTTCTTTGATTCATAAATTGAGTTAAAGTCAGCCACAAAATCACCTCCTTTAGACTTTTTCGCCGTCTTTTACGCGCTTTTTATATGCCATTTTTTCTTTCCAATCATAGTAGAAGCCCATAATGCCGCGCGGCATAAACATTACTACGACAATGTAAAGTCCGCCGAAGAATAACAGCCAACGCTCGAAGATGAAATGTACGCCGCGTAGGTCTAGTAGTAGATTTTGGAAAAGAACGACCACGCCGCTACCCAAGATTGCACCAAATAATGTGCCGCTACCGCCAAGGAGCGAGTAGAGCATGGCATTATAGGTCATTTGCATTCCTAAAAGGTCTGTATTTACAAAGCGGTTTAGAAGCCCGAACATTACGCCAGCAAGACCGCCCACGATGCTCGCTACAAGCAATGCTATGGTGCGGGCGCGGTTTGTGTCATAGCCAAGGAAAATGGCACGTTGCTCATTTTCGCGCACGGCTTGCCATACGCGTCCTGTGGGCGATTTTGTAAATTTGTATAGCACAAATGCCATTAGTATCATAAAGGCAAGGCTGGCGTAAAACATAAACATTCTGTTGTCAAATGGTGATGGCACGCGGAAGGTCAAGCCATCTTCGCCTTGTGTAACTGTGCGCCACACTGTCATTAGACTGCGCATAATTTCTGCAAAAGCCATTGTTATCATAGCTGTAGCTAAAAGTCCGCTTTTGCCTGATATTCTGCCGACGATTAATGCCCAAATAGCGGAATATATAGCTGTACCCACTACAGCCATCAAAAGCACAGGCAGGCTAACGCCAAATTGCGAAATCATAATGCCTACAAAATATGCGCCGCCGCCGATGAACAGCGCGAAACCTAGATGGATAACGCCTATGTAGCCACGCAGGATGTCATATGCCATAGCATACACCGCAAAAATCATTATGCGTGAGACCATTGTGATGGTTGCTGTCCCAGAAACATGCGGAACAACCACCAAGACAACGAATACAGCAAGCAACAGCAATTTTTCTATTTTCTCGATTGTAGAAAGACCCGAAATATAGTTTTTCATTATTTTTTCACCGCCCATCTAAACAAACCTTGCGGCTTAAATATAAGTATTAATGCCATTAGTGCAACAGGGGCAACGAGGGAGATGTCTGGCAGTGTCCAGCCTATTAAAGCCACCATAACAGCCATAAACAAGCTGCCAAGCGCAGAACCCATAAAGCTGCCCATGCCGCCAACTACCACTACGATAAATGCCATTAGCTGGAACATATTGCCAGAGTCGGGATTGATAGAGCCAGATAACGGGGCGAATAATGCACCACCAAAGCCTGCAAGTGCGCCGCCTACAGCGAATACGAGGGTAAAGTAGAGATTTATGTTTATGCCTAACGCACCTACCATTTCGCTGTTTTGCACGCCAGCGCGTATTGTCATGCCAACACGCGTTTTGGTGAGCAACAGATGACCGCCGATGGCTATTAGCACACCCACGATTATTAGAAACAATCTATAGTGCGAAATAATAACTGTTCCTATGTCGCCAAGCGCGATATGCGATACACCTTCCAAAAACTCGGGACGTGCAACCACGAGGGCTGTGGGTCCCCAGAATACGCGTACAAGCTCTGTGAAAACTATTTGCAAACCCAGTGTTATCATAATCTGCGCGCCTATATTGCCATATACACGTGATATAAAGGCTTTTTCAAAAATAATGCCTAGCACAAAGCCCGCGGCGGCAGCGGCAATAATACCAAGAATAAAGCTGCCAGTGAAGATAAAGACCATGCGAAACACATATGCACCCCATAAAAACAGCGTGCCATGAGCGAAGTTTACAACGCCCATAAGCCCCAAAATAACGGACAAGCTAGCCGCCATAAGGAAATAGAGCGCGCCTTCTGATATGCCATTAAACAAAAGTGTTAAAATATTAGCCAAAACGCTACCCCCTTCCTATAGTCCTAGATGCTGTTGTTGCAGCTCTTTATCATTTTCTAGGTCTTTCATCATGCCTGTATGCACTGTGCGACCTTCATCGATTATGTAGTAACGGTCGGTTACTATGGTTGCCATGTGGAAATTTTGCTCTACTAGCAAGATTGTAGATTTCTTGGAGATTTCTTTTAGAGCAAGAGCCATTTTTTCGATAACAACGGGTGCAAGACCCTTGCTAGGCTCGTCTATTAAGATAATCTTTGGGTCATTTACCAAGCTACGTCCCACGCTAAGCATCTGCCTTTGTCCGCCTGAAAGTGTATGGGCATTGCGCTTGTGCGCCTTTTTTAGGTCGGGGAAAAGGTCAAGGATGTAGTCCATGCGTTCCGCTGTGGCGGCATTCTTTTTATGTACAGCCAAATTGAGATTTTCTTCTATTGTTAGATGGTCAAACACGCCATAATCTTCTGGGCAATAGCCAATGCCCATGCGTGATACCTTGTGTGGTGGTTTGCCTACAAGTGGGTTGCCGTCAAACACCATGCTGCCGCTGCGTGTTTTAACAAGCCCCATCACAGAGCGCAGGAATGTGGTTTTGCCAGCACCATTTCGCCCTAGTATTGCCACAGCTTCACCCTGTTTTATCTCCATATCTACGCCGTGCAATATGGTAAAAAGTCCTATGTATGACACCAAGTTAGAAACTTTAAGTAGCGACATTTATCACACCACCTCCCAGATATGCCGTCATAACGTCAGGGTTGTTTGATACGGTTTCGGGGTCGCCTTCGCATAACAGCTCGCCATTTACAAGCACCACCAGCACATCACTTAATGCCTTAACCATGTTCATTTTATGCTCTATCAGCACTATTGTGGTTTCGCCTGCATCTTTTATATTTTTTAGAAGGTCTATCATTACAGGCACTTCTTCCACGCTCATGCCCGCCGTTGGTTCGTCTAGCAAAAGTACCTCTGGCTTTTGCGCTAGCACCATGCCAAGTTCCAGTTTGCGTTGTTCACCGTGGGTTAGGTCGCCCGCTTTTACATCTGCCTTGTCTTTAAGCAATATGCGCTCTAGTATGTTATTTGTTTCTTCGTAAATATCTGTGTATTTTTTATAACTACGGAAAAGCTTGGTGTATCGTACTTTTGCTGCACTTTGTACAGATAGCCGCACATTTTCATGTACACTAAGGGCAGGAAACACATTGGTGAGTTGGAAGCTGCGCCCCATGCCCGCATGTATGCGCTGTTGCGGTGTGAGTGCTGTTACATCTTGGTCTTTAAAAAACACCCTGCCGCCTGTGGGCTTGTAACGCCCGCTAACCAGATTAAAAAAGGTTGTTTTGCCAGCACCATTTGGACCTAGTATGGATGTGAACTTATCCGCTTCTATGGACAAGCTGACATTATTAACGGCTTTTAGTGCGCCAAATTGAATAGAAAGACCCTCTGTCCTTAAAATAACATTGCTCAGAAAAACCACCGCCTTTCAACAGACTATCATATCACGAATATGAATTATGATTCATGTTTCATATTAAATGATTATAGCACAATAAGAGACTACAATCAATATGTGATTAACAAAAAAATTAACAATATTGATGGTGTTATTACCAAAAATACATACAATATGACGAAAAGCACTTGCTAGAACCTAGCAAGTGCTTTTGTTTAAGTAAACTATCCTAATGCCGCTTCCAATTTACCGAGTTCGTTTAACGGAAACAGTGTTAGCAATTCCCTATATTGTGCAGAATCCAATCCGTTTGCATTTACGTAAATTTCAATTTTCCCCGCTGTGTCTGCGCTTTTAAATAGTTCTTTCATTTTTACAAAATCAGCATGATTCATAAACCGCCCTCCTCTATATAAAGCTATTATTCCCGCTATGTAGATTTTTTATAAGCAGGACAGAGATTGGTCATAAAGCATGTTCCACATTTTGCGCGTGGGGCTTTGCATATTTCACGCCCAAGGGCTATTAATTGGTGGTTGTAGCGTATCCAGTGACTTTTTGGCAAAAGCTTCATTAAGTCAAATTCTATTTTTACGGGGTCTGTGTTTTTTGTAAAGCCTAAGCGACCCGAAATGCGTTTTACATGCGTATCTACTACCACACTAGGCAAACCAAAGATGTGGCAGCGCACCACATTTGCCGTTTTGCGCCCCACACCTGACAATGCTGTCAGCTCTTCAATGTCGGATGGCAACTCACCTCCATGCCGCTCCAGCAGGGCTTGTGCGCAAAAAACAAGGCTTTTCGCTTTATTGCGAAAAAAGCCTGTTGGTTTTACATCCATCTCCATTTCTGCAAGGCTTGCGCTTGCAAAAGCTTCAAGTGTGGGATATTTTATAAAAAGTTGGGGTGTGACCATGTTCACGCGGTCATCTGTGCATTGCGCACTTAGAATGGTCGCAAAAAGTAGCTCATATGGCTTTGTGTAGTTAAGATAGCATTTGTCTTCATACGGATAGCGCGTATCAAGGGCCTCCAAAACGGCTTTTACACGGTCAGGTTTTTTCACGACATTTCCCCCAGCATCACTTCTACAACTTTCGCAGAGTTTTCGGCGGCTTGAGCTACAAATTCATCAAAGTTTGCCTGAGCAGAGCCATCTGCCTTATCGGAAATGGCGCGTATGGCGGCAAAAGGAATCCTATTTAGATAGCACACTTGCGCTATAGCCGCACCTTCCATCTCCACACATAATGCTGCAAATTCTTCTGAAATATGTTGCTTTACATCTGCATCTTCTATGAATTGGTCGCCTGTAGCTATGCGCCCGTGATGCACCTTTGCCTCTCCCGCAAAAGTTGCGCTATATGCTGATAGAGCGGATTTTGCTATGCGCTCATCGGCAGGAAAGGGCAAGGCATCCATACCAGGCACTTGCCCAGGTAGATAACCGAAAGAGCCAGCATTTACATCATGATGCACGAGGTCTGTGGCAACTACTACATCACCGATATTTAATGTGTTATCAATAGCACCCGCCGCGCCAAGGTTTATAATCGCTGTCACAGGGAAGCTGACAATCATGGCTTGAGCGCACATGGCCGCATTTACCTTGCCTACGCCGCAACGCGCCACAACTGCCTTTTTGTCTGCAATTTCGCCTGTATAGAAAACCATGCCGCCTATCGTGTTGATATCCGCTATCTTCATCTTGGTCAGCAAGCCTTCAACCTCTACACTCAAAGCCCCTATAATCCCTATCATTCGTTAAAATCCTCCATCATCTTTGCTAGATGCTTGGCATCTTTTGTAATTTCTTCTAGGTCTGCACCTTCTATCATTACGCGTAACAGTGGCTCTGTGCCAGATGGGCGTATAAGAACCCTGCCGTTACCTTCATACTTTTTATGCAAAGCATCAATTTGGGCTTGTATTGTAGCATCAGCTAGCACAGCCTCTTTGGTAGCATTGCCAAGTTTGGCATTTTCCAAAACCTGCGGCATTTTTTGCATTGTGTTTAATCGAGACAAAGTTTTGCCTGTTTCTTGTGAGATAGATGCTAGTATCAATGCTGCTAGGATACCATCGCCTGTGGTGTGATGGTCTAAGCAGATGATATGACCGCTTTGTTCGCCGCCGAGGATAAAGCCACCTTCCATCATGCGTTCAAGCACATAGCGGTCGCCTACTTTAGTTTGTTCAACAACAAGTCCTGCTTTTTCAGCATCCATAAAGAATCCAAGATTGCTCATTACAGTAGCTACCACAGTATTTTTTGCCAATTTGCCCTTAGCTAACCAATGTTTTCCAATGATTGACATTATCATGTCGCCATCTATTATATCGCCATTTTCATCTAGCGCAAAACATCTATCGCCATCGCCGTCAAAGGCAAAGCCCATGTCAAAACCGCCTGATTTTACATTTTCTGCTAGTTTTTCAATATGCGTTGAGCCGCAATCGTCGTTTATATTGATTCCGTCAGGCTCGCAAGCTATTGTAGTAACATTTGCGCCCAGCATCTCAAAAATAGCAGGAGCCGCCATAAAGGTAGCTCCATTAGCGCAGTCTAGCGCAATTTTCTTACCTTTTAGGTTTGAGCCAGCTTTATCTTGCAGAAACTCCACATAGTCAGCTGTTGCCATTTGTGCTTGAAAAATTCGCCCAATATCCGCGCCCGTGGCTTGCTTAGCTTCATTTCCAAATATTTCTTCTATTTCATTTTCTATTTCGTCGGAAAGTTTATGCCCTTTGCCATCATAAAATTTTATGCCATTATCACCAAAAGGATTATGTGATGCCGACACCATTACGCCAGCTGAAAGACCATATTTTTGTACCAAATGGGCCACAGCTGGCGTAGGTACAACACCTGCCAAAAGCACATCCGCTCCAACAGAGCATATACCCGCTGCCAGTGCCGCCGCAAGCATATCAGAGGACACGCGTGTGTCCATACCTATTAACACAACAGGTTTTTTATCAGATTTTGCTAAGACATGTGCTCCCGCTACCCCTAGGTCAAAAGCCAATTTTGCTGTTATTTTTGTGCCAACTTGACCGCGAACACCGTCCGTACCAAACATTCTAGCCATATTTCTTAATCCCCCTCTTCGTCTTCTTCTATCTCCTCTTCTTCATCTTCCTCTTCGTCTTCTGCATCTATGGTGTCATCGTATTCGTCATATTCGTCTTCTTCTTGAGCATCTAAGTATACCATTATGGTAGGCATGTCTCCCACAAGATTAACTCCAGGTGGCAAGGCTGTTACCAGCAAAACTTCATTAAGACCAGATACTAGGTTTACATTACCAACAAAAGCCGTGGGCGTTAGACTTGTAATCCCCGCTATTGTAGATTGCAGGGCTGCTAGCCTTATGGTAACTTCATTAGTAAGCACCTCAGCATTTGGCGGTAGACCTATTATTGATATATTTTCTCTTGGTATCACAAAGTCTTGCTGCAAGATGGGTTCTACAAAAATATCTACATTTATGGTATGATGGTTTGGATTTATCAAGAATACGCCAGAAGGCAAATATTCTCGTATATCATATATTACGATAAAATCCGTGGTGTTGTGCATGACCATTTCTTCAGGTATATGAGAAAGTAAAATTGGTACAAGTTCAGCTATAATATCCTCATTGCCCGCCACGTCCAAGGTCTGCGGATTCCAACTTATGTTGTGTATGCCAAAACCTTCTGGTGATTGAGCATTACCAAGCAGAGGTTGCATAATCTGCACTTGTCCGCGACTAAAAATGGGTATCTCTGCGCTTATAGTCTGTACATTTAGATGTTGCGAAAAAATGGGTATATCACCGATGTCCAGAGCCGATATTGCGTGATTTTCCAAATATATGGTTTGGTTAGCATTTTCCACATCAACGTTGACAACCAAGCGGTCTATACGGTTTATTACATTAGAAGGGCCCGTGACAGTTACATAATTATCATTGAAAATTCTGATTGATTCTGTTAATAGCACAAAACCTTCTGCAACATCACCCTGCGGAATAATCTCCACAGGCAAAATTACAGAAGTTATGATGTCCATAATTAAATCGACACTGCTTGGGGTTCTGCCATGGATTTCAGCGGAGCCTTCGCCGCCCTCCACCTCTATGTTTATGCGTAAAGTTTCACCATTTTGTGCGGCTGCCATAATATCTGATGTGGATAGGTCGATGTATGCTCGCAGAGTCTGCCGTATAGCACCTATCGTACGCGATGTGCCGCGCACATGAAAGCGCACCGATTGCGCGCGTAGCTCAGCAATATTTTCTAGATGTATGCCGCCCTCTGTACCCATCAAAAGCGCATCTTCATTGCGCAATTCTAATGGTATTGTTATAAATTCGTTACGGATGGGGTCTTCCACATTCATGACAATGAACCATAGCACAAAAGCCATAAGGAATGCCACAATTTTCCATGGTAGATTTGTCAAAAAATTGTCTTTTAGTTTTGTTAGCAGAATTTGCAGCTTCTTCATGACTTATCCCCCTTCTTGCGGTTTTTACGGCCTCTGCGGGATTTTTTTGGTCGCAAATTGGCTAGAAGTATGGTGCGTATTTGGTCATCGTCTAGATTGCGATTTAGCTTGCCATCTTTAGCAATGGAGATGCTACCGCTTTCTTCTGATACCACGATAGCGAAGGCATCCGAGGTCTCTGAAACACCTACAGCCGCGCGGTGTCGCGTACCAAGGTCGCTAGAAAGGGGTTCTGATGTAAGAGGTAATATACATGTGGCGGCTTTTACGCGGTTTTCGCGTATCAAAACAGCACCGTCGTGTAGCGGTGTGTTATGTTCAAATATATTAATAAGAAGCTGGCTTGTAACAACAGCATCGATGGCTACGCCACTGTCCTCTAAGTCGCCTAGCGGCACTTGTTGTTCAATCACAATAAGCGCACCTGTCTTTACCCTAGACATTTTGTGCGCCGCATCTATAATTTCTTCTATGCAGGTCGCGGAGTTATCCTCGCGGTTTTCTTCTAATGGATTAAAAAATGGGATATTGCGATTTTTACCGAGATTTTCTAGTGCTTTACGAATTTCGGGTTGAAAAATGATAACAGTCGCTAAGGCAGCCACCGTCAGGCTTTGCTCTATAATCCATACTGTGGTGTCCATTTGCATAATAACAGCACCAAGATATATTAGCGCAATGGTTATAATGCCTTTAAACAATGTCCAGCCGCGGGTTTGCTTAATCCACACCAACACTCTGTACAGCACAAAGGTGATAAAGAGAATGTCCAAAATTGAACTTAACCCAAGATGCGGCAAGGCAAATGATGGCAAATTAGAGAATAAGTTACTGAAAAGGTCTGTCATCGTGAATCATCCTCATAGGTGGCATCGGGATCATACATATGCGTACTATATCTTGACATATCTGGTCTGGTAGGCGGTATGGGTACACCACGTTTGCGACCTGCCGTCTTAGCCTTAGGTTGCATATTAGCCATTTCTGCCGTAACTTTTGGTATAATTTTTACATAATACACATTGTCATCATCATCAAAGGTCACATGCTCCACGCGCCTGTAATCCGTTACATTATCAAAGAATTTGGTAATCCATACTAATAAGGCAGAGAATATGGCACTAATGAAAATGCCGCCTATGCTCATATCAAGGTCAGTAACAACTACCACCATGGTCATACAAATCATACCAACAATAGCACCTACAGCAATGGCTATATCCTTAGCATAGTTTATGGCAATCAAAGAAATTAAATGTACCGCCAATATCATCATAGCAAATACAAAACCTATTACAATCCAGTTAAAATCAGTGGTTAGCTGACCAAATATTTGTGCAAACACTTCCATAAACACAACGGGCAACTCAAATAAGTCGATTTCGCCTGTTAAATCTGTCACACCGACAAGTGTTGTCGCTAAGTTGGTAAAGAATGGTAAGAAATACCAAATTGCTGTACCTAGAACAATAGGTATTATGCTGGAGATACCAAAGAACAAACCAGCAAACAGTACCACTGCATATGGCATATTAAAATGAAAACCAAACACTATAGCCAACATAAGCATACTACGGCGCGGAGAAAGGCGGGCATAAAATACAATAAGCAACACCATTAGTAAGAAAACAAATAGCGCAACCTCTGCCGCAGCGGAGATTTGGATGGTGACAGCTATAGCAACTAAAAATAACGCAACGCTTGGAGGTGAAATGGTAAACAGCAAAGAAACCAAAGCCAAATAGGCAATAGAGGCCGCACCACTAAACAAAACCTCAAACTCTTCGCGATACATGCCCAGCGAATTTATTCTGGAGAATATAAACATGCCTACTATGAATTTTAATAAGTAATTGATGATAACTTCAAATTTTTTGTAAAAGCCTATCATCGTTTGCCTTATATGAATTAATTGTTCCATGAGATTTTAACCCTCTTCCCCCTGCGTTATCGTCGCCTTATGTTACTTTCGTCGTCATCTTCCCAAAATTCTGGGTCGTCGCTGCTACGATAATGATACTCCAGATTAGCTCTGTCGTAATGCGTGTAAGGCACATGCTCTTCGTAGTCATCCTCTGTCATGTCATCATAATTTTGATGTTTCTTGCGGAATTTTGGCTTTTCTTTCTTTACAACAGGTTCATAATCATCTTGTATGACATCTGGGTCTAGCTTGCGCATAAGGGCAAAGTAAGCATTTACGCGCCTTTCTGACTTCAAAAACTCGCGGGTGTATATAATAGTGCCTATAAAGCTATAGCCAGCCATCAGTGCAAGACCAAAGAATAGCAAGCGGATAGCTTCGGTTTGAAAATCCATAGCAAAAACATCCGCACCTTCTATTGCCAGAAGATATATGACATAAAAGAGCAACAAAACAGCACATCCAATGCCTAGGAAAAAGCGCATTTGCATGTTCTTTTTGTAGATATAATCATGGCGAAAATATTGACCTGTTTTTGAGTCACGTTCAAAATCTCGCTTATCGTAAACAGCCATTTTTGCCATTATTCTTATTTTTTCTGTGTCATAGTTTGCCATAACTTACCTCTACAAAGGGCGCATTGTTGGGAAAAACAGCACATCACGGATAGAAGGCGAATTTGTTAAAAGCATGATAAGCCTATCCATACCTATGCCCAGCCCACCTGTTGGCGGCATGCCATATTCTAGCGCAAGCAAGAAGTCTTCGTCTATTTGGCTTGCCTCTTCATCTCCCGCCGCACGCAAGGATTCTTGATGCATAAAGCGTTCGCGCTGGTCTATTGGGTCATTAAGCTCAGAATATGCGTTGGCATATTCTCTGCCGCCGATAAATAGCTCAAAACGTTCAGTATAATCAGGATTATCTGGCTTGCGTTTCGTTAAAAATGAAATCTCGATTGGGTAATCAATAATAAATGTCGGCTGTACCAGTTGCTCTTCTGCGTATTTGTCGAAGAAAAGGTTAAGGATATCACCTTTTCTATGCATCTTGGTGTATTCGATATGATGCTCTTTTGCTAGTTGTTGCGCTTTTTCAAGGGTTGTAATTTTATCAAAATCAACATTGCCGTATTTGCGTACAGCTTCAACTATGGTCATGCGTTCAAATGGCTTGGAGAAATCAATTTCTATACCCTGATAGTTTACCGTTGCAGAGCCTGTAACCTCTACTGCTAACTTGCGAATAAGGTTTTCTGTTAGCTCCATCATGCCATGATAGTCTGTGTAGGCCTGGTATAGCTCTAGCATGGTGAACTCTGGATTATGCTTAGTGCTTATCCCTTCATTGCGGAAGCAACGCCCAATCTCGTAAACGCGCTCTAACCCACCTACAATCAGCCTTTTTAGGGGTAGCTCAAGGGCAATGCGCAATGACATAGGCAAATCCAGTGCATTGTGATGTGTTGCAAAAGGACGTGCAGATGCGCCACCTGGTATTGTCTGTAAAATAGGTGTTTCTACTTCTATATATCCTTGTGCATCTAAAAATTCGCGTGTTTTACGGATTATGGCGGAACGCTTTAGGAAAGTTTCTCGTACATCAGTATTTACAATTAAATCCACATATCGGTGGCGATAGCGCAGTTCCATATCCGTCAAGCCATGATATTTTTCTGGCAAAATTTGTAAAGATTTTGAAAGCAATGTAATTTCCGTTGCTTTTACGGATATTTCGCCTTTTTGTGTGCGAAAAACCACACCAACTACACCACAAATATCGCCAATATCCCATTTTTTAAATGATTCGTAAGGCTCTTGCCCTACATCGTCGCCCTTCACATATACTTGTATGCGTCCTTTTTCGTCTAATATATCACAAAAAGATGCTTTGCCCATTATGCGGCGTGTCATCATTCTGCCAGCAATTTTTACGGCTTTGCCTTCCATATTATCAAAATCATTGTGAATCACGTCTGAATGTGTATCCGTGTCATATTTCACAATTTTAAAAGGGTCGTTGCCGCTATTTTGCAGTTCTGCAAGCTTATCTCTACGGATTTGTAAAAGGGTACTTATATTTTCTTCAGTTTGTACAATATTGTTATCTTCAGTCATAATTGTCTCCAAGGCTTTATGCAATAGCCAAAATCTTATATTTAATGATACCTATTGGCGCATCAATTTCTACGACATCATTCACTCTATGTCCTATCAAGCCCATTCCTAATGGCGATTCATTGGAGATGCGGTTTTTTTCAGGGTTTGCCTCAGCACTACCCACGATATGATAGGTTATTTCTTCATCAAATTCCATGTCCAAAAGAGTTACCTTGCTACCTAGGTTTACGGTGTCCTTATCCGTGTCATCTTGGTCGATAAGCACCGCATTACGTAGCATCTTTTCAATGGCAACAATGCGCGCCTCTATGCGTGCTTGCTCGTCCTTAGCCGCATCATATTCCGCATTTTCAGACAAATCGCCCTGCGCACGCGCCTCTTTTATCTTCTGGGCAATATCTTTGCGGCGTGTCACCTTTAGCATCGTTAGCTCTTCTTCTAAATCCCTTATTCCCTCATATGTTAAAGCAACTTTCTTGTCCATTGGCATTTAACCTTCCTCTCAACCTTTTTCAACCTCATATTATACACCAGAACTGCCTTATTTGTCAATCAATAAATCTTGTAGTATTTTCTCTATTGCTGTAAAATCCTCGCATTTATTGATTGCATCTCGCGCGGCGGTAGCTCCACGTATGCCTTTTGTATACCACGCTATATGCTTCCGCATCTCACGCATAGCTACAAATTCGCCTTTTTGCGCTATTTGCTGTTGTGTGTGTCGCAAAGCCAGCTCTACGCGGTCATTTGCTGTTGGTTCTGGCAATAGTTCGCCTGTTTGCAGATAATGTATACATCTGCGAAAAATCCAAGGGTTTCCACATGCCGCACGACCAATCATCAGGGCATCTACACCGCTTTCATTAAGCCGTTTTCGAGCCATCTCTGGAGAGTCTATGTCGCCATTACCAATAACAGGTATGCTTTTTACCGCATTTTTTACCTCTGCTATAGCATCCCAGTTTGCAAAGCCGCTATACATCTGCGGTCTCGTGCGCCCATGAACCGTTATGGCCGCCGCACCATTATCCTCAATTATTTTAGCCACTTCTAGGTAGTTTTGATTCTCAAAGTTATAACCTAGACGAATTTTTGCCGTTACGGGCTTTGTGGATGCGCGCGACACAGCTTTTACAATCCTACCAATTAGAGATGGGTTGCGCATTAGTGCAGAACCATCACCATTTCTTACTATTTTTGGCGCGGGACAGCCCATGTTTATGTCAATAATATCAAATTTACTATCGTTTAGGCCGGCGGCAACCTGAGCCATTATATCAGGGTCGCTGCCGAAAAGCTGTGCAGACACTGGGTTTTCTATATCTTCTGTAGCTAATAGGTCGGCTGTTTTGTCATTGCCATAGGACATTGCCTTTGCACTGACCATTTCTGTGACCACCAGCCCCGCTCCAAATTCGCGGCATATCTTGCGAAAGGCAAGGTCTGTTATGCCTGCCATAGGCGCCATTATCACAGGGCTTTTCAGTTCTACATCGCCGATTTTCATTGACTTTCACCTTTGTTCATTTCATATAAAATCCTTAGACCTTCCAGCGTTAGACCAGGTACTATTTCATCAAAAATATCACTGCCTTGGGATATGGTGTTTGCTAGACCGCCTGTGGCAATTACTTTTGCATTGGGCGTACCCATTTCTTCACGTAGTTTGTTTACGATATATTCTGTCTCACCAATACGCCCAAATAAAATGCCCGCTTGCATACTTTCCGCTGTTGTATTTACCATAAGCGAGGGCGGGAGAGCTAGTTCCACATTCCCCAAAAGTGCGGCGCGTGAAAATAGCGCATCGGCAGAGATTTTTATGCCTGGTGCTGTAATGCCTGTCAAAAATTCACCATTGCCGTCAACGGCATCATATGTGGTTGCTGTGCCATAGTCAATGATTATGATGGGGCCACCATAAAGCTGATATCCCGCAACGCAATTCACAATTCTATCTGCGCCTAGCTCACGCTCGCCTACTAAATTAAGTTTTATGCCAAGTTCCATGTCCTTGCTAACAATCATTGGAGAAATATCAAAATATTTCCTTATAGCATTAGTAAGTGAATACATGACATTAGGCACAACGGACGATATTATGATATTTTTTAGGCTTTCTGGCGCGATTCCTCTATGTTGCAAAAGCGAATAAATGAAAATACCCACCTCGTCCGAGGTGCGGTTTGCACTCGTTGCCATACGCCAGCTACGCACAAGATTTTCGCCATCATATAGCCCCAAAACAATATTTGTGTTGCCTACATCTATAACTAATAGCATTATCCTTGATTCCCCTTGATTACTAAATTATACCACAAGCTAAGCGATTGCAGCATTTCTTCCTCTTGCTTTATGATACTGTTCACATGATACTTTGCACCGATTTCGTCATATTCAAAGTCATCTGCTGAATGGGATGCTTCTAGAAAGGTTTCGCCATTTTGCGTGAACCCTAAAGCCATAACGCCGCGCGTGTATTCGCAAGAATCAACGAGCAATATTTTAATATCTTCTTGAATGCTCCGTGGCAAACTCGCAAATTCTAAATCATTGAAAAAGTAAGATTGGCTATAAAAGCTAGCCGCCGCCAAAACTTGTCTTTCCATCATTTCACCAGCTTTGCCATAAATCGCTCTACATCAATAATGGCGCGCTCATGCACACCTTTTCCTATTATACCGTTTTTGTCACTTGCTTCAATGTCAAAGGTAAGCTTACGTCCATCTATTTGTTTCAATATAGCCGTGGCAGAAACCTTTGCTCCAAGCGGTGTTGCCGCCATATGTTGTATATTGACAAGTGTGCCTACAGTGGTTGAGCCATCTGGTAGGTCGCTCTGCACAGCATTTCGTGCGGCTAGTTCCATTAATAGTATCATGGCAGGTGTAGCAAAAACCTGTACCGTGCCACTGCCCATAAATGCTGCTGTGTCGCGCTCTTCTACAGTTTTTTCAGTTATGTGGCTTGTACCAATTTGCAACTTGTAATCCATAAGTCCTCCAGAAGTGATAAAGGCGACCAATGGTCGCCTCGCTAGAATTATTGACCATTTTAACGTATCTCAATTTGCTTATCGCAATTTTGGCAGACCACATGGCCCGCCTTTATGCCTTTGGGCGTAAACTGTTTCCAAAGTGAACTATAACGTTCGCCTCCAAGTTTGCAATGTGGACATCTGCATTTGCTTAGCGAATATCCATAGCATATCAGAGTTAATAGCGCAGGTGTCATCACAGCGAACCTAAAACCCATTGTCGTGCCTTCAATCGTCAAGAAGACTACAAGCCCAGCAATCACAAACAAAACACCAAGGCAAATCGTTATCTTTGCTACAATAATGTGTATCTTGCTTACATAACCAAAATTATCCATAATATCAACTATTCATCCCGTCTGTCAAATCCACAAGTGGTGATTCTCCAAAAACATTGCTTTCATCAATATTCCAATCTTCACCTTTCTTTGGTAATGGCGGGTCAAAAAGATTGCGGAATTCGTCGCCTGTAATTTTTTCTTTTTGCATTAGCAAATCTGCTGTTTTATGCATTGTTTCCATGTAGCGTTGCAAAATCTCCAAGGCTTGTGAATAGCCAGTATTTACAAAACGTTCTATCTCTTTATCAATTTGTGCCGCCACCTCTTCACCATAATTGCGGCTTTGCGCAAAGTCGCGACCTAAGAAAACCTCGTCATTTTCATTACCAAACATGATAGGCCCCAAAACCTCGCTCATGCCGTATTTTGTTACCATGTCGCGAGCTATGGATGTTGCGCGCATGATATCATTGCTTGCGCCTGTTGTGATATCGTTAAATATCAGGTACTCTGCGGCTCGACCGCCCATCAGCGAAGTTATTGTTTGCTCCATAAACTTCTTAGAATGTGTTGTTTTATCTTCGCTAGGTTGTTGCATTGCATAGCCTCCAGCCCTGCCAACAGGAATGATAGACAGCACATGTACAGGGTCAAGCTCGCCAAGCACCTCCATTATAATTCCATGACCAGCCTCGTGATATGCAACAGCTCTTTTTTCCTTTTCAGGCACCACGCGGCTCTTTTTCTCCGTTCCCATGGCCACTTTCACAAAAGCTTGGCGGACATCAAGCATTGTAATTTCTTTTTTACCTTCTCTAGCCGCCAAAAGTGCAGATTCGTTAAGTAGGTTCTCTAAGTCAGCCCCTGTGAAACCCGAAGTTATACCAGCGACCACATTTAACTCAACATCATCTGCCAGCTTTTTACCACGAGCATGAACACCAAGGATTTCTTCACGCCCCTTAACGTCGGGGCGGTCTACCACAACACGCCTATCAAAGCGACCAGGACGCAAAAGTGCAGGGTCTAAGATATCTGGGCGATTTGTTGCCGCAAGAATGATTATACCTTCATTAACGCCAAAGCCATCCATTTCTACAAGCAATTGGTTTAGTGTTTGCTCTCTTTCATCGTGTCCGCCGCCAAGGCCCGCGCCGCGCTTACGACCGACAGCATCTATCTCATCAATAAACACGATACATGGCGCACTTTTCTTGGCTTGGTCAAACAAATCACGTACACGCGATGCGCCAACACCAACAAACATCTCCACAAAATCTGAGCCAGATATAGAATAAAACGGTACGCCAGCCTCGCCAGCAACAGCGCGCGCTAAAAGCGTTTTACCCGTGCCAGGCGGACCTACCAAAAGCACACCCTTAGGGATTCTAGCACCAATTTCTACGAACTTTTTAGGTTGCTTTAGAAATTCTACGATTTCTTGCAAGTCTGTCTTTTCTTCCTCAAGACCCGCCACATCGCGGAATGTAACTTTACGTTTATCATCCACAACAGCTTTCGCACGTGATTTGCCGAAAGACATAACGCGATTTCCGCCTCCTCCACCACCGCCTTGCATTTGGTGGATGAAGAATAACATTATTGTAAGGGGTATTAGCAGTATCAAAAATGGTGTCAATAGCGATAGAAAGAAATTGCTCTGCGGTATGGTCACATCAACCGCAATGTCATCCGTAGCCATATGGTAATGCACAATCTCCATAAAGCTGTTCATATCAGGCACTTGCACTCTGCGGGGCGTGCTTGGCATCACAACATCAACACCTGGGCGCAATGTAACCTCCACATTTGCCGCGCCGCCAACTTCAGAATGCCGTGCGATATCTAGGCTTTCTACCTCGCCCGCCTCTAGTGCCGCCACAAGGTCGCTATAATCAAAAGGCGGCGTGTTTGATGTGTTTGTATTCATATTTAAAGCAATAAAAATAAACATGATAAACACTATCACAATCATATATATACCGAAATTTTTTCTCTGTGTTCCCATTTAGTACCTCCGTTTTTACTATTTCTTCCAAATTTGCAAAAATATTGTATTGCTATCGTTTTCACTAGGGTTAAACTTGTGTGATTCTATGGGTTTATCATTGTCTCCATTTATGTTAAAAATAAGGATTACATCTTGCCCATATGCGATAAACACAGCTTGCTCTCGCCCATCACGTCTTATTTTCTTGTCTGTGAAAAAATCCTTAATCTTCTTTGTGCCTACATTGTTAAAAAAAATTCTATCTCCAGACAGGCGTGTTCTTATCTGCAAAGAGCCATCTGTTATTCTATCACAATTTATAGCTTTTGTAAAAGCATTTTCCTTTATAATATTTTCACTAAGACATATCCATCTATTAATTTGCGAAACATATATTGGGATATTTTTGGCTAAATCTAAGGAAAATCCATCATTGGCACTTGGCTTTTTTATGCAAATTTCATTATATGATTTTTCGGCCATATAGCCATCTAGCAGAGGTATCTGTTTGCCGCTTTGTAGGCTAGTTAAGGCTAATATTGATTTCACATGTTCATATGTTATATTTTTTGTGTTGCCAAGCATCTCCTCAATGACCATGCGAATAATCCTGCGTTTTATAGCTATATCATGCGTAACAAATTGCCCTAGGTCTATAATTAATCCATCTTGGTTATTTTTGCTATATTTTACACATTTTTCATAAGCTTGCTTGGCGATATTGCTAATTAACCCATCTTCATCAGCAGATATTGTTGCTAGTCTACTAAGAGCCAAATTGATATGAGGATTAAGATTATCCCGCATTTGAGGCAGAAGAAAATTTCTAACCCAATTTCTGGTGTAGTTATTGGATTCATTGGTAGAATCGGTGCGATAGCTTATGCGATAATGCCCGCAATATTCCAAGATTTTTTTGCGACTTACATTTATGAGCGGACGGATGATATTACCATTTATTGGCGGTATACCACGAATACCACCTGCTCCGCGAGTTGTATTCATTATGACGGTTTCTGCCATGTCATCTTGATTATGCGCAACCGCAATCTTATTATATCTGAGTTCTTGCAGGGCTTGATTAAAGCACTCATAGCGCAATATGCGCCCCGCCTCTTCTATCCCTATATTGCGCTTATTAGCTTCGACCGCTACATTATATCTAACTATTATCAGCTCTATACCAAGGTTTTCGCAAAATTCTTGACAAAATTCTAAATCGCTATCTGCCTCTTCGCCTCTCAAGCCATGATGCACATGAACACAAACTATTCTTAGTTCAAGTTCAGTTAAACAATTATGCAAAAAATGTGTCATCGCAACAGAATCTGCCCCGCCAGAAAGCCCGATAACAATGCCATCACCTCGAGCCAGCATACTATATTCTGTAATTGTAGCCATCACTTTTTTTAGCATAAAAAATCACCTAAATTTTTCTGTTATATTCTACAAAACATTTATGAATAATAAATGTACAAACATCCAAAGGGGAGTTTATCTATTATGAAGAGGACATTTGTTGCTATATTAGCTATTTTACTTGTGGCCGCACATGTAAATGTTTATGCATCGCCACTAGAAACTTTGATGGGTCTTGCTATGGGCGAGGTCGCAGAGGTACCCATCATCATGTATCACGCCTTAGAAGACACGCCAGACAACAGATGGGAGATAACAGAAAAGGAATTTGAATCTGACCTAAGGCATATTGTTGAAAACGGCTATGCAACCGTTGTTATGCAAGATTTAATAGATTTTGTGCATGATGGCAAGCCATTACCAGAAAAGCCTATTGTATTAAGTTTTGATGATGGGCGTATGCCCACAATGGACATTATTTTACCCATGCTAGAAAAGTATGATGCTAAGATAACCATGGCTATTATCGGTCATGAAACAGACCGTTATACAGAAATAGACAGACAAGGCAAAGTTTCGCGCCATCCACATATGACATGGGACGAGGTGATTGCAGCCCACAAGACAGGTCGTGTGGAGATACAGAGCCACACATATGATTTGCATGGCACAATTGGCGCAAAAAAGAAAAAGGGCGAAAGCGTGGAGGCATATCGTGAACGTCTATTGGCAGACCTAGATAAGTTTGCTGAGATTTTGCATAGTTATACGGGCATTGTCCCAAACACGCTTGTGTACCCGCTTGGTGCAATTAGTTTGGAATCTGACGATATTATCAAAGAGGCGGGATATTTGGCTAGCTTGTCCTGCGAGGAAAAATCCAATCTTATACGAGTGGGCGATGAGGATAGCCTGTATAGCTTGAACCGCTTCTTGCGCCCTCCGCATACATCCAGCACAGATTTTTTTGCGAAGCTTGGGGATAATAAGATGATGAACGAAAAGAGATAATACGATATGATAGCGGCGCATAGCATGTGCCGCTATTTTACATAAAAATTTCTATCGTAATATTTGTTGACATTTTATTAATTTTGTATTAAACTGTTAAAGTAATGTCAATCTATTATGTTTCATTGTTGTGTTTTGCTAACTGCAATATTTTGTTAATACTTATCGCGCGAGTGCGTGCTGCAAAGTGATGCCATGTACTCGCGCGGTTAGTATTGGTTAAGAGCCTATCCCTTAATAACAACGAAGCAGATTTTTGAGGGTTTTTCCTCAAAACAAAGAAGCGAAATCCGTGGTGTACCCAAAGGCACATAAGGATTTTGCTGACGAAGGGTTGAGGGAAAAGACCGAAAATATGCGAGATTGCTTATTGAGGGATGGGTTCTAAGTTGCAAGTTAGTTTAATCATTTATAAATAATCAATGTAGGAGGTCAAAGATGGCAAAAAATGTTGTAGAAATTCGCTGGCACGCCAGAGGCGGGCAAGGCGCAAAGACTGCGTCCGAACTACTTGCCGACACAGTTTTTATGGCAGGAAAATATGTCCAAGGCTTTCCCGAGTACGGGCCAGAGCGTATGGGCGCACCAATAACGGCATACAATCGTATTGCTGATTCAAAAATCAGAATCCATAGCAATATCTATGAGCCTGATTTTGTTGTAGTTCTTGATGAAACACTTATTGAGGGTGTTGATTGCACGGCAGGTCTTAAGGAAAGCGGCGCTATTGTTGTTAATACCGCTAAATCGCCTGAAGAAATTAAGGCAGGGCTTGGCGGATACAAAGGCAAGGTGTGTACGATAGATGCTAGAGCTATCTCGGAAGACTGCATAGGCAGATATTTCCCTAACACACCACTGCTTGCTGCTATTGTAAAGGTTTCTGGCGTTGTGGATGAGGCTACTTTCCTTAAAGATATGGAAACATCGTTGAGCCATAAGTTCGCAAGCAAGCCACATGTGGTTGAAGGCAATATGAACGCACTAAAGCGTGCGGTATCGGAGGTGAAGGGTCTATGAATGCTGGAAAAGGCGTAAAGTTGGAATCTTGGAAAAACATGACCCATGGTGCCCATGTTTTTGAGGCAGGTAATGCCGTAAACTTCAAAACTGGTGACTGGAGAAGCGATAAGCCAATTTTTATTTCAGAAAATTGCAAGCAGTGCTTGCTTTGCTTCCCTGTTTGCCCAGATTCTGCAATCGTTTTAGAAGATGGTCAAATGCAAGGCTTTAATTACGATTTTTGCAAGGGCTGCTTGGTTTGCATGATGGCTTGCCCATTTAAAGCTATAGAGAAGGAGGGCGTGTAAATGGCTAGAAGAGAAAAACTAAGCGGCAACGAAGCTGTTTCCATCGCTATGAAACAGATTAATCCTGACGTTGTTGCGGCATATCCTATAACACCATCTACAGAAGTTCCGCAGTATTTTTCTACATATGCAGCAAATGGCGAAGTAGACACCGAGTTTGTTCCTGTTGAGTCTGAGCATAGTGCTATGAGCGCATGTATCGGCGCGCAAGCCGCTGGTGGTCGTGCAATGACAGCTACATCCGCTCAAGGCTTAGCCCTTATGTGGGAGATGCTATACATCGCATCTGCTTATAGGCTCCCTGTTACGCTTGCGGCTGTAAACCGCGCGCTTTCTGGTCCTATCAATATCCATAACGACCATTCTGATACGATGGGTGCAAGGGATAGTGGCTGGATACAAATATACAGCGAAGACTGCCAAGAAGCTTATGATAACTTCATCCAGGCTGTTAAGATAGGTGAGCATCCAGATGTTATGCTGCCTGTTATGGATTGTTACGATGGTTTTATCACATCTCATAAAGTAGAAAACATCGAAATCATGGAAGACGAAGAAGTTAAGGCTTTTGTTGGCAAATACAACCCGCCTTACCATCTTATGAACAAAGAAAAGCCTATGTCTATGGGCCCGCTTTCTCTTCCTTTTTATTATTTTGAGCAAAAGCGTCAGCAAGCTGAAGCTATGAAGACATCCATCAAGGCAATCCTTGAAGTGGCGGCAGAATTTGAAAAAGTTACTGGTCGCAAGTATGGTTTGTTTGAAGAATATAGAATGGATGATGCCGAGGTAGCTATCGTTATTCTTAACTCTACGGCTGGTACAGCTAAAGATGTTGTTGATATGCTTAGAGATAATGGCATTAAAGCTGGTCTTATAAAAATCCGCGTTTACAGACCATTCCCTGTTGAGCAAATAGCGCAAGCATTGTCAAAATGTAAGGCTGTTGCTGTTTTGGATAAGGCCGATTCTTTGAACGGTGCTGGTGGCCCTGTGTTTACAGATGTTACATCTGCTATGTTTGGGCGTGTCGATGGCGTTAAGGTTATCAACTACATCTATGGTCTTGGTGGTCGCGACGTTACAACAGACAATATCAAAGAAGTATACGACAATCTTCAAGAAATTGCGAAGACTGGCAAGGTTAAAGAAGTATACAATTATCTAGGCGTAAGGGAGGTTTAGTTAAATGAGCTATAATTTAAAAGAATGGGCTAAACGGCCTGAGCGTTTTACTGGCGGACACAGACTTTGCGCTGGGTGCGGAGCATCTCCTGTTATGCGTACATTAATGCGCGCGCTAAAGCCAGAAGACCATGCTGTGGTTTCTGCTGCTACTAGCTGCGTAGAGGTTTCTAGCTTCTTGTATCCATACACAGCTTGGGAAGATTCTTTCATACACAGCGCGTTTGAAAACGTTGCCGCCACAATATCTGGCGCACAAGCTAACTATGTAGCTAAAAAGCGCAAAGGCGAAGATGTGCCAAACACGAAATTCATTGCTGTTGCTGGTGACGGCGGCACATATGACATCGGTTTGCAGGCACTTTCTGGTGCTATGGAGCGTGGTCATGATATGGTTTATGTATGCTACGATAATGGCGCGTACATGAACACTGGCATCCAGCGTTCCAGCTCTACACCGCAAAATGCCGCAACATCTACAACGCCTGCTGGCACTGTGATACCTGGCAAGTCCCAACCTAAAAAAGATTTGACACTTATCATCATGGGTCATAACATACCTTATGTGGCGCAAACATTGCCTTTGTCTAACTTCAAAGACATGAGCGAGAAATGCGAAAAAGCTCTTTACACACCAGGTGCTGCTTTCCTTAATATTCTTGCGCCATGCCCGCGTGGTTGGAGATACGAAACCCACAGACTTATGGAAATGTGCAAGCTGGCTGTGGAAACATGCGTATGGCCAATGTATGAGATTATTGAGGGCAAGCTAACGCTTAACTATATTCCAAAAGAAAAGCTTCCTGTGGAAGTTTATCTTAAAGAGCAAGGTCGCTTTAGTCATATGTTTGCCAAAGGCAACGAGCATTTGATAGAAGAATATCAAGCGCAAGTGGATAAAGATTGGCAGTTGCTGCAAAACCTTAATGAAATGAAGTAATTATGTGTATTAACCTGCTCAGGGCGATTCTTGGGCAGGTTTTTTTGATGATATAGAAGGTCCGCCTTTATATGTAGAATGTATAATTTATTTTTACACACAATCGGTAAAAAAAGCTTGACAAGGATGTCGATTCGTGTTATTATTTGTAATAACTATTAGTTGATACTGTGGTATCATGTGTATTTACGAGGATGGTGTCTTTTATGATGTTTTTATCTCTTTTCACGCGTATGTTTACTCCTTTTACATGGTGCTGTTGCGAAGGGTCAGTGGAAGATTAAAAGATAATAATATTAAAGAGCAGAGAGGTGTGTAGCCTTTGTCAAAACACAAATTACTTGATGAATTATTTACCCTATCTGGCAACCATGAGATTGATAAAATTGAATCAATGAAAACCAAGCTGTCTCAGTACATTGAAGCCAATGGCGATGATGTTCAAATAAGAGATGGTTTGAGGATGTTAGAAGCACATTTGGTAGAAAACAAAAGTAATGACTTGAATATTAGTCGTGAGATTGTATCGCCAATGTTTGATAGATTAGCCAATGCCGACTACTAGGATTTTTATGATGCTTGGCTTGTTGCCGCCTCTTTATGTAGCACTCGTACAGCTGAGCAAGCCTATAACCTTGCGGAAAAAGCACTGGAGGTAGTAGAAAGATATTCTGATGATAAGTGATATAAAAATATTAAGCTTGCATTATGTTTAAACACCATGAACCGCATATTGCGGGCTAAATATCTTGACTCGGATAACTCAATTTCATTTGAGGAGCATAAAGACAGGGTCTCTATCTATTTCGATGAGATTTTAGGAATATGCGGATATGATGGAAAATACCCTATACATAAGGCTGTAGCCGAGATAAGATGGGGATTGTTTGCTGGAAATGATTGGTATACAGCAGATGGTCTGGCTGACCTAAAAGGGCTTGGGTCTGATGCAGAAGAAGTGTACAAAATGATGTTAGCCGACATTGAGCAATTTAAATTCTTTTCTGACCTAAGCGCGAACAAAAAATATTTTGACCAAGTTATAGGGAAAGCCATCCGCGAGCATCGTGAAGAAATCGGGCTGCCGATAGAAGAATTAGCAAAAATTGTGGGCATACCCCATGAAACAATAACAGGCATAGAAAATGGCACGAACATAGCAACAAATTATGATGTGTTTAAGCTTGCTACCACTGTTAAGTATAGGTTTGATATAGATGATACCTTGGATATATTTCGTTCGATGGGTTAGGGCGCGTGCATATAAATTAAAACGGAAACCTCGGGTTAAATCCGAGGTTTCCGTTTTATCTTTCTTCTGGTATCTGCCGCCCTGTATGGTCTAGTTTATACCCCTCCCGCATAATAAGCCGAGAAACAGGCACAAATTCATAGCCTTGATTTCTTAGTTCCGCTAATATGCGGCGCAGGGCTATTGGTGTTTCTGGTATGTCGTTATGAAAGAGGAGTATTGAGCCATTTTGTAGATTTTTATGGTTAAGCACTTGGTTGACCATATGGTCTGCGCCCATCTTTTTCCAATCTAGGCTATCTACATCCCATTGGATGGTGTGGTAGCCCACCTGCTCCGCCGCTTCTAACACAGCATTGTTATATTCGCCATAAGGCGTGCGGTATAAATCCATTTCTATACCCAAAAGCCCATATGCCTTTTTATGTGCGCCCAGTATTTCTGCTTTATTTTTTTCTAGGCTTAGTTGCGCCACATGGGCGTGTGTGTCGCCGTGATTTGCTATGTCATGCCCTGCAGCATGAAATTTGCGTACAGCATCTGGATTTTCTTCAAACCAATAGCCGCAAATGAAGAATGTGGCTAGCGCATCGTATTCAGCCAAAATTTCTATTAGCACATCTGTATCGTCCGCACCCCATGCGGCATCAAAGGTTATTGCCACTACCTTTTCATCTGTTTGTACAGAATATATGGGCATCTTTTTTTCTGCGGCAAAAACAACCTGTACAGAAGGCATGGCAAAGATAATCGCCAGAAGCGTGAGAGCTGCCAATAAAATCAGTTTTGTAGCGCGGCGTGCGTCAAAACCATCTTTATTAGGGTCTTGTGCAAAAAAATTCTTTATTCGTGATATCATGTCAACACCTCTTCTATATACTTGTTTACTTTAGTATACCGAAAACATGTTGCTTTATGACAAGCTTTTTCTTTTACATAATTGGCATATCTGTTGATATATATAGCACAGGCGGGTTATCTGTCTCGCCCATGTCCCCTGCTATTATTCCCAGATATTTTTTGCGTGAGGCTATAGCAAAGCCATCTTCCAAAATCTTCTGGTCATCTGCATCATATACTGCAACAAAATGATTGCTTGGTTCTATTTCAATATTTTCGCTTATTTCTTTAAACATAAGCCCTGTCACGGCTTTTTGTCCATCAATATTTATGTCCAGCACTGTATCATGTGCCATAACATTTGCAAAGCGTATGCTAGGCAGCCGCACATCCTGGCGTAAATCTAGCGGCAAAACCGCTATGGACATGAGTTCTATATCTCCTGCCAATGCCACGGTATATGCCACATCCTCCATTAATGCTATGAGTTCAGAAAAAACTTCATCTGTGCCGTCGCTCGCTACTCTCACATCGAGTTTGTATACCCCTGGTTTTGCTTTGCGGAAAGCAGAAAAAGCCCCATGTCGCAAATCTTGCGCCATTAGTTCTCCATTAACAAAGACATTCGCCGTATCCATCCCTATAGCACCATTAAAAAAGCGTATATAGCACGCCTGCTCTGTTTGATTTTGATTGCCATTTTGCATAGTTTCACACAACATAAAAAGCCCTCCATTACAATAAACACTGTTGGTCTATCGTATGCAGAGTGCTTGGCATTTGATTTTTAATGACTAACCATTAGAAGTATACTATAATATGAACAATGTTAGCCTGATTGAAAAGGCATTGCAAAACAAGCGAAGCAAATTTTTAAACAAATCACTAAAAAATGGGAAAACAGTTGGAGCAAGCCTTTCGACCTTATCACACGAATCTATCTCCTTTTTTCGTAGTAGTCACTTTCTATAAAATCTTTTGCCAAGCAAACACCGCACAAAACAAACCCTATCCGTAGTATATCATAAATGCCGACCTATCACAAGAATGAATGTTCGGTCTTGTTTGGTCTGGAAGCAGTTTAGATTGCAGAGTTTTTAGCTACTATTCTATCGCCAAACACCTTACTTCTCTTTGGCTGAACATGTTGGCGGCATGGGTTGTTATAGTTACCCTCCCAGCACTTGGCTTCGCTTTTCTGATGGGTTAGCTGTGAAAGCAAATCAGACGTAGAGTTCCGCTCTTTTCGTTCCAATATTTGCCATCATGAGCTATCGCCTCCTTGTATGTTTTGCAGTAAGCATCAAATAACAATGGCTTTGGAGATTAATTGCCTCAAATTACATAAAAAAATTTCAAAAAACCCTTGACTCTGACCTTACGTTAGGGTTTATACTATAAATCAAGGAGGTTGTGAATATGGAAAAATACAGGGCAATACCAGAGGGATACATGACTGTGGGTCAGCTGGCAAAGAAGATGGGCATAACCGTGCGTGCCTTGCATCATTATGACAAGCAGAAGCTACTCTCGCCGTCTGGTGAAAGTGAAGGCGGCTATAGACTATACAGCGACAAGGACATAGTGATTCTACACCAAATATTGGCCATGAAACACTTGGGCTTCTCGCTAGAGGATATAAAAACTCGTCTTGTGTCATTGGATACGCCTCATGATGTGGCGAAGGCACTTGCAGAGCATGCCATAGCAATACGCAGTAAATTGGAATCTCTAACCAATACGTTGGTGGCGGTTGAGGTGCTTAAAGAGGAAGTTATGAGGATGCAATCGGTTAATTTTAAGAAATATGCTGACATCGTGGCACAGTTGCAAATGAAGAGTGAGTATTATTGGGCAATCAAACATTTTGACGATGACATTATGGACGGCATACGTGCTCAAGCAATCACGGATAGCTCCTTGCATGATACATGGAGCAGCCTGCATATGGAGGCGGTGCGTTTGCACAAGATTGGTGCTTCCCCCGACAGTAACGAGGGGCAAGCGTTAGCCAAGGAGCTGTGGACAACTATAGAAAAAATCACTGGCAAAGATGCCAAGATGCTGACCAAATTTGAGAAATCATTGGCGAGCTTGGCAAGTGACGAGGGAGGCACAGCCGCAATGGATGCTGAAGAAAAGGAAAAAATTAGAATCGCTTACGATTATATGCAGTTGGTATTAGAAATTTATTTTGACAAAAATAAAGGGGGAAATTAAAATGAAAGATAAGAATTTACCAGTAAACTCGGAGGTGTCAGAAGAGGAATCGCAACTGGATAAGCCGATAACAGGTAGACTTATAATGAAGTTTGCACTTCCCACGATTTTTGCAATCGTAGTATTGCACACATTTGCTATTATAGACGGCATATTTGCCATGCGTGCGCTTGGTATGGAGTCTATGGCGGCAATAGCCATATTTACGCCATTGTTTATGATTGTTATGGCAGTGGGGATGTTTTTCGCTGCAGGCGGTAGTGCTGTTATCGTAAAAAAACTAGGCGAAGGTAAGCCAAATGAGGCAAGACAAAACTATACATTTATAAGTATTTTGTCTACCATTATCATGTTAGCCCTATCAGTTTTGATAGCAATATTCCCAAGTAATGTACTTGGTATTTTAGGTGCTAACTATGAGATATACGACCTCGCAACGACCTATTTGCGCATTGCAGTATGGGCGTTTCCGTTCATGGCGGTAGGACAAGTGTTTAACGCCTTTTTGATTGCAGACGGCAAGCCAGGGCTTGGCATGGGCATCAGTGTTTTTGGTACAATTATCGGCGCAGCTGGCAACTATGTAGTGCTTTTTGTCTTTGATATGGGCATTTATGCTCTGGCATGGACAACGATTCTTGGTACTGGCATCACAACTATATGGTATTTCATCGTGTTCTTGCGCAACAAGACAGGCAACTTCCGCTTTATAAGACCATCGATTGATGGCAAAACATTTGGCTCGCTCCTCATAAATGGTTTCTCAGTAGGAGCACCTGTGGCGGCTGGCTCAATTATGATGACTGTTCAAAACAATGTACTTGTGGGGCTTCCTGGTGTGGGTGCAATGGGTATTGCTATAGCAGGTATGGTTATGGGTTTACAAGGTATGTTGGGACAGGTGTATTTCGGTTATTTGCAAGGTATTGGAGGTTTACTTTCTTTTAATAACGGCAAGAAAAACTACGATAGGTTGAAGCAATTATTTAAGAAAAGTCTTGTTATAATCACTGTGATGTCGCTTGTGCTTGTGGCAATAGCCGTTTTATTGGCAGAGCCTCTAATGCGCATATATCTACCATCGCTTACAGACCCAGGTGAAATCTTCATGCGCGAGCTCGCTGTAAGAGGACTTCGCATTGTGTCGATTGGTTTTGTCGTGATGGGCTTCAATTCACTTTTTACAGGAATTTTTACAGCTTTGTCTAAGGGGCATATATCTACAGTCCTTTCGCTCACATTTATACTAGCGTTTAATACGCCGCTAATTATTTTGCTGCCGCGCTGGTTTGATATGGATGGTGTGTGGATGGCACTACCGATAGCAGTCGGGCTTGCGTTTATCATGTCTACGGCGGCTGTATTAATCTTTGGTAAGAGGTATAACTTTGTTGGAAGTCGGATTGATAAAGCTTAAAAATCTCCCAGCGTCTCGAATAGACATGTTCAATTATGGCTCTTCACAGCAAAGCCATACACCGTAAGTATTGAGATTATATAAGCAAGCTTAACGCCCGATATATCGGACGTTTTGTATGTTTTAGTTTCTGTAATCATTTATTGATTCCTTGACCCTACAGTAAAATGACCAAACGGTCGTATGTTGTATATGGTGGAAAATCATTTGGCAGAAGCCCATTTTTAAGTTAAACAATTATAATTAAAGGTCAATTAATTGTGGAGTTTTGACGTGAAATGTGGTAAAATATTATGTAAAATTTCCGATGTTGTTCTTTGGGGGCTTGAAACATTAAGAACCCGACTGGACAGCAAGCATAAAGAAACATTCTCGGCGAAGGCTACAAATCGTGTTGAGAATAGCGTTGAGCTGTTTAGGTATGGTTTCGTCACATACTTAAAGCTTCAATACCCACTTGTTTGATACATGGATACATTTTCAAAATCAAACCACAAAATACGGGGTTGTTGTTTCCAGACACAATTAATTAAGAACTACTTTTTAAGGGGGGGATTTATAATGTTAGAAGTAAAAGCCAAAGCACCTTCATTTTCGCTGCCAGATTCAAATGGCAACATAGTTAGCCTATCCGATTTTGTGGGCAAAAAGGTAGTGTTGTACTTTTATCCGAAAGATAACACACCTGGATGCACGCGGCAGGCTTGTGCATTTAGGGATAATTTTGATAAATTCAAAGATGGTGACATTGTTGTCATTGGGATAAGCAAGGACAGCGAGGAATCACATAGAAAGTTTGCAGAAAAAAATGACCTTCCGTTTATCTTGCTGTCCGACACGAATTTGGAGACAATAAAGGCATATGGTGTTTGGCAAGAGAAGACAAATTTTGGAAATACGGCTTTTGGTCTGGTTAGAGCTAGTTATATTGTTGACGAGGAAGGCGCGATTGAGAAGGTCTTTAAGCGCGCAAAACCAGATACCAATGCAGAAGATATCTTGAAATATCTAGAAAAGCTATGAATTGCTATAAAAACACTGCTGCAAGAATGTAACCTTGCGGCAGTGTTTTTGATAAAGATTTTGATATGCGCAAAGCAAGAAACCCCACCAAACGGATTGCCCATAAAGCCGCCAAAGTCGTTACTCATGTTGCCCATGGAACGAGCATGTTTGTGAAGCCTGAGCCTACGGTATTGGTAGTAACTACAGACAAGCTCATCGCTCTTTTGAATTTCTTCCTTTTATTCTCTCATTATTTTTTCAGCTCCTTATTGCCATACAGATAAAAACCAAGCCAAACAACAATAAACATCGCTACCCAAACGGCATCTAAGTCCGATGGCTATGTGTATAATTGTTTGCAAACCGTAGTGCAAGCGTTCAAATTTATAAATAATAGCACCGACAGAAAGCACAACACATATTGCCATGCCACCCAATATGTTGGAAGTGAAATTTTGCGTAAAAGCATCAAGCCCATTGAGCCAGAACAAATCTATAGTTGTTTAACACTATAGTATTACAACTCATCCATCTTAGGCAGTTTTCTTATGCTTGGAACAAGTAGAATAAACACACCGATTACACCATAGCTTATACCGTGGAAAATGAAAATGTAATCAACATCAGGTACAACGCTGCCCAAGAAACCGCCAAGCAAAGCTCCAATTGCAACGAAAATAGCCGCAATCGTTGTAGCAATGGTGTCTACGCGCCCTACCATATCTTTTGGTGGTATTTTTTGTCCCAGCGATGTAAACACAATATCTATCGGCCCTGAAATTGCAGCATAAAGAACCGCTATTATATACGCACCTATAAGGCTGCCAGGAATCACTATAACAAAAACAATACGTATGACTCCTGTAATCATCAACAGGACAAAAAGCAGCCGCCCGACTCTAAAATTACTTCCCAGCGTTCCTGCAAGCACAGAAGCAATAATCCCGCCTATCAAAGCCATAATCATAAAAATGATATATCCTTGCGCCCCTGCGTAGTATTCATAAAATTCTGGCCTGTTAATGGAAGCGATTTCCGTAAATACCGACATCGATACGAAGGCAATAACTATGAATAGCAAAACATTGCGCCTCAGGAACTTTACTCCAGCTTTCAAATCGCTTATATAATTTGAAGTTTCAGTTTTTGCATTTACTTCTTTTCTATCAGGTTCTTTTAGAAGCAAAGCAAACAAAAACGCAATTATCAAAAAAATTGCAGAAACACCATATATAAACGAAAAATTTGCATTTGCGCCTTCTCTCAAAGTTATAAACAAGAGGGCGGCAACGCCAATGCCGCCAATTAATTGAATAATCTGAATGAGCGAATTTGCCTTCACTATATTCTCATCTTGAACAATTTGCGGCAACAAGGCTGTTTTAGACGGGCTTTCAAATAATGCCGCAATTGAAAACACAAGTATCACAGCAAACATAAATAAAATGCCGATTTGTTCATGCAAGGGCGTAAATGCCAACAAAGCCAATGCCGCAAATTCTAGTAGTGTTGTCCACCGCATTATGGTGGGCTTTTTGCTTTTATCTACAACGGGGCCGACCGCAAATGAAAATATAAACGGAAATGCGATTAAGAATCCAGCAATACCTGTGTACATCGGGTTTTCATAAATCAAATGAACGGAGAGAAGCATAAAGATTTGAAATATACCTCCGCCAAGACCAGAGAAAAGCTGATAGCCTAAAAATAAGCGAAACATTTTGTTTTCTTTGAATAAAGTAATCATATTAGTAAGCTCCTTAATTATTTTTTATGAACAACAAATGGTTTGCTGATAACAACTTGCGCACTGCACCTTCTTTTGCTGCAGCATCATGGTTCTTAATCATAATCGAAGACATCATCAAACCCTGTATAAATGAAAATTGAGCGACAAATGTTAATTCGCGAAGTTCTGGTGGATGACCTATGTTTTCGAACAGTTTTTGCATGAAACTCACAATAAAATCATATGGTTCATATCTATTTTCGCCTCCAGCACTGATGTTCAAATGGCTATAAATTAAATCAAAATATTGCGGGTTACGTACAAAAAACATAACGAACGCACAACCCAACTCTACAAGCCCTTCCATCGTCACACCTGTTTCTTTTACAGATTCTTTTAACGCCGTTGATAGCTTGTTTGAAACGTAATGCTCAATCGAATTTATCAAATCATCTTTATTGGCAAAATGGCCATAGGGCGCTGCTTCGCTAACCCCGCAAGCTGCCGCCAACTTTCGTAAAGAGAGTGCTTCAATCCCTTTTTGGTCAATCACTTCAATTCCTCTTTCAATCAAAGCGGTTCGTAAGTCGCCGTGGTGATATGACTTATTATTCATAAAAATCTCCTTTTCTTAACTATGTTAAGTTATCACTGTTAAGATTATAGCATGGCGCATCGTTAATGTCAAGAGGAAAATTACTATATTCAAGATTCGATTTTCTTATTTGCGTTATTTACGCCCTTGACAAATGACGTTATTCTTTTCTCTTGTATTTCCGATTTTGCTGATATTAATTTTTTGGAAATATTTTTGGTAACGAACTGTTTGAAATGTTTGGCTATAGAGGTCATATGGATTGTATACAAAAATACTGCCGCAAGGATGTAGCTCTGCGGCAGTATTTTCGATAAAGATTTTGACATAGTGCGAATCGATTAGATTGCATTATGTGTAAAGCAAGCGATGGCGCATATTGGAATAACAGCCACAGCACCGAGCGGATTGCCCATAAAGCCACCAAAGTCGTTACCCATGTTGCCCCATGGACCGAACATGTTTGTGCAGCTTGAGCCTACAGGACAAGCAGGAGCAGCACCTACGTCGCACAGCAGACGCACTACTTCGCGGTCGGCAGTGAGCAAAACGCCCGTAAAGCCAGAGCCAGAAATGCCGCCAGATGTGGTAAAAATAGTTACGGTTTTACCTATGTTTTCACATAGGCTTTCGAGAAGAAAGCTTCCCCAAGGTTCCATAGTTTTTCCTCCTTTTATGAAAATTAGGTCTGTTCTTTGTTTTATAATCGTTTTAGTTGAAAACGTCTTGTGTCAAGCATGAAGCACACGTGTTTCTTGTGTGTTTCATGTGAAGGCAGAAGATGATTTTCAAGTTAAATGATTTTGGTTAGAACAGGCTCTAATTCATACTATGTAGGGGAGGAAAAACTGTTACTTTTATGCCATGTTACAAAATAGCCGCCCATTTCTGGACGGCTCATATTTTGCAGTTTCTAATTTTGTCAAATTGTCGTATTTAGTTACCTATCTGAGCCACTTTTTGTAGCAAATAAGAAACCGATAGTAGCCGTAAGAACAAAACGAACTGGCTCTATGAACATCATTCTAATCTGTGCGTCGATTTCTATGCCTACGGCGGCTATAATAATTTCGGCGGTGTAAAATAATAAAAGCAGGAGACCGCAAGCTACCAAAATCAATTTACTTGTACGGAGTTTATCTTTTTCCACTTCATTGCTGTGTTCAAGCTTTACTTGTTCTAGATTCCAATCAAGTGAAGAGGTAGGAATGTCACCAGTTTTCGCTCATCGATTTTGCCTATTTCATCAATTTTTAGAGAATCTTTAGGGAATTTGTCACTCAAAGAATACCTCCCCGTCCGTTCTGACCTCGTTATCGTTCAGGAAGCGGTCACCTCTTTTGTCTGCTTTATCCCAAGCGGAATCAGCAAAATGAGTTATTGCCGAAAGTTGCTGTGCGGAGTAACTTTTCCACTTGTCCCATGTAGTGTCCAAGGCTTCTTTGAACAGAGGATTCCTTATTTCATTTAAGGCAAAGGCTTCGCCGTCAACTTGAGCGTATTTTTTGATAGGCTTCGCCCTATAGTCACTAAAATAGTGATAAACCTCTGACAGCACAGGACCGTATTTCCATACCTCAAACCTGCTTGAAAGAAGATGTTCCCCCTGACTGACATGTAAATATCTAGCATACAAGAAATAAAGGAGCTTTTGCAACTTCATAGGACTGATTTCAATACCTTCATTGAATGCTCTACGTAAAATATTATTCGAAATTGCAAGTGAATCTGTCATACATCATGCCCCCTTCCTTTTTCTTTTTCGCAAAAACACAAACCAAGCCATAAATAATCACCATTGAATATTATGCCCGATTTCTACGTAATATGTTCACTGTATAGTGTGGTATAGTTAATTATAGCACATATGCAACTTATGTCAACAAAAAAATGCAAAAGCCGTCCTGTCCGTAGATTCAAGCAATTTTATGGTCATTATTACATGTGCATAAATGATTTAATTACCATAATAAGCCATCCCCAACTGTGTCCGATTCCTAACATCCAACTTTTCCATAATAGTCACAACATTATTACGCACCGTACCTTCGCTAAGAAATAGCTGCTCTGCTATCTCTTTGTTCGCGAGTCCTTGAGCTACTAAGCGCGCGATATCCCGCTCCCTTGAGGTTAGCTCATCTAGGGCAGGATTCTCTGGCGAGGTCAGCTTTTTTAGCACTTCCGCATCCAATATGCCTACGCCCTGCACCAATGTACGCAATTTTCCCGCTATAGCTGATATTTCATCGGTTTTTAGGAGATATCCATCTGCTCCTGCGGCTAGGGCTTGTTGTATATTGGGTTTATCATCAAATGTGGTTAGCATCATTATTTTTATATGCGGATAGTCTTTTTTAATCATGCGCGTGGCGGCTATGCCGTCTGTATGAGGCATACGTATATCCATTAGAACAACATTCGGCTGATGTTTTTTGCACATTTCAAAAGCTTCTGCGCCATTTTCTGCGGCTGCCACAATCTCGATATCTTTCTCACGCGCAAGCATTAGGGATAGGCTTTTTCGGATGAGTGAATCATCATCAACTATTAATACTTTCATTTTCTTCCTCCTTAATTGGTATTACGCAAATCATACGAAACTTTTCTCCCATATCCATCGAGAAAGTGCCGCCTATAGCGATGGCGCGATGGCGAAGGTTGCGCAAACCGCTGCCCATGCCGCCTTTGGATTTTTTTGCGCCGTCATTCTCTATACAAAGCCGCACCAGATGCTGCGTTGCATCAAGCTCTACAGAAACATAGCTGGGTCTTGCGTGGCGCGTAGCATTCGTTAAGCTTTCATTTAAGCAAGATTCAAGCATACTCCAAACATATATAGGAATACGGGAGGTGTCGCCATAAACGCTGAAATTCACAGGACAAACAGGGAATTTTTCGCAGATTTCTAACAAACTCTCTACGCCTAGGGTTGTAACGGTTTGTAGATTATGCGCTGTTTCACGAATTTTGTTTACGCCGCTATTTAACCTTGCTAATGCGGCATCGTAAAGCTCTAAGGCATCTGTATCTGCGCCATCCAGCATATCTCGCGCCGTTTGGAAAGTGATATATGCCGCCACTATCTCATGTCCCGCATTATCGTGAATGTCTCTTGCTATCCGCGCACGCTCCGCAACTACGGTCATGCGTTCTATCTGAGGAATGGTAGCTACAAGGTCGCTTTGAAGATGCTCCAACTCATAGTATTTTCCAGCTTCTTCATCACGTATGGTCAGCTTTTGCCCTTGCTCCTTTCTCCAACCGCTAAGAAACACACCGCTAAGCGCACCAAAGGCAAGCAAAAGGGCATAAGATAAATCAAAATAGTCCATGAAGTAAAACACATGCCCTGCAAGTAGCACAAAATAAAAACGACGATACATTCCCTCAAATAAAATTAATATTAAACCATATAGCGCATATGGCCATACAAAAAATGTCAAAATGCAAGCGGCGCAATCAAGCATCACTGTAGCACCTAGCTTAGGAAAACGCCAGCGCAATAAAGACATAACAAGCAAAAATAAAAACAGGAAAAAGCCTGTTGTGTCACTCTCTGTCAACCAAAGGGCTAGCATCAGACCAAATCCTGCTATTTTGCATAATAAAAATACTGTTTCTGGCTTTAAAGAAATCATATCATTCTGCGTTTACCACCATACAGTAGGAAAACTATCATGAACATAATCATGGCGGCTATCCCTATCCAATAATCTATGCTTATTGCGCCTAGCTCCAGCAGAGAGCTTATCCCTCTCATGCCCCAATATGCAGGGAAGATAGCACCTACATATTGCAAAGCTTCTGGCAAAAGCTCAAGGGGTACATATGCACCGCTAAGCATACTGCCAAATGTTACTACAGCACCAAAGGTAGTAAAGCTGCTTTCCTTTTTCTTAAACAAACAGTTCCATGCAAAACTCATCATAACAGATGTAGCTGTAAATACAGTATAGCAAAGGAACAGCCCTAGCGCAAGCGTTAAACCCCAATCATATAAAATTACGCCCAAAGCTGTAATTAAGGCAACTTGTATTGTTAAAGGTACCATGTATGCAAAAAGATTTTGCATTAAGTAATTGCGCATAGATATTGGTGCTGACATAATGCGGGTGATAGCACCACTTTCCCTATCACTTATCGTGCCTTGTGCCATAAGGAATGCTCCGCCCCAAATAACAAGTATGAGAAGACCATAGCCAGATAAGAAGTTTTCGCCTGTCCATAGCGGACGAATTAGCATAAGCGCAGGCGGCAAAATGCAGTTGAATATGAGGGTAAGGGGATTGCGTAATCCTTTTATTAATGCGAAACGAAAGATTGTCGTATTCATATTTTTATCCTCCTAGCCGCAACGATGGTAACGATGCCTAGCACAAGCGTAATCGCCGCCAAAATGCCAATGTTTATAATGGACTGTTCCATGCCACCGCCCAAGAGGTCATTAATTTGACCTGAATACATAATAGCTCGTTGCCCGAGAGCCAGAGGTGTGCCAAATCTGTTCATGAATACTGCTATATCGCTATTGCCTAATGGGAACATAAAGCCTGATAGAATCATTAATCCGAATGATATAACATATACCAAGCCATTTGCCACTTTAAAGTTCTTTGCAAAGAGGAAAATTAGCATGGAGATAAAGGATGCCATAAGTGACACTATCAAAAGCACAACTACAAGCACAAGAACATTGCCCAAGTATGCATTTAAGAATATGACTGAAACAAGAACGATGACAACCCCAATTATTAAAGAAAACACCCAGCTTGCCACAAAGGCTGGCAACACAAAGGTTAATAGAGAGTGAGGGGCGGCTCTTAAACGCCAGCGCATTTCGCCTTTAAAGTCATTAAAGAGAAAATATAGCATAATACCCATGTTAAAAAATTGAAAAGCAAGCATAAAAGCTGGCATATTAGTGCTTGCTCCTATATTATAGTCCTCTAGCAATGTAGCATCGCCAAAAAAGCTGTTTATCACTATAAGCCCTATAGGAATAACTAAAAGCAACACCACCTCTTTGATATCTCTAAAAAATCGTTTAACATAGCTTAAAAAAATTAGGAAAAAATTTCTCATCTCTATACCTCCCCGTCATCACGTAGTTTTTTGCCTGTTAGTGTTAGGAATACAGCCTCTAGGTTTGGCTTTTCCTCTGTGAAGGATGAAACGCCGCCGTGTCGCCCTGCTATCTCCATAATGCGGCTAACATTACCGCTGCCTGTAGCAGATGTTATGATATACTGATTGCCAATTGCTTCAACATGCTTTACGCCAGATATTGCCTTTATATCTGTTGTCAGGACATCGGATGGAGCTATAGCTGTCATAAACACCTTTTGCTCATGCTGTATGCGACCCACAAGCTCTTCCAGACTACCTTCTGCTATCACGCGGCCACTGTCCATGATGGATATGCGGTCACAAATGGCTTGCACTTCTTCCATATAGTGGGTTGTGTATATTACGGTCGTTCCGTTTTTGGCAATATCTTTCACAGATTCCAAAATGTGATTGCGTGACTGCGGGTCAATGCCCACTGTTGGCTCGTCCATAATAACAAGCTTTGGTTTATGCACAAGAGCGCAAGCTATATTGAGCCGCCTTTGCATACCACCAGAAAATGTGCCTGGTCTCTTCTTTGCTCTATCGGTTAGCCCAACAAACTCCAGCATTTCTTTAACATTTGCCGCAAGCTCTGCGCCGCGTAAGCCATACAAGCCACCAAAGTATTGCAGATTTTCGGTTGCATTAAGGTCTTTAAATACCGTTATCTCCTGCGTGACCAAGCCGATATCCCTGCGGGCTTCCAAATTCCTTACGCTTTGCTTATGCCCCAAAACAGTTGCCTCACCAGAATCGGCATCAATCAGCCCGCATAATGTGCGTATGGCTGTTGTTTTGCCTGCGCCGTTTGATCCAAGCAACCCGAGTATTTCGCCTTCCACTACATTTAGGTTCAAATGGTCAAGTGCCAATGTGTCTCCATATCTCTTTACAATATTTTTCATGGTAGCTATCATAATTGTGTCCTCCTGATATTTTTGTTTTATTATTTGCTTTTTAACTCTGGATTTAGTATAGCAGAGAAAATAAAATTAAAGTAGTGACATTTGTCACTACTTTAGACTAATTCTCTCGATATGTGTTTTCTGTTGGCTCGCCGCATTCTTTGAATATATTTTTGATGAAACTATGTATTGATAAATCTGGGTTGCTGTAAAAACAGATTGCGCCAACCTTATTGGTGTCGCTTTTTAGTTTGCCGTCACGTATGCGATTTGCATTATGCAAAGCAGTTTTAATATCGTCAAGAGAGATTTTTTCAAGGATACGAGTGACAATCTCTCCCTTTTTTATATCATCTGTCTTGCTCAAATCAAATGCTTTTCGTACATGCGGCATATAATCGTCGTTGCTTGAAACGGCATTCGCAAAATGCTTTTTGTGTAATAGTAGCCATAGGTCAAAATTACGGTTGCTGTAGGCATTGGTGTAGCCAAACTCAATGCAAATTTCTAGCGTTTTTTTGAACTTGCCCATTTCTCCGTCATGGTCAAACACAAATACTTTTTCATATTTGATTGCGCTAATTTTCCGTGGTATATTGCCTTTGTTCAGCTTATAAGTGAAGGTTATGGCATGTCCATTATTTCTTAGAAGCTTTGCAAGATGTTCGAAATACATCCTCTCCTGCTGACCATCATGTATACATAGATATTGAATGGTATTAGGCTTTGTTTTCTTGCTCATTTTTGCCCTCCTCCATTGCGTTTGTTAAAATATCCTCCAAATCCAAATAAGGTAATTTTCCATAACGTCCTTTGAAATAGTTTTCAACGAGTGAGACTCTTTCATAGCTAGAAGGATTGAAATCTGCTAAAGAATATAGATTGCTTTTGTATTCATCATTCTTTTCAACAAAAAGAATTTGGTCGGGGCGTAGTAGGTCTAAGTCCATAAATATCGGGTTGTGAGATGTGAATATCAGTTGAGCTTTGCCTGTATTTACATCAGGATTACCGAATACCGCAATTATTGCTTTTACGATTTCTGGATGGATGGAGTTGTCCATTTCGTCAATCATTAAAAGGCCACCTTTTGATAGGAGGCGTTGAAGCAATGGGGCAAAGTATAAAAACTTGAACGTACCTTCAGACTCCATCAAGTGAGAGGGAATAATAGTCTCTTTGCCGTCTATTCCATAACCAGAAACCAGTACCATTTTTCTTATGCCACGTTCATCCTTATCTTCAGGCTTTAACAGAATTGGCTGCGGCCCTGCATCTATGGCTGGCATAATCATATCAAAGAGGCCGTAAGATTTAAGCGAGTTTTTTGTTGGCGGCTCTTCTGTTGTAACAAAAGAAGTGTCATCAACGAAAGTGTTATAGTCTATTATTGTGTTTACCCTATTGTCAAGAAAATTTATAACTTTGTCTGCAATATGTTTAGATATGGTTGATTTAAAGCCTGCGGTTAAAAAGGGTTTTTCTTCGTCCAAATTTAAAACCACAACTTCTTGGAGAATTGAGAATTGCTCTATGTCATCATGACCCAACATCTTCCACACATCTTTGTTTTTACCTAAATTAATATCGTATTTTGTGCGGTCAAACAGTGTAATGACCTCATCAGACAACGCTAGTTTTAATGCTTCTTTTGATACACTTCTATTGCCTCCTTGATTGAGAGCATCAACATCTATGGACAGACTGTAAATGAAATGCCTGTCTTCTGATAAAAATTCAATTTCAAAAGAAATGGGTTCGGTATTGCTATCATGTGCAAATATAAAAAGCTCTAGTGCGGACATAGGCCAATACTTTCTATCAGAAACTGAACCATTGACAATAATTTCGCGCAAAGTCTCCATAGCCAATATAATATTGCTTTTCCCGCCTGCGTTTGGCCCATAAATCACAGCAGAAGGCAGAAGGCGATGATTCTTCTCGTAAATTAAGATATCATCTAGCCCTTTATAAGGCGTAGCTACCATAGAAAGCGAAGTTTTATCTCTGAAAGAGCGAAAATTCCTAAAATCAAAACGCAATAACATATATAGATACCTCCAAAATTCACCTCATCATTATTGAACGATTATAACAGAGATTTTAAATTTTGTATACAACACACCGCAAAATTAATGTGAATTATATAGTGCTTCAGCCACCTCATACACATTCCCTGCCCCCATAGTTATCAACAAATCATTCTGCGCTAATTGCTGTTTTAAATGCTCTACGCAAGTGCTGAAACTAGACATATAATGTACATTTGCAACATTGACCTTTTCGGCTTGCTCCACCAAGTCCTTTGAATGCACCTTGCAATGCTCTTCTTCGCGCCCAGCGGGGTTAAAGATGTCCAGAATTATCAGTTCATCAACTTGCGCTAGCTCATGTGCAAATTCGTTAAGAAACTCCGCCGTGCGCTCACGTGTATGCGGTTGAAAGACCACCCACAGGCGGTTATGCGGCATATTTTTTGCGGCGGCTATGGTTGCTGCCACTTCTGTTGGATGGTGGGCGTAGTCGTCTATGATGGTTGCGCCATTGTAGTTTCCGATGCGCTGAAAGCGGCGAATAGCCCCTGCAAATTGTGAAAATGCGGCGGCTATGATGGCAAAATCTATGCCGCAGTGCATGGCAACACATATAGCTGCCATGGCATTTTGTATATTATGGTCTCCAGGTATCTTTAGGGCTATTTCACCTAGTGTCTTACCATTGCCTACAACTTGGAATAAAGGATACCCTTCTTTGCTAAGATGTATGTTTTGTGTAACGACAGAGCCGTTTTTGCCAAAGGCAACTACATCGCAATCCAGCCCGCGTATTAATTGTCCAAGTTCATCTATTTCACTATTCACCACCAACAAACCATTGCGCGGTATTTTTTGTGCGAAAGCAGAGAAAGACTTGCGCATAGCACCTATGTCAGCAAAAAAGTCACTATGGTCCATTTCTAGGTTAAGAATAATGCCTATATGCGGATAAAATTTTAAGAAGCTATTATTATACTCGCAAGCTTCGGATATAATGAAATCTTGTGAACCTATGCGCATAGCACCACCCATAGAAGGCAGTATGCCGCCGCTCATTACGGTAGGGTTTTTGTGAGCCATCATAAAAATTTCGGCAAGCATGGATGTGGTGGTGGTTTTGCCATGTGTACCCGCTACGCAAATTGATGTTTCATAATTTTTCATTAGTAGACCCAAAAGTTCTGCTCTATCCATAAGGCGCAAGCACCTCTGTTTTGCAACCAATATTTCGGCATTATCCGCGGGTACGGCAGCGTTATACACAACGACCTGTACATTCTCGCTTACATTTTTCGCATCATGACCAATTCTTGCATCAATACCTTTTTTGCGCAAGGAGTCTATAATCTTAGACCCACTTCTATCAGAGCCAGTGACAACGCAACCATCATTATGCAAAATCTCTGCAAGACCAGACATATTTATGCCGCCAATGCCTATAAAATGGTAGTTGGTGTAGTTTTCTTCAATATTTAGCCTTTTCATATGTTCCTCCTGAAAATTCATCGTCCACTTACAATTATATGGTATTTTATGAAAAAAATAAACCTTTAATTTTTTTGGGAAGAATTTCACAAAATACACTGTACTATTTCCGAAAATTATGGTAAACTATATCCAATATAATATCGGCATAATATCTATGGACCAAGCATAAGCTTATCGTTGAACTATACAGGAGGGGATTAAAATGCGCAAGAAAGAGATGCTGGCAATGCTTTTGGCTGGAGGCCAAGGTAGCCGCTTGGGTGTTTTGACCAAAAATAAGGCAAAACCAGCCGTAACTTTTGGTGGAAAATACCGAATAATCGACTTTCCCATGTCTAATTGCATTAATTCGGGCGTGGATACCGTTGGCGTGCTTACACAATATCAACCATTACAGCTAAATCGCCACATAGGCATTGGCATACCATGGGACCTAGACCGCAAAAACGGCGGCGTTACCATACTTGCTCCCCATGTAAAAGATGGCGAAGAAGGTCACTGGTATAGCGGCACAGCCAATGCTATTTATCAAAACATCAATTTTATAGACACATACAACCCCATCTATGTTCTTGTGTTATCGGGCGACCATATCTATAAAATGGATTATGCTAGGATGTTACGTTTTCATAAAAAGAATAATTGCGATGCCACTATAGCTGTGTTAGAAGTACCCATAGAAGAGGCGAACCGTTTTGGCATAATGAATGCAGATGAAAACGACAAGATTTATGAGTTTGAAGAAAAGCCACCAAACCCTAAGAGCAATCTGGCTTCCATGGGCATATATATTTTTACATGGGATAAACTTCGGGCGGCACTAATTGAAGCAAATAATCAATACGAAGACCTAGATTTTGGTAAGCACATCATCCCTATGTTTTTGGACGAAGGCGAGGCTTTGTACGCTTATCGCTTTAAAGATTATTGGAAAGATGTGGGCACTATAGAATCGTATTGGACCGCAAACATGGAGCTTATCAAGACCATGCCTGAATTTAATCTCTATGAAGAGCAAACCAAAATATACACATCAGCAGACCATCAGCCGCCACAATTTACAGGGGCTGATGCCGATGTGAAGAGAAGCCTTGTATCTGAGGGCTGCGAGGTTTTTGGAAGTGTGTATGATTCCACTCTAGGACCTGATGTCATAATAGAAAGCGGGGCTGTTATCCGCGATTCCATCATCATGGCAAACTGTGTGATAGGCGAAAATACCGTCATAGACCGCTGTATAATAGATGAAAACTGTACAATAGGTGCAAATGTAAAAATAGGTATGGGCGAAAATGTGCCAAACAAGCGCAAGCCAAAGATTTATGATACTGGCATTACTGTTATTGCAGAAAATTCTATTATACCCGATGATGTTGTGATAGGCAAAAACTGTGTAATATGTGGAAATACCACCATGGAGCATTACGAAAATGCTCGCTTAGAATCTGGTGATACAATAGAATTAGATGGCGAGGTGATATTATGAGAGCTGCAGGGATTATCCTAGCAGGCGGCAATAATGATAGGCTAAAGGAACTTACAGAAGCCAGAGCCACCTCTGCTATGCCTGTGGGTAGCTGCTACCGTGCCATAGACTTTTCGCTTAGCAATATGTCAAATAGCGGCATTAAAAAAGTGGCCGTAATAACACAGTATAACTCACGCTCATTGCATGACCACTTAAACTCGTCAAAATGGTGGGATTTTGGTAGCAAAACAGGCGGCATGTTTGTTTTTGCGCCATTTTTATCAAAAGATAGTAATTCATGGTTCAGAGGCACTGCGGACTCGATTTATCAAAACATCTCATTTCTAAAGCGTAGCAACGAAGAATATGTTTTGATAACCAGCGGCGACGGCATATACAAAATGGATTATAATGATATCATCGACTTTCACGTAGAAAAAGAAGCTGACATAACCATAATGTGTAAAGATGTTGCGGGTATGGATGTGCGCAATTTCGGCGTGGTAAAAATGGATGATGATGGAAAAATCGTAGAATTTGAGGAAAAACCATTAGAGGCATTTTCTTCCACCATTTCCTTAGGTATATATGTTATTAGGCGGGAGTTGCTTATAGAGCTTTTAGAAACCATCATACCAGAGGGTCGCTATGACCTTGTGCGTGACATCATCGTGCGCTACCGCAAGCAATTAAAGGTATGTTGTTTTATGTACGATGGGTACTGGGCCTCCATAAACTCCATAGAAAGCTATTATAATATCAATATGGATTTCTTGCGCCGCGATGTGCGAAATTTGCTTTTTGCCAAAGAGCCATATATTGAAACCAAAAGCAAAGATGAGCCGCCAGCAAAATATAACACAGGTAGCGAGGTAAAAAATTGCCTTGTGGGAAGTGGTGCTATTATAGATGGCTTGGCAGAGAATTCTGTACTATTTAGGCGTGTGCGAATAGGTGAGAAAGCACAGGTGCGCAATTCTGTTATTATGGAAGGCTGTAACATTGGTCATGGATGCGTTGTAGAATATGCCATTTTGGACAAAGATGTGACACTATCTGGCAATGTCGAGATTAAGGGCGAGCCACATAGCCCGAAAATTATTAAGAAAAATACTATTCTGTAGGGATACAGAAAAGGTATTGTATTTTTGTAATGACTGTGGTAAAATAGTAGTCTGCTGATACCCCATGTGCAATTATCTACATTTAGTTCACATTTTTTTGGAGGGATTATGAAGATTACTGATATTAGGATAAAGATGGTTGAGAGAGAAGGTAGAATGAAGGCGATAGCCTCTGTTGTCTTTGATGACGAATTTGTAGTACACGAAATAAAAATCGTGGAAGGCGAGCGTGGTCTTTTTATTGCAATGCCTAGCAGGAAAACCAATAATGGCGATTTTCGCGACATTGCTCATCCTGTATCTTCTGAGGTGCGCGAGCGTATACAGAATGCCGTGTTACAAAAGTATAGCATGGCAGCATATGCTAATGAGGCGGCAGCTACGAAAACTGAATAACTGACTACATAAACAATCACCATGCCCAAACATAGTGTCTGGGCATGGTTTTGTTATTACTTGAATTTACCCAAAATATCTTCCAAAGCTGACACATATTTTGTCATTATATTTGCATAATTCGCAATTTCGTCGTCTGCAAACCCTTCCCATGCCGCCATTTCGGCATCCTCCAAAGGCTCCAATATGCTCGAAATATATTTTCTGCCTTGGGATGTTACGATTATTTCTTTATTTCTTCTGTCTTTGGCTTCAACCAATTTTACATGTTCTTGTTCCCATAAGGATTTGATTATAGAGTTTACAAGTTGCTTGGGCAGACTTAGCTGCTCACAAATGCCCTTTTGGGTATGAATTTCATCGGAATAATACAAAAGCTCATAAACAATTAGCCCGGTAAAATTCAGCCCCGATGCTTTGGCGTAAGCATCGTACAAGCTGTCCATTTTATGCCAAGTTTCCTTTAGTGTTGTTATCATTTTCTTAGATTCATTGCTCATTGCTCATGCCCCCTCTTATGCATACTTATATTTTTTCTTCATCAGTTTAAAAAAAAGTATGGTCATTACGATTCCCAAAACCTCTGCCACAGGAATTGCTGCCCAAGCACCATTTAAGCCAAATATTGCTGGCAGGGTTAAAAATGCAATGGATATGAAAATCAGTGTTCTAAACAAGGAAAGTATCGAGGATACCACCCCATTGTTTAGTGCGGTGAAAAACATTGATGCAAAGGAATTGAAACCCATAAATATGAATCCGCTAGCTAAAAACATAAGCCCTGTTCGTGCCATGTCATGCATGGGTGTGCCTGCTGGTATATCATAAATGCTTATTAATAGGTCCGCCGACAAGATTGCCATGACGATAGAAGCCGCCGAAAGTATTCCTATCAAGCGTAAGCTATTTGAATATGTCTTTTTTAGGTTGCTCGTGTCGCCTTTGCCATAATTATAGCTTATTATTGGAGCAACACCAGATGAATAACCAACAAATAACGCAGAGAATATACCCATACCGCCAAACATTATCGCGGCGGCGGCAACAGCCATATGACCTCCGCCCTCCAAATCCATTAGAATATTATTCATGAGTACAGCAACGATACTTGTGGCAAGCATGGTAACCATTTCGGATGCCCCGTTTACGGATGCTCTTCCAAGTGCTTTAAAGTCCCATTTTGGACACACCAAATACACTTTGCCATTTCTGTTAAATATGAAATAGATAAAGCCGACTACAAATGGCAGGGTGAAACCGATGCTCGTAGCAAGAGCCGCACCGCTAAGCCCCATGTCCAATATATAAATAAATACATAATTAAGCCCAGCACTCGTAAGTCCGCCTACTAAAGACATAATCGCGCTATAGTGCGCCTTGCCAGCCGTGATAAGAAACTGCTGAAAAATCATGCCCAGTACAGCTGTGGGCAAAAACCATAGCATTGGTTGTAGGTAAGCCAGAGACATTTCGCGCGCAAAAGCATCAACGCCCAAAATGCCCAGTATGAAATCTGGAAATAGTATACCTATAAGAGTAAGAGCTAATGAGACGACGAAAGAAACAAGCGTGATTAGACTAAAATTTTCTCTGCCTTCTTTTTCACGCCCTTCGCCTATCTTTTTTGCGACCAACGCATTGCCGCCCACACCCATCATAAATCCAAAAGCCATAACAAATGACATAAATGGGAAAACAAGGCTAACAACTGATAATGCAATAGGGTCGATTAATCTTGATACAAAAATACCATCCACAATTCCGAATGTACTCATTATGAGCATAGATAAAATCGTAGGCAGAGCAAATTTTAATAGATGATTCCATGTTGGTTTTTTGCTGATGCTTTCTGATGCCGCCGCCTTCTCTTCTCTAGCTGCTTTGAAAACATTTGCATGCTTTGTGTTTTTGATGTGATTTCTTGGCATGATGCCCTCCTAAATTAGTCCTAATATATAATAGTATAAATTAACTACTATTATATATTAGGACTAATCACTTGTCAAGTGTAATTTTTTGTAACATAAAAACAACGCTGACCAATTAAGGTAAACGCTGTTTTTGTTAGAGATATTTAATGCGAGCTATCTTGCGGCATAGAAGGCTTGGAGTTGGGAGTTTAGTTCTGCCATAACTGTATCTATACCATTTGCTCTTAATGCTGCCAAATATTCAGGAATTGCCACAGATGGGTCTAAAGCTCCGACGGTTAGCGATTGATGGAATTGGTCTACTACGCCAGTGAGAGCTGCCATCTCTGTACTTACATTTTCACTATTGAATGTAAAGCCAAGTATAGATGTGCCTACGCCTGCAGCATTGTATGCTTGGAAACGCTCGAAATAGCCTATACCATCGGTATCTCTTGGCTCTAGGACAAAGATATTGCCCATGCCAAATCTCCATGGCGAAAAGTTCGCTCTACCTTCGTTAATAAGGGAGATAAGACCATTAGAATCTCTTTGCCAATGTGTACCCTCTACGCCCTCAGAAAGAATAACGGCAAGCTGAGTATCTGTGTACCATGCATTCATAAGCTGCATAGCCGCCTCTTGATTTTGAGAATATACAGATATTGCAAAGCCAGAACCAGCGGCAGAAACAGAGGAAACGATAGGTCTGCTGATAGCAGGGAATCGAACATCTATACCTCTTTCGGCAACCATAGATGATGAAAATCCGTATGCATATACCGTTTGTGAGAAAAGATACTCCCCAGCATTGCGCGTTTCTACAAGTACGGTACTAGCCTCGCCTGGTATGGCCATGCGTGGGTCGATGAAGCCCTGATTCCAAAAATGATGCAGACGCTCTATTACGGCTACAAAACGTTCATTCTCCAGATACAACCCAATGGTTGGATTAACGGGTTGCGCGGGATTTGCGGGGTCGAAACCAAAATGGAAAGCATGTAGACCTGTTAGGTCAAAGTCTGCGTTGGAAAGCGCACGGGCAAAAAGTTCTGGTTCTATAGCTAATGGAAAGAAGGTATCGCCCCATGCAGCCTTTGCGGCGGCAAGAGCCGCCTCAAATTGCGGGTCAAATAACACATCGTAGTTGATACCATTTGCATCGAAAAGGTCATCGAAATTAAAACCAAGCTCGGCTAACCTTGTGTTATTAACATCCCATGCATACATCTGCGCATAATCTTTGTAACCTGGTATGCCATATATACCAAAGCCAGACGGACCATCGGTTGTGAAGGCATTCCATAATGCATTTGGAACAGCGGCACGCACCTCTTGACCATACTGATGAAGAAGGTTGTTGTCAGGATTGTCCAGGCGGATAAAGTTGCCCACGCGAGCATTCATCCAAAAATCCAGACCCCAAGAGCCAGTCCAAAAGATGTCAACAGAGCTATCGCCTGTGTCTAGCGCGATTTGGGCAGGGTCGCCCATAGCCCACCCACCCGTCCAGACAGGGTTGATGGTAACAGGTACGCCGAGCTCTGCAAGGCGTGCATTTGCTGCCTCTACCACATCAGAATCATCTGCTACAGATGCGCCCATAAACCATATGGTTACTTCTGTTGTGTCGTCATTGTTGCCACAAGCCGTTGCAAAGATTAGCGTTGCCACCAAAATTGCAAATACTAACAAAAATCTCTTTTTCAATTTTTTCTCCTCCTTTTAGTTTGTTGCTATATTTATGTATGCCCTGCTCCTGCACTATTCTTTTACCGCTCCAACGGTTAGCCCAGATATGATATATCTCTGGAAAAAAGGATAAGCAAAAGCTATAGGCAATACAATTATTACGCATAAAGCCATACGCAACCCCTCGCCAGGGAGGTCTGCAAAATTAATATTTGACGCACCAATCATAGCTAGGTTACGCCGTAAAAACTCTATATTTTGCTGCATTTCCATTAGCAAATACTGTAACGGAAAGAAGTCACGGTCACGTATGAAAAGTAGTGCCAAAAACCAGTCATTCCAATAGTTTATTGCTGTTAGCAGTGCCACTGTGGCTATACCTGGCTTAGCTATAGGTACAACTATAGAAAACAATGTACGAAACTCGCCTGCGCCATCTAATCGCGCAGATTCTATCAAGGATTCTGGTACAGATGTTTTGAAAAATGTACGCATAATGATTACATGGAAAGGAATGATGAGCGCAGGAACTATAAGAGCCGCCAAGCTATTGCTAAGCCCCAGGACATTACGTATTACAAATACCGTAGGCACAAGACCCCCGCCAAATACCATGGTAAAAAATACAAAGAAAGCAAAAAACTTGCGTAGCGGATAATCTGTACGGGATAGCCCATATGAGTACATTATTGTTATAAGTACAGATAAAAATGTACCAACAACTGTAACCACCACGCTGTTATAGAAGCTGCGCCAAAGCTGACCACCCATGTCAAAAGCTGCCTGAAAAGATGCCGTTGTCCATTCGGTGGGAAAGAAAGTATAGCCTACTGTGCGCAAACTTTCCGCGCTGGAAAAGGCGATAATGACGATGAAAATAAATGGTATGATGCATAGCAGAGCTATACTGCCTGTTATAAGGTGGATGGCAGCCTCTGCTAATCGACTAATACTGTTGCCACGAAACTTCTTTTGCGGTATTGCTGTCATGTTCGCTCACCTCCTCTAAAATAGCGCGTTTTCGTTGTCGAATTTACGCACAAGCGCATTTGCACCCATAATGCATATAAAGCCTATTACATTTTGGAAAAGACCTGCCGCCGTTGCCATGCCCATAGCCCCCGCTATATTTGCCTGCATAACGCGGTATACATATGTGTCTATAACTTCTGTCACATTTTGTAAAGGTCCCATATTTTGCGGTATATTCCAAAAAAGTCCGAAATCTGCGTTAAATATGCGCCCAACAGCAAGGATGAATAGAATTATTATCATTGGGCGTATGCTTGGTATAGTAATGGCCCAAACTTGCCGCCATTTTGATGCACCATCTATTGCGGCGGCTTCGTACATGCCATGGTCTATACTTGTTATGGCCGCCAGATATATTACAGTATTAAAACCCAGGCTCTTCCAAAGATGTGCCGAAGTAAGGATGGTAGGCCAGCCTGTAGGGTCAAAATACCAATCGCGCACATGAGATAGCATACCAAATGTAGGGTCTAAAAAAGCAAATACAAAGTAACCCGCCACAACCCAACTAATAAAAAATGGGTAGAACATCAGCGTTTGGTACAGCTTGGCGAAGAATTTGCTGCGTAGCTCGCTTAGGCATATAGCAACGGCTATGGCGAACACTGTTGTTAGCACTATAAACACCGCATTGTAAGCCAATGTATTGCGTATCATTATCCATGCGCGGTCGGTGGCAAAGATAAATCTAAAGTTATCAAAGCCTACAAAATTACTATTTAGAATATTGTTTAGCAATGTAGGATTTGGCGGATGAGGCCTATAGTCCTGAAAAGCAATAACAGCACCGCCCATGGGCAGATAACGTAAAAGCAAAAGCCATATAGCTCCAGGGAGCATCATCATGGTTATTGCCAATGTCTTTTTGTTTCGTGTTAAAAATAATCTCATAGAGACTTTACCTCCTTTCTATAATCCTAACTCGTTTTGCAGTATTGCATCCTTTGCAATCACAAAGCTACCAAATATACCCGCCGCTTCACGTAGCCCACTTTTTTGTATGGTGGGACGAAGAGGAAAATGCGACTGTTGCATTGTTTCCTCTATGCTTTTTAGCAAAGCTGAGCCAAGCCTTATATAATCGCCGCCAAAAATAACAGTGGGTATATCCATCATCACACAGCAATTGTATAATGCCTGCCCCAATACACGACCTACCTCCTTTAGGCCTTGATTCACCAATTCATCATTTGCAAGCGATTTTTCTACTACATCTTCAAAGCTAAGATTACCCTTGCATCCATTTTTGACCATTATGTCATTTATATGGTCTAGCAAACCGCCCATACCAACTACTTCCTCTAGCCGCTTGCCATCATGTGTAAGGAAAAAGCCAAGCTCGCCTGCTGCACGGTTGTAGCCCTCAAATAGCTGACCATTATAAATTATACCAGAGCCAACACCATAGCCACAGCTCACGTATATCAGGTTTTGAATCTGCTTATCAAAACCCATGGTCATTTCACCAATAGCAGCTAGTGTTACATCGTTTTCTAGCATAACTGGGGTGTCAAACTCTGCTTGTAGGTACTCTTTTAGCCCTATATTTGTCCATGGGTGATGTATGGTTTCTGCATAAAAAACTTTATTATCATCACCTATGATACCTGGTTGAGAAATAGCTATGATGCCAAGCTTACTTATGGGTATTTCAAGCTCCCTCAACATTTCGTGAAAAGCCTCTGCTATAACACGCTTTTTTTCTTCGGCACACACCTCTCTGTCCACATCTATTTTGCGCAAACTAAGAAGATTGTATTTTAGGTCGCCTATTGCACACACAGGTTGTTTAAGAGAGAGTTCCAAAGATGCTATATAGCGGTATGTTTTGTTAAAACAAAGCATTGTAGGCTTTCTGCCGCCATTTTTGGTAGATTCCCCTTCGCCTTTTTCCTCTACAATGCCCATAGATATAAGGTCTGCAACATTTCTGGATACAGAAGGTTTTGAAAGGTTTAGCAAGGTAGCCAGAGCTGTTTTGTATATACCGTCGTTTTCATATATAGCCTCTAACAATGATTTTTGATTTATTATTCTTATAGTGGAGCTATCAGCTTTCATAGGTTCATCCTCGATTATTGTATATGGTTTTTAGCAATATGCTATCTTGTGTGTCATGATGATATTCCCAAAACATAATGCCTGCTAGACCTGTAGACTTTGCATAGTTCATTTTTGCTGTTAATGTTTGCGGGCTTTCAAATGTTATGAATGTTCTGTCTTCCGTATTGTAAGCATATATCGCCTCGGCTTTTTTGTCATAAGATGTGCCGCCTGCGGCTTTTGCTATTCCCGCACTATCATCATAGCCCTCTGTAAATTCAGGCACGCCACCTTTAGCGTTCAGACCATCTACATTTTTGTATATGCGACCATAAAACGCTGCACCTATCACTAATTTATTTCTTGGTACACCAGCTTTTTCGTATATATCTATAACATCAGCACCAGCTATGTTTTTTGTGATATTGGATGGATACAGGCTAGGGTGATAGCTAACATAATCCCAAGGGCATAGGTCGTATGTCATAATGTTTATATAGTCCATTAACTTAATAAGCTTAGGCATCTGCAAGTTGTCGGCACATTGCTGCGAACCACCCGCCGCCATTGTTATTAATTTATCACCCCCTAGTTTTTCGCGCAATAACTGAATGAATAACGTATAATTTGGTTTATCCTCTGAAGATGCTTCTATCCCTGCTATATCGTCACAAGGATATTCCCAGTCCATATCTATGCCATCGAAACCAAAGTCATGTACAATATCCACCAAAGACTGTGCAAACATCTCACGACTTTCGACAGTGGCAACAGCGGGAGAAAAGCCACCTGCCGCCCAGCCGCCTACAGCTAGCATGGCTTTTATGCTGCCCTTATTTTTAATAAAATTGCGTACAGCACTCTGGTTTTTCCAATGCACTACACTGCCCTTGCCGTCCACAACTAAGGCGAAAGCAAAGTTTGCATGTGTGAGCCTCTCCATATCGCCTGCACGCAGATTGCTAAATTTTTCTTCTGCTATGTATGCTACTATTATCATAAGAAACCTCGCGCAATTAAGGTTAGTTAATTAATGTTATTAACTATAATATCATGAAGAAACTATAATGTCAAGAAAAAAATAAAAAAACTCTTGACATTATAGTTTAATCTATGATATATTTTGTATAGAATGATTCGTATTATTTAATTTGGTCGAAAGGGAAAGGTTAAAATATGGAAAATTTCTTCAAAATACGGGCAGAAAAGCAAGAACATATAATAGCCGCCGCTTTTGCTGTTTTTGGGAGGCAGGGCTACAAAAAAGCTAGTGTAGCAGATATAGCAGCAACGGCAGGCATTGCTAAAGGCATGGTGACATACTATTTTGGTAGCAAAAAGAATCTATATCTATATTTGGCAGAGTTAGGGCAAAAAACAATTTTGCAAAAAGTTGAGCAATATTTCGATGTAGAGCTAACAGATTTTTTTGATAAAATACGTATGGGCATAGAGATAAAGGTGGCAGCTATGCGGGAATATCCCGCCCTTATGCAGTTTCTGGTTAGCATGATGAGTGAGAAGGATAAAGATGTGGAAGACGACATAAGAGGGCTTGTGGACGAGGCATCTGCTATAGGTAACCGTATATTAATGAAGGAAACAGATTTAGCAAAATTTAGAGATGAGATAGACCCGCATTTGATTGCAAAGTTTATAAACTGGGCAGGCAATGGCTTGGTGGCAGAGTTGCAAATGCTAAATGATATAGAAAAATACGACGAGGTCGCACAAGAGTTTTACGAATTGCTAGATATGATGAAAGCAACTTTATATAAGGAGGGCGCAACACATGCTTAATCTTGAGGTGAACAATGTAACAAAACATTTTGGTAAAACCAAAGCACTGAGGGGCGTAAACCTTCGTGTGAATGAAGGCGAGGTTTTTGCTTACATAGGACCAAATGGCGCAGGCAAATCTACTACAATACGCATAATGCTGGGCATTCTGCAAGCTACATCTGGCGAAACAAAGGTTTTTGGGAAAGATGCTTGGCGCGATAGCGTAGAGATACACAAGCGCATAGCCTATGTACCTGGGGATGTTAATTTATGGTCAAACCTAACAGGCGGAGAGGTGATTGACCTTTTCATTAGTCTGCGCGGCAAAGCGGATAAAGCGAGGCGTGATAAGCTGATAGATGCCTTTAGCCTAGACCCTACCAAAAAATGCCGCACATACTCCAAAGGTAATCGCCAAAAAGTCGCGCTGATAGCAGCATTTGCTTCCGAAGCTGACCTTTATATATTAGATGAGCCAACAAGCGGACTAGACCCACTAATGGAGCAGGTTTTTCAAGAATGTGTGCTGGAACAAAAGGCGAAAGGTAAAGGGGTTTTTCTCTCCAGCCACATTTTAAGTGAAGTTGAGAGATTATGCGACCGCGTAGGCATTATCCGAGAGGGTGAAGTGGTAGAAGCGGGCACCTTGGCAGAGCTACGCCATCTTACACGCTACAAGATAAGTGCAAAAACAGAAAGAACTATAGAGGGCATAGATAAAATGGAAGGTATTTTTGACATCACTCGCGATGAAGGCGGCTTGATTTTTGATGTGGAAAGAGCAAATATGGGCGAAGTAATAGCACATATAAGTAGCTTTGGTATTATCAGCCTAGAAAGCGCGCCACCAACATTAGAAGACCTCTTTATGAAGCATTACGAGAAGGAGGTATAGGCATGGGAAATTTTGATAACACAATCCGCATTGCATTTTTCATATTACGGCGCGAGCGAGTTATTTCTGCTATGTGGATAATTTTGCTAGTGGCTATAGTGGCGGGACTTGCCGCCCCTATGGGCGATGTAATAGAGCCAGCAGCACGAATGTCATTGGGCATAACAATGGAAAACCCTGCAATGGTAGGAATGATGGGACCTGTATATGGCGCGTGCAATTACACATTAGGAGCTATGTATTCCAATACGATGCTACTGTTTTCTGCTATGGCGGTTGCTATTATGAATATCTTTCTTGTAGTACGTCATACCCGCGCAGATGAAGAGTTAGGGCGATATGAGGTATTGCGAAGCTTGCCAGTCGGGCGCATGTCTAATCTTGGCGCAACAATGATATTTGCCACTGACTTAAACATATTGATTTCTGTTCTTGTTGGGCTTGGACTCTATGCTTTTGGCGACTATTCCATGGGGCTTAATGGCTCTATGCTTTATGGTGCGGCTATGGGCGTTACAGGGCTTGTATTTGCGGCTATTACCGCACTTTTTGCTCAACTTTTCCCTACTTCGCGCGCCGCGACTAGCTATGCTTTTATGGCAATGGGTATCTTTTATATTATGCGTGCGGCAGGCGACCTCAATGCCGAAATTCTTTCGTTAATAAGTCCGCTAGGATTAGTTTTGCGCACACAAGTTTATGTGAATGATTACTGGTGGCCAATATTTGTGCTGATGGCTATCTCGGTTGTTATCACCCTTGTTGCCTTTAAGCTAAATTCATTGCGAGACATTGACCAAGGCTTTATACCGCAACGGTCAGGGCGGGCAGAGGCTAAAAGGAGCTTACTTTCGCCTTTTGGGCTGGCAAAGCGTTTGTTAATGGGTGGTGTTGCTACTTGGGTTATCGTTATGTTTCTGCTTGGGGCATCTTATGGTAGTATTTTAGGCGATATTGACGATTTTGTAGCCAATAACGAATTTTATCAAATGCTTCTTGGCAATGCAGATGATTTCTCTTTCACTGTGCTTTTCGCCGCCATGCAAAATGCCATGATGGCACTTATTGCGATTGTGCCGCTTATTATAATTGTGTTACGTGCTAGGGGTGAGGAAAAGGAAGGACGCACAGAAGCTGTGCTAGCATCGGCTGTAAAACGTAGCACCTATCTCGCATGTTTCGTAGGCATGACTTTCGTGGCTAGCGTGATAATGCAATTAGCCAACACCATTGGATTGTACCTTGCAGCAATAGCTGTTTTGCCAGACCCCAGTGAGCTACCACTTGATATGTTGTTACAAGCAAATCTGGTGTATCTACCTGCATTGTGGGTGATGATAGGTATTGCTACATTGTTACTGGGGGCTTCGCCAAAAGCAATATCGGCAATTTGGGGTTATTTCGGTTTTGCTTTTCTTATGGTATTTATTGGTAGGTTGCCAGATATTCTTCCTGCATGGGTTGGGCATCTAACGCCATTTCATTATATCCCAGAACTACCCATGGATGATATGAACTGGCTTTCCATGGCTATCCTTACAACCATTGCTATTTGCTTGACGGCGGCAGGGTTTTTCTTCTATAATCGCCGTGATATAAAGCCTAATTAAATACAAAGGCAGTCCGCTCGGACTGCCTTTGCGCATTATTCAAATGACATCACTTCATCTTCGACATTGCCATCTTCTCTTGTCTCTGGTTCTTTATCTTCGGTATCTGGCTCTATGTCCTCCTCGCTATCCCCTTCCTCTTCATCATCACGACCACCTTGATTGTTGCCACCAGGCTGAACAATAATGGGAGCGGTCTCTTTTACATCAAAATCAACAGCAAATCCAAATCCCCCTAGGATTAACGAATTGTTTGCTGCCTCGACATATATATTGCCAACGGGTATAATATATTCTCCAGCCATGCTTACCAAATAAATAGTGTTGGTGCCGAGATGGCTATTTATTGGCACTACAAATGATTGATTAGTTGGATTTGCTAAACTCGATAACATCACCTGCCTTGCTTGTTCAAAAATCACGGTGATAGCAAACCAATGGTCAAAACTGGGTATTTCAACAGAGCTTACGAGGATAGCGTAGTTTGTGTCATTTGGGAAGTTGATAATGCTAGCACTTTCGCCTGCAATTACTATAGAGCTAATCAACACAGGGTCGTTATTTGGTTGCGTTATTGATGACGGAACATATTCGGGTATTGTGTACACTGGGGCGGTATATAGCATGTAATAATCAAGGTCGCCCCTCATCTCTACCGTTAGCCTATAGTTACTAACATCGCTAGGTTGCCATAATTTCTCGTCCAGTGTGTCCAATGTCAATACATAATACCCTCCGCTATGACTATATGGACTAACATTAATTACAGATACATGGTCGCTAATATTTGGAATTGTAGGATTGCTGCCAAAATGAACGCGGAAATTATCGGTGGTCAATGTTCCAAGATAATGCGTTTCAACATACACATGGTCAAAACTTCCCTGAATATCCCGCAAAACAAATCTCTGGGCTAACACTTTGCTTGTAGCATTGAATTTTAAGGTAAGCACCACATTATTGCGCGTTTCCGTTAGGATTGTGCGGTCGTAACCTCCGCCGTCCGCCAAAGATATATGTATATTTGAACTTATGCCATCTACAAAAAATCTGTTGCTGGTCGATATCAGTGTTATTCTGGCTATATATGTGGTATTTGGCACAAATTCATTGCCAGTAAATTCATTATCATGCTCATCAAACCATGTTATTATCCCTACAAATCCATCACCAGATATGCTTCTTTGCACAGATGCTGTTAGGCTAGGAGGTGTTATATTTATATTTATGATGCTTACAGGGTCTCCGACTGGTGGCGTGAACCCGCCATCAGGAAAACCTGGTCCAGATGAGGGCTGTGGACTTGGCGGCGGCGTAAGTATCGGCACTTGAGGGGTTTGTGTTGGGCGCGGTGTTGTCTGTGGCAATTGGGCTGGCGCAAAGGAAAAGCTAGGCCAATTCAAATTTGAAAATATATTCCAAAGCCCCTCAAGCAAACTAAGCTCGAAGCGGGAGAAATATTGATGAAGAAGGGCATCTATGGCGGCAGTTAGCTCCTCGACCAAACCCTGTGTTTGGTTTAACGGGTCAAAAATCTCTGCCATTATACCTATAGGGGTAACAGTGTAACTAATATCGCCTGAGCCAACCAAAACAATATTTCCCACGGCATAAAGTCCTACTATGTTTCCTTGCAGATAGATTAGTCCTTCGTGAATATTGCTGTCTATCCTACCAAAATCACCTAATAAATGCACGCCAGTAGTATTGATAACGACATTTTGTAAATGTGCATCTTCTGCGGCAAGCGCGAGCAATGTGGTGTTTGCCCTGCCCGTGCCATCAAACACAATGGCAGATATATTGCTGTTGTTCAGCGTAAGGTCTACAAATCCGCTTGCATCTTTAATTATAATGTTGCCTTCTATGTGTACATTATTGAAGAGTATACGCCCATCATAATCTGCATCTATAATAATATTGCCATTCCCTGCAATATTTGTTACCAAGATATCAAAATCTGGGTTTGCGGCACGAATAATAATATCATTTTGAAGATAAACTCCCGATAAACCTGTGAGGTCATCGACCTCGACTATTGCCGCTTCGTCGTTTTCATAACCGAAAAGATTTGTGGTTCCAAAAGAGACCAAAATCAAAACCAAGCATAAAATCATACAGCGCGCAATTATTCTTTTTTTGTTCACTATCTATCCCTCCATAGATGTTTCCATGCCATCTTTTGTCAAATAATGTCTTGATATAAATAGGATTGTATCAGGGATTAAGAATTAGGGTCAATGCCTATTTTATTAATAACAAATAGTGTTATTTGTAATTGTCTAAATGCGGAGGAGTGGTGGTAAACATCTGCTCTACCGATGCAAAACATAAAACTTTTGAACAATATAATTGCTAGAAATATATCCAAAGTGATATGCGCGGTCGCAACCTTGACCGATATTTTCGTTTGATTTACATATTTGTTACAAATAACTATATTTTTCGCTCCTATTTCGACATATGTGAAGAGCTTAGAATGTAAATAAACCGTTTTTCGGCGATGAACAAGCCTTGATGCTACAGCTTTGTCGTGATATATGGAAAAAAATTTGAGAAAATTTACAAAAAGGGGTTGACATTTTGTTACGGAGTTGTTACAATATATTTAATAAAGCGATGTAACGTCGTAATAAATTATCAAAAATTACATATTTTCACGAAAGAGGGATATTATGCCACGCCTTACTAAAGATTTAAGAAGCAAATCACGTATTTATACAAAACTTGCGGCGACCTTTTTAGCTGTAATAATTACGGTAGGTTTTTCTTCTACTGTATATGCCTCAAGCCTTGATATAGACTTTATACCTGGCGCAGAATATGTAACCACTGCCAATCTCAACCTTCGTACTGGTCCAAGCACCGACCATGACCGCGTAACATTAATACCTAGCGGCGGCGTAGTGTTTGTGCTAAATTATGTGCCAGACATAGATGACGAATATACATTCTCGCGCGTTATGTTTGGAGAAGTGACAGGTTATGTAGCTACAAGATACATAGAACCAAGACCATTCACACCATTTAGCGAAACAGCACCTGTGATGCCCGTGGCAACACAAACAACAGGCAATGCAACACCTTCTGCTCCCCCTACCATTAATGGTGATATTCATAAAATGTCATGGTGGACAATGCGCGATACTGGTGTGATACCAATAGGAACAACCATACAGATTTATGATATTCGCACAGGACTTACATACTATGTTAGAAATTTCTCTAACGGCAACCATGCAGACGTAGAAACTTTGACTCAACATGACACAAATGTTATGCGCCAAACAAGCGGCGGAGTGTACTCTTGGGATGCACGCCCTGTGCTAGCTACCTTTAATGGCCAGACACATGCGGCGGCAATACATACCATGCCACATGCGGGTTCTACCATAACCGACAATGGCATGAATGGTCATATATGCCTACATTTCTTTGAATCTACGCCACATAACGGCAACCAAAGCTGGAGAGCAGAGATGCAAGCTGCTGTTATGCAATCATTTAACTTTAGATAATAATAAACCTTAATAGGGGCGGCTAAATACCGCCCTTTTTTAATTGGGCTTGACTTTCTTGTCATATTAATGTAATATAAGACTGTTATGACTTTGATGCAAAAATTGCAGTGGAGTGACATTATGAATATAGCAAATAATATTTTAAAATACAGCCTGCAAAACGTGTTTTTTCTAGTGAGGACTGCTTGTGGCGGAAAGACTACTATGGCGAATGAGCTGTCTAAGAAATGCGGGTTTGTTCACTTTAACGATAATTGGAATGAGGATAATTTTAAAGTGTGGGGTCAATCATTACCGAAAAATATCAACCTAGCTCTACCAAAAGGAGACAAATAGATTGGGAAGAATATTTTAGTAGGTCTGTTGAGGAATTTTTGGCAGACAAAAATGATAACCACGGAACGAATGAGCAGTTGGAGTTTTCGATTATTGAGCTTGCAAAGTTGTCGCAAAATAATAAGGTGATAGCTGATATTTGGATTGAAGACTGGGACTTGCTAATGGAAATTTCATGCAATAGCAGAATCGCTTGTTTGTTAGCTCCAGCAGAAATAATTATTCGTGACTATTATCAACGTGAAGACCACAAAGACTTTACTGATTGCATACAATCGCTAAAAGACCCCGAAAAGAAATTCGAGACCCAGAATGAACTTTTTAGCATAGGTGCAAAAGAAATGGCTGAAAGGGCTAAGAAATATGATTTGTTTAGCATAATGCGTAATGACGAAAGCACAGTTGAGGACACCTTGATGATGCTAGAAAAGCATTTTTGTTTGGAATAGACATGTTACAGAAAGAAGGGACACGATATATGAGAACAAGATTTGCGCCGTCACCGACGGGATATATGCATTTGGGCAACTTGCGTTCCGCGCTTTTTGGTTATTTGCTAGCGCGCAAGATGGGCGGCACTTTTGTGTTGCGTATAGAAGATACCGACCAAGGACGTTTGGTAGTGGATGCCATGGATAAAATTTATGAGACTTTGCATACAGTGGGTATTACATACGACGAGGGTCCCGATGTAGGTGGTGGCTATGGTCCATATGTGCAAAGCGAACGCAAGAGCAACTACATTGAGTATGCTAAAGAGCTAGTAGCAAAGGGCGCGGCATATTACTGTTTTTGTGATAAAGCTCGGCTTGAAGGTCTGGAAGACTACGACCGCCATTGCTACAATTTAGCTGCCGACGAGGTTGAAAAAATGCTAGACGATGGCATACCATATGTTATACGTCAACTAATTCCCCAAGGTCAAACCACCTTTGCGGACGAGGTTTTCGGTGAAATTACCGTTGAAAATGAGGAGCTAGAAGACCAAGTTCTTATAAAATCTGATGGTATGCCGACCTATAATTTTGCAAATGTGGTGGATGACCATTTAATGGCTATCACTCATGTTATGCGTGGTAGCGAATATCTTACCAGCACACCGAAATATAATCTGCTATATCAAGCACTAGGCTGGGAAATTCCAACATATGTTCATCTGCCTCTTATTTTGAGTGCGAATGGCGGCAAACTTTCCAAACGTCATGGCGATGCCTTTTTTGAAGATTTCTTAGACAAAGGATTCTTGCCTGAAGCCATCGTGAATTATGTGATTTTGCTAGGCTGGAGTCCGCCTGATAACCGCGAAATATATAGTCTAAAAGAGCTAGAGCAAATTTTTAGCGCAGAGGCCATAAGCAAGTCGCCGTCTACATTTGACATATCCAAGTTAAGGTGGGTTAATGGCGAATATTTAAAGGCAATGGATTTTGATAAATTCTATGGTCTAGCCGAAAATCATTTGATAGATGCCATTAAAAAACCTGATGCGGATAGGGTGGCACTGGCCAAAATGGTACAAAGCCGTATAGCTACGCTGGGTGAAATCTCAGAAGCACTGGACTTTATAGACAATTTGCCACAATATAGCACAGAACTATATATTCACAAAAAATCGAAATGTGATGAAACCATAGCGAAAGATGTACTTGCAAAAATTGCACCAGAACTAGCTAAAATTGATAAAAACAATTGGAATAACCAATATTTATATAAATTCATGACCGACTTTGCGGAGGTCAATGAGTTAAAAAATTCTCAGGTATTATGGCCATTGCGCACCGCGCTTTCTGGCAAACCAGCTACACCAGGCGGCGCATCAGATTTATTAGCAATTCTTGGCAGACAAGAGAGCATAACGCGCATAGAAACCGCATTAGCTAAACTATAAACCACGGAGGTAAACCCATGGCAGAACATATAAACAAGATGCTAACAGATGTTATTGATAATGTGGAAAAGGTAATAATAGGTAAGCGAGAGGCTATAGAGCTTGCGCTGTGTTCATTTTTGTGTGCGGGGCATGTGCTTATAGAAGATATGCCTGGTGTGGGCAAAACAAGCCTTGTATCGGCTATGGCAAAGTCCTTTGATTGTAGTTTTAGGCGTATACAGTTTACGCCAGATATCTTGCCTTCTGACATCACTGGCTTTTCTATGTACAATCAAAAAACAGGCGAGTTTGACTATCACCAAGGTGCTGTAATGTCGCAAATCATCTTGGCGGATGAGATAAACCGCACATCGCCGAAAACGCAGTCCAGCCTCCTTGAGGTTATGGAAGAAAACCAAGTGACTGTTGATGGCCAAACATATGTTGTACCACAGCCTTTTATCGTTTTTGCTACACAAAATCCTATAGAATATCTAGGTACATATCCTTTGCCAGAAGCCCAGCTAGACCGCTTTTTCATGCGCATATCGCTTGGCTACCCTGAAGCGGAAGAGGAAAGCAAGATGCTTTCTCGCTTCAAAGAAGCAAGTCCTATGAAAAGCCTACAGGCTGTGGCAAATGCCGAGGGTTTGGTAGAAGCGCAAGAAATGGTAGCGAAAATTCATGTGGATGAAAAGATTAACCATTATATAGTGGCGATTGTACGTGCCACGAGAAATAGCGAAGATGTTGCGCTGGGTGGTAGCCCGAGAGCTTCGTTATGCCTATACCGCGCGGCGCAAGCATGGGCATTGTATAATGGGCGCGACTATGTGCTGCCTGATGATGTTATAAAAATGGCTGTGCCTGTTATGGAACATAGATTGGTGCTGAAGCAAGAAGCCAGGCTAAAGCGACTAACCACCAAAGACGTAGTTGGTGCGGCTGTAAAGTCTGTGCGTACACCTATTTAGTGTTAGCAAGTAAAGAAAAAGAAGCGCAAGAGGTAATATATGCTAAAAAACCGCTTAACATATGGGGTTGTGCTAACTGTACTAATCCTGCTTATATTTTTATATGAAGATGGCATAACATATATGGCTCTTTATACTGCCTTAGCCTTGCCGATACTCTCTTTCGCGCTAACGGCTCTTTCGCGCCGCCGTTTTTCTGTGGAGGAACGCCTAACGCAGGACAATATCATTAAAGGCGAAACAGTGCAGTATGTTTTCAATGTCACAAACCATAGCTTTTTGCCATACACATCTGTACGTGTACGGTTTAAGGCCAACTCCAGTGCCGTAACTGCGGATTTTGCCGATAAATTCTTCTCCATTGGACCATATAAGAATCACGAAATCATATTTAATATATCTGCAAAATATCGTGGGAACTATGAAATTGGCGTGCTAAATATTACTGTCTTTGATTTTCTTGGGCTTTTTCGTTTTGAGCAAAAGCATGACCGTGCTTTTATGCTAACTGTACGTCCTAGGGTTCTTGATTTGACAGAACTGCCGCTATCAAAAACAGAAAGCGGCGCAGAAAATGTAAAAAACTTTATGGCAGAAGAAGACTATGCCATTATCTCTGACCTTAGAAAATATCAACCATCCGATGGTTACAAAAAAATTCATTGGAAAGCATCAGCTAAGAAAAACGAGCTTGTTAGCAAAAATTACCAAAATACTAAACGCAATTCTGTTGTGTTGCTTTTAGATAATTCTATGCCAATAGGTGATAAAAAGGACGAAATGGTCGCTATGGCAATGGAAGACCTTATTATGGAGGCGTATGTATCCACGCTTTCGTATGGTACAAGGCATATGTACGCATGTTCATTATACTATATGGGTGATGAGCAAAACGAAGGTGCTTCTGGTAACTTTGACTATCTATACGCTATAGCTGCAAAAATAGACTTTGTGCCGCGTGGTGCTTTTGGTGCTTATCTGTCGGCATATTCCAAAATGCAAGCAAATGCGGACAATATACTCATCTTTGCTCAGGAGATAACGGACACGCTTTTTGCTACAGTACAGACCCTAAGCCACTTTGGCAGCATTGTATCGGTGTTTTATTTCAAAGACCTTAACGAAGAAGAATTTAAAAGAGTTGCTCGCTTGGCGGATATGGGTATCGATGCTATAGATTTTAGGAAAATATTTGCGTAGGAAGCCATGGGGACTTTGCTTATGAGGCAAAAACTTACCAAGAAGGATTTGAAGACCATAGATGAAATGATAGGTTTTGTGAGAGACGAAAATATCCTTTACGTAAGTAAATTATGGGAGTATGCAGAAAAGAAACGCCCTGATGATTGGTTTGTTTCTTTGAGAAATAGAAATGGCTATCGGTGCATGAAAGCATATATTAATTCGCGAAGATATTCAAAATATGGTAACGTGGGTCGTCCAAGAAAGATGTTACACGAAGAGAATTGATGCAGGAGGGGATTAACTTGTCCAATTTTACAAACACAAAAAGCGGCTTATTTTCGCGTTTTACACGGATAGATACGGTATTTTTACTTGTTGTAGGAACGCTGCTTGTATGGAGCTTGTCCATGGCTGTTATAGCAGGTACATATCTGGCGTTTGACCCTCTTGGCACATTAATGCGCGTGTTCTTTGTAATGATTATTTTACGCCTTATCTTTTTAAACAAATCTTCACTTATTTTCGCTGGAGCTGTTATTGCTGTTGCTGGGCTTATTTTACTAGTAGATATGGTGTTGGCTTCATCTGCCGCACCTGTAATTGATGATGCACATGCCTATTTATATCACGAAGCCTTCACTCCACGCTATTCCATGATTTCAGAATTTTCGAGCTTCATACAAGGCACGATAGGTTTTGTTACGGGCTTTGAGCTATATACAGCCGCTTATGACTCTGCCATTCAATGGGCTTTAATAATCGGTCTGTCCATATTTGTTTTTGTATTTGGCTTCTTTTGGTTTAACTTCTTTGCAATTTTGACCACTACATTACTTTTTGGATTGATGCTAAATACAGGCTTCTTCTTCTACACAATTTCGTTTTATGTATTTATATTCTGCTTGATTTCGTATCTTATTCGCCATCTAAATTTGCGCAGCATGGGCAAAGAACATAAATATTCTCCATTTTCGCTTTATGCTTTGCCGCTTACGGCTGTATGTTTGGCTATAGCTATAGCTTTGCCTGCCCCTGCATCTGGTGCGGGTGCGCAGTTTGTAGAAAACTTTATCCGTCAGCCTTTTGCAAATGCAAACAATTTCTTCCAATCCGCCTTTCATCCGCGCCACTTTAGCTTGGCGCATACGGGCTTTGGCATGGGCAACACGCGTCATCTCGGCGGCAATGTTACGGCAAACTACGACACTTTTATGCGAGTGAACCACCAAGGACCACTATACCTCACAGGCAATGTCTTTGATACATACACGGGCTTTTCTTGGATAAATAGCGACCGTGAATTTTCATATGAGCTAGATTTTACCCAAATGATACCAAATATTGAAGCCTTTGAGAGACTAACAAGCCCGCTTACTATGAATATTGACAGTGAGTACTTTAGTTTTTTTGATAGATATAATTACGCCATGGAGCATAGAGACCGCGATACTACAGTGCGCATGATTCATCAAGAGGGTGCTGTTGCTCATATATGGCATGTGCATTTACCTCAGCTTAACCTACCAGAGACGATTGTGGCAGAAGCAACCGAGATACAGTTAGAAGAGCGCAGACTGCTTGTAGAGCATGATATGCGCAAACTCACGGTATTTACAACAGGCTTGGTATCTAATGTTGTGCCGCCTAATGAATACACAACTTTTATACGTGATTTTAACGGCTCTGTGCAGTCTGACATACTTCTGGAGCGTGGCGCACGCTATGAAATCTTTTATGCGAATCTGCCAGAAGAGATAAACCATGCCGCGCTTTTGGCGGCTAGCCGCCCTGGCTTGTTTATGGATGTTTATAATCGCCTATGGGAGGAGCGGCTAGAAAATGGCTTTGATGACCCGTTATTGTTTACCCATAACGGCATACAAATACCGTATCAAGAGCTGGTTTGGAACTATCTGATAGGTCGTGCAGCAAACATACAAGAGGTTTATACCACATTGCCAAGCCATTTCCCAGAAAGAATAAGAGAGTTAGCTCGTAATGTTGTGGATACGTCAGATGCTGCTACAAGCCTAGAAAAAGCAGTGGTACTTGAAGACTTTTTGCGTAGCAGCTTTGGATATAATCTTTCGCCAGGCAATACGCCTATGGACAGGGATTTTGTAGACCATTTCCTTTTTGACCTACAAATGGGCTATTGCACACATTTCGCATCGACTTTCGTTATTATGGCCCGCTCTTTGGGTTTGCCAACGCGATATGTTGAAGGCTTTATTGTTAGTGGTGATGCAGATGCAGATGGATATTTAACGGTTATAAACCGTCAAGGTCATGCATGGGCAGAGGTGTATTTTGAGGGCTTTGGCTGGCATCGCTTTGACCCTACGCCGCCAGAAGCTATTTTCACATGGCCAGAAGCAACAAGTGCCGACCCTTTTTATGATGATTGGTACGATGTAGCTCAGTTGATGGATTGGTCAGATAGCGGCAATTGGGAGGGTCTTTGGGGCGGTGATGATTTGGATGACTATTTTATATATGGTCATATGCCTGCCGCAGTACAAATGCAAACAGGCGATGCTGCAAATGCGGGTATAAATTTATCTATCACCCAAATCTTTATATGGTCTTTAATAATAACATCATCACTTGCCATAGCCTTGATGGTTTCGCGCGTAATTTATTATGAAACAAAAAAATTATCCGCTACCAACAAACCTAGTAATAATGAGGCAGCGGTAGCTTATTACCGACAAATACTGCGCTATATGTGTCTGTTTGACTACGAAATAGAACCGCACGAAACCGCAGTAACTTTTGGGCGGCGTGTACGCAACAAAATAACCTTTGATAACGAGAAAATTTTGATGGCAGACCTATCGCAAATTTTCTCCCGCGCACATTATGGACATGATGAGATAAGTGATGACGAAAGAAAGCTAATGGTCGTTGCTATCAAGAGCCTAGATAGAAGGCTTTGGAGCTATATGGGTGCCAGGAGATATATATTGTATAAATATATTATGTGTATAGTATAGGAGGGCTAATATGAGCAAAGGTGACATTAAGGGATTGGCGCATATAGGCATATTCGTTAAAGATATTGATGCCTCCATAGATTTTTATCAGCGGCTAGGTTTTACGCTAGATAAAATAGAGAGCATTCATATTCGCCTTGCATTTTTAAGTGCGGGCACATGCCTGATAGAGTTGGTAGAACAAAAGGACTTACCACCGCGCACAACAGGGCCTGTGGACCATTTTGCTGTAATTGTGGATGATATAGAAGCTGCCATAGCTTGCGCAAAAGACAAAGGCATAGACATAGATGCTTCCGAGGTTAAGAGTTTGGACATTTTAGGCGGCATAAAAAATGTCTTTTTTGAAGGACCTGACGGCGAAAGAATTGAGTTTGTGGAATATCCGAGCAAGGAGTGAATGCCGATGAATATAATCACAAACGATAAATCCATATACGCTATGAGTGCCGCTAATGCGCCTGTTTTAACGGTGTTGGCTGGTAGCCGCGTTATTTTTGAGACAAAGGACTGCTTTGGCGGACAAATAACATGCGAAACAGATGCTTTTGACGGCTTGGATTGGGGGCGCATAAATCCCGCAACAGGTCCTCTTTATGTAGAAGGTGCAGAGATTGGGGATATTTTGTCTGTTACCATAGAGAAAATTGAGATAGCTGACAAAGGTGTAGTAGCTTGTGGTCAAGACATGGGTACTTTGGGACATTTGTTTGACCAAAACCATATAAAAATTTTGTCCATTGTGGAGGATAAGGTTATTTTTTCGGATGACATCTCATTTCCGATAAATAAAATGGTTGGCGTTATAGGCACTGCTCCTGCGGTCAGTGAAGGCGAAATTTCTTGCGGTACGCCATGTTTGCATGGAGGTAATCTGGACTGCAAAAAGATTACAGAGGGTGCAACATTGCTTTTGCCCGTAAATGTATCTGGCGCACTTCTGGCTATGGGCGATTTGCACGCAGCCATGGGAGATGGTGAAATCGGCGTTAGTGGGCTAGAAGTAGCAGGGCGTGTCACTGTGACTGTAGATGTAATAAAGGGTAAAAAACTGCAAACACCTATGATTTTTGATGATACACATATAATGACAATTGCTTCCCATGAAGACTTGGACATGGCTGTAGACATAGCAACAGAAAGTATGGTAAAGTATCTAATGGAAGAAAAAGGCATGACACTGGCGGATGCTACCATGCTAATATCACTAGCGGGTAATGTGTGCATTTGCCAAGTAGTAGACCCGAAAAAGACTATACGAGTAGAGGTTAAAAATTGCTATGGAAAAAATAAAAAAGCTACCTAGCTATACGCTAGGCGAAGAAATAGGCAATTCTGTTAGCCATGGTGCTATGGCTTTGGCGGCACTTGGTGGCATATCTCCTGCGGCTATACATGCCTTTTTGCGACATGGCGCGCTGGGCGCTGTTAGTGTTACTATTTTTATGTGTTCGCTTTTTTTGATGTTTCTGTCGTCTTGCTTGTATCATAGCATGAAGGTGGACACACGCCAGCGTCAGGTGCTACAAATTTTAGACCATATATTCATTTATGTAGCCATTGCGGGTACGTATACACCTATTGCCCTCGTTGTTATTGGTGGGTGGCAGGGCATTGTGGTTGCTTCATTGCAATGGGTCATGGTTATTTTCGGTGTGTTATATAAGTCCATATCAAGGCGAAGAATACCAAAAGTATCGCTCACTATATATCTTATCATGGGTTGGTCTATTATCTTTGTGGCTCCCATGTTTATTAGCAATGCTAGCCTAGGTATGCAGTTGCTTATCCTTGGCGGAGGTGTATTTTATTCTGCTGGCACATATTTTTATGCAAAAAAAGACAAGCGGTTTTTCCATATGGTATGGCATTTCTTTGTAGGGCTGGGTGCCGTGTGTCATTTCCTTGGTATTTTAATATTTTTGTAGGGGGCGTACAATATGCAAGATTTTACAATAAGACCCATGAGGGCGGAAGAGCTAGACGATATTGCGAGCCTAATTTCTTGGGGATATTATGACGATATATTCTTTAAATGGGTGGTAGAAAGCGACGAAGACCGTCACCCTATTGTAACTGATTATTACAAGGTATATCTTGGCGCAAAGGGTAGCGTTGTTAATGTGGTGGAGCGTGCAGACGGCGAGATAATGGGTGCATCTGTATGGCTACCACACGATGTGGACACCAAGATATACGATGATATAGATGCGGTAGCGGGCATATATGCTAAAAATTTCCGTGCTGTGGCAGATTGGTCGCACCTTAGCGAACCGCCAATGAAGCCGTTTTATCAGCTTGTAGGCTTTGTTATCAACGAACAGGCAAAAGGTGCAGGGCTTGGTGTTAAGCTGCTGGGGCATAATTTGGATATGTTTGATAATATGGGCATACCTACATATTTAGAAGCAAGCACACCATATCATGGAGGTGGGGTATATGGCAAATTTGGCTATCAGCCCGTAGGTGAGCTTATGCATTTTTCTGATACGGCTGTGCTTTATCCACTATGGAGACCAGCGCAGAAGAAAAAAGTTGTGAGATTTGGTGGCTATAGTTGGTATGTTTTGGAGGGATATGGTAAATACCTGTTCCTATTATCTGAAAAGGTAATAGAGCATGGAAAGTATCACGATGTCTTTGAGGAAATTTTTCATAGTAAAGCTTCTGTACATAAATACTTAAATAACGAATTTTTTAATCGCTTCAAGCCAGAGGAACGAGAACAGATACGGAGTGATAAAATCTCCCTGCTTGATGTGGAGGAAGTGATTAAGTATTTTGGCGACAGCGGTCGGCGGTGGCATCCTGAGACAAATTTTTATATCGATGACATTTATAATAACGCCCGCAAAGCAACCATGCTTGATGGCTCGCCGTCACGCTGGTTTTTGGACGACTTAGGAAGTATGAAAAACATGGTCGCCGTGGTTACAGTTGACGGACGCATTTGCTTGTCAGGTGATTTTGTAAACCGCGAAAGCACAGAGCTTTTTAATGTAGGCATTCGACCTGCTATGTGGGTGAAAAAAGAGGCGGTGTCAGAATGAAAAAAACCGCCTTCATATGGGACGAAAGCTATTTTTGGCATAATGCTGGCGGCGGCGCGCTTTTTGAGCCAGTTGGCGGCTATATTCAAGAAAATGGTTCAGTAGAAAGTCCAGAAAGCAAGCGCAGGATAAAGAATTTGCTTGAAAAAAGCAGATTGATGGAGCAATTGGTGCAAATAAAGCCCATGTTCGCAACCCATGGGCAATTGCGGTATTTTCATACACAAAGGCATATAGATAATGTGAAAAAATTGAGCGAAACAGGCGGCGGTGATTGTGGCGATTCTGCTATTGTTGGGCGCGGTTCATATGAAATAGCAAAGCTATCAGCAGGCGGTGCCATAACTGCCGTAAAAACGGTTGTGGAAAGTGATAGCATTAAAACTGCATATGCGCTAACGAGACCACCAGGGCATCATGCTGAGGCAGACCAAGGCATGGGTTTTTGTATATTTAATAATATTGTGATAGCTACTAAGTATGCACAAAGAGAGCTAGGTGTAGGCAAAATAGCCATAATAGATTGGGATGCACACCATGGCAATGGCACAGAAGATGCTTTTTATGAAGATGATAGCGTGCTTTTTATATCCATACATCAAGACAATTTAGAACCTATAGGCAGAGGGAAGATGCGGGATATAGGCAAGGGCAAGGGTGAGGGGTATACAGTCAACATACCCTTATATGCTGGCTCTGGGGATGCTGTGTACAAATACGCATTTGAGCAAATCATCACTCCTGCTATAGCCAATTTCGCGCCTGAGTTGATACTGATTTCTGCTGGGCAGGATGCTAGTATTTTTGACCCCTTAGCTAGAATGATGCTCTCTGTTAGCGGCTATAAGTATATGGCGAGCGTTATCAAAAAACTCGCGGATAAATATGCGGACGGCCGCTTGGTATGTCTGCATGAGGGCGGCTACTGCCCTACATATGTGCCTTTTTGCACACATGCCATCATAGAGGAGCTATGCAGCATGTCCACAAATGTAGGCGACCCTTTTATATACGCCATGGCTGGCACAAGTTATAATGAGCTTATGCCGCATCAAAAGCAAAGAGTGGATGAAATAAAAGAGCATCTAGGATTATAAGAACAATAAAAAACGCCCCGACAAATAATATGCGGGGCGTTTTGGAATTTTGTCAAAAAACTTACCTTCTTTTTGCGCCGCTTGCTAATTTGTTAAGAGATACAACTAGCAAAATAGTACCTGTGTAGGTAACTATGCTAAAGAGGAATGTCAATGTTAGGTCTCTCATGAGGTTGCTTAGCATATCAAGTATACCAAACTGTGCCAACTCAGGAGCTATCCATCTTAACTCCCACATAATTTCATTTATCATCATATCAAATGCAAAGCCCATTGCGCCAATAGTGGCAAGCCCGATAAGAGATAAAAGCAAGCCAAGACCTGTAATCAACATAGCTATTATGGTAAAAGGCAACACGCCGCGTAGCGGGTTAAAGGTGTTGAAATTGATATTGTCCCTAATACTATTGATAATTTTAAGGATAGCGGCATAATAAAATACTATCACGCACACAAATATACCCATTGTGAGTAAAAAAACGAGGAATAAAGGTCCAAAACCAATGCCGCCCATTTGAGAGACCCCAATAAATGCAATTATGAACACTATGAGTGCCAAAAGCGCGACAAGGGAGAAAAGCACGAGCATTATAATTGTGTGAACCTTAAAGAGCGTTAAAGCCGTAAGGGTCTTTTCTGGCAACCTAGGGGCTTTGGATGCGGCAAAGATAAGCCATAAAGCCGTGATGGGCAAAGCTGCAAGCAACAAGCCGAAAATGTCGAAAATACTAAAGGCAACAAAAATAGAAAGCAATGTACCAGCAGTAAATAGTATCGAGCCTACCAAAAACAGGCCGCTCTTGCCTTGGTTATGTAGATGCTCTATAAAACTACCTGCCGTAGGTGGTGTAGGTGCATAGGGTTGATATGGCGAGCCATGCGGTGGCATACCACCAGGTGCGCCGTAAGGTGGCTGGTTAGGGAATTGATTTGACATAAATATACCTCCATCTATAATTAATTATGAACGCAGTATTAATAATATCACAAAAATAATTCAAATGCAACGAAAATATCGCAAAATTACACATAACCCATTTCTTGCAACTTTATCTCACGTATCCTGCGGCAAATAGCGGATATATTCTCCCAATCTTCCTCGTCTGCTGCCATCACAGAGTTCATGAAGATGAATTTGGAGCGGCCAAGAAAGTCTGCTTCCAACCTAGCCAGCTCGTGTGAATCCCCATATTCATATGCAAAAATAACCTCCTCCAGATTGCGTGGCGAGATGATAAGTGGAATATATGGTTCTATAATGTCTATCAAAGCCGTAAGCTCCTTGTATTTCTGCGGATATGCCAGACGCATATAGTAATAAAAGCTTTCGATATTTATAAAATGCATATGCTCTGGCATTTGGTTTTTGAAAAAAACCAATATCTGGCGCAAATCTTCCATAAAGCAAATAAGACTTCTATCCGATATTATTTTTGATATAACTCGCAATATACATCACTCTCCGTCAACATAGTTTACGCAGTTTTGTCTTGGCTAAACATTCAAAATAACTTCAATTTTCCCGAAACTTTTTGGACGCATATTGCGTATATGTTGATAGTGTGATAAAATAGATGGAAGGGGAAATACAAGATGAATGACAAAAAAGATTTTATAGACCTGAGAGAAGGTGCAGAAAAAAATGAGGTTATAGGCAATGGTCCGCCGCCTACAGGCTATGCTCCTGAGCCAATACCTATTGCCAACAAATGTAAAGTGAGCGTACCTTTAATAATCCTTATGTCTCTTGGGGCTGTGGTTTTGATTGCTATAGCATCTACCGCTGCTGTGGGTACGACACTTTTTAGGAATGCCGCAGACAATGTGCGAGTTACCACAGAAGTTATGACCATGGAAGCCACCAGAATTGATAATTTTGCAACGCAGATAGAAACGCGTGCAAATATTTGGGCAGGCGACCTAGAAACAAGCATTATGGCTTGGGCGGATGACTTGGAAGATAATATCATGAATTGGGTAGATAGCTTTATCTTTCAAGATGGCATGTTTTTCGGGAATTTCCAAACGATGGGTCAGTTTTATAGTGTTATAGACATCAATCTTGGCACGAATAATGACTTGCATATTTTGACACATAACGACCCGCATATTATGTTTGATAGTGGCGGTCGCAATGTAATGATGTTGTCTTTGAGTGAACAAGATGCAATTTCTGTGTGGGATGCTGACCAATTTGGTGGCGGCACGCTAACGGTACGTATACCAAACAACTGGCGGGGCGATATCAACATAATCTCTGCTGGATATATTGATATATCAGGTGATTTGCCTGTGGGTGTTGTGATAAATGACTAAAGTAATAATAACTTCAAAGCAAGTAACATCTGCATTCTTGAATGAACTTGAAGCGTTGTTCATTCAAGAATTTGCCGTTACTGTTTTCAGGTAATATTACTATAACCCACAGGATAAAATGGGGGTACATACATAATGAGAAGACTAAAAACGGCAGTCATGGTAATATGCGTGCTTATCTTGCTTGGCACAGCATCTGTTGGGGCTATTTGGGCTATTACGTCAAATGCAAATGCAGCAGAGGTGGTAGCAGCAACGCCCACGCCACTGGTATTACCACCGCGAGATAATATGCCTATCGATGAAGTGATTGTGGCGCAAGAAGTGTATGTAGAAACCCAAGAAGAATCACTGGGTATAAGTATCGATTACAGCGATATTCCGTGGAATCTCACCCTTGTGAACCGTTACAACATACTACCTGAAGACTTTACGGTATATACCGCTGAGGCGAGTAACGGACATTATTTTGATGCTCGTGCGGTGGATAGCCTTGTTGCTATGCTTAACAGCGCACGCGCCGAGGGGCTTTCGCCCCTTGTGGTTTCTGGGCATCGCTCCATTGCTCGCCAAACCACACTTTTTAATAATCAGCTAAACCGTCAGCTTGACTTGGGATATGATGAAGAAACGGCTTTTGACAATGCCCGCCGCGTGGTGGCTTACCCTGGTGAAAGCGAGCATAACCTAGGGCTGGCTGTAGATATTGTATCTAATAACCACCTAGGTTTGACGGCATCTTTTAGTGAAACACCAGAGGGCATGTGGTTAGCGGAAAATAGTCATCGCTACGGCTTTGTGCTACGTTACCCATACCATAAGCAGGACATAACGCATATTATCTATGAGCCATGGCATTTTAGATATGTAGGTGTTCCACATGCTACCACCATGTTTGAAATGGATTTGGTTTTGGAAGAATACATAGAGATGCTAATATTGAATGATGAATAAGGGGACGTAAATTCGTAAATGAAAATTAGAGCGCACCACCTGCTTTGTATGCAGGGCTTCCAAGGATATGGATATAATAGCGACTTTGTAGCACATTTGGGCGACATAGTCGCCTTTTTGCGTGCCAACCCTGGGCAAATAGTGCAGATTGTGGATATTTGCGATGATATTTGCGATGGATGCCCACATGCGCATGACAAAATGTGCATGAAAGACGATGGAGCGGATGGTAGGATAAAGAGTATGGATAAAGATGTGCTTGCGGGCATCAGAGTTTGTGAGAATGCTACCATGCCGTTTTCGCAAGCTATCGATTTGGTTAATACCGCTTTCAAGGCGCAGCACGATGTGGAACATATATGTGGCAACTGCGGGTGGCACAAAGAGTGTCTATGGTATATATCGCTTGAAAAATGGTAAAACTTCTCATAAAAAGATTGGAAGTTGATTTTTATGAGAAAATTCTTATATTCAGGCATGATAACGATGACCATAGCCCTCATTGGATTTGCGGTGTGGCTTGTTGTGTCCTTGGCAAACAACAGCGGAGAGGTGGATGACACAATACAACTAGCTACCCTTATCCCTGATAATGCCACCACAGATGACAGCGAGCCACCTTCCTTCGGTGACGAAGCAAGCAGTTTTTTTGTACAAGTTGATGATGTAGTTAGAATTTCGTCCTTTACCCGCATTATATATGACTATTACCACCCAGAAAGCGGTGGCTTTGACACGATAATAGAACATCCTGCCCAATTTTTACTGAACATGACACAAGAAGAACTGACTAATATGTTCGCAGATTGGGAGGTGTTGTCTTTTTCGCCGCTAGAGGTACACTTGCGGCAAAGCACGCAAGTAGAGTATCGCCTATATGTAATAGGTGTACATGAAGGCTATATTGCGGTGTTTTATGATGATGAGCATTATAGCATAAAAGAGCTAACAAGCAGACCTGTTACTGCGCTGGCCGCGGAAGAGCAGCAGAGGTTACAGCAAGGTATACGTGTGACAGGTGCAGAAGAGCTTATGCGTGCTCTGGAAGATTTTAGCAGTTAGCTTGACTTATATGCCTTCATAGCAGATATTACTTCTATCAAAAACTGCTTATCTTTTTCTGTGAAATTTTGTAAAAGGCTTTCGATAAATAAATCGGAAGCTTTTTTATTGCCTTGCGGTAAATGACCAATAAGAAAGTTTACATCAACATCAAGAGCATTGGCTATAGCTATACCCATTTCCCACCAAAACAGTAACACAATGCATCATCAAAACAATCAAAATCACGCAACACTTTTTTGAGCTTACTCTTCAACCAAGACCAAAAATCTTCAATTGGGTTGAGTTCTGGGCTGTAAGGTGGCAAGAAAATGATTTGATGTCCATATCTTTGGGCAATCAAAGGCAGGCTACTCTTTCTATGAAAGGTAGCGTTATCCATTACAATGACGGAGTTAAGAGGAAGGTTGTTACAAAGACAATTTTCAAACCAACATTCAAACAGCTCGCTGTTCATAGTTCCTTCATACTGCAAGGGTGATATGATTTCGTCGCCTAGCTTCGCAGCGACTATGCCGACACGCTTATATCTCTTGCCTGATACACGACCA